>Ga0208789_1001513_pt1 | contig 12730 bp, 11 predicted proteins | sample Methanotroph_Enr_FD_187368 | JGI IMG/M metagenome (GOLD analysis project Ga0208789, IMG submission 187368) | Enriched soil microbial communities from Old Woman Creek wetland in Ohio, USA - Methanotroph_Enrichment_5 (SPAdes) (version 2) | ecosystem: Environmental > Terrestrial > Soil > Wetlands...
TCGCGCAAAGCACCGGCCCAGACCATCAAACCCACGGGCAACTCATCGGCGGTCTGGCACGGCAGCGACAGCGCGCAGCCATCGAGCATGTTGACCACGCTGGGGTTGCGCAGCAGCCGGGCGTTGACGTGGAAGAAAGCAGCGTCGCGCGTGAGGCCTGGTGCCAGCTCCGCTATCGGTGGTGCCACGATCGGCACGGTGGGTGACAACACCGCGTCAAAGCCTTGCAGGGCGGATTTCATCTGGCTGATCCAGCGTTGCCGCTCGTTCTGCAGCGTGATGTAGTCATAGGCACTCATGCTGGCGCCGCGCTGGATGCGGCTCGCCACACGCGGGTCGTAAGCAGCGGCGTTGCGCTCAAGCAACTGGCGATGCCAAACGTAACTCTCAGCCGCTGCCAAGCTGCCTGCCGCCTGAATCGACTGCAGTTGGCTGATCTCGGTCAGCGCGATTTCTTCAATCTGGGCCCCGGCCCGGCGCAGGGTGGTCAGGGTGCGCTGCCAGGCACGTGAAACGGTGTCGTCCAGGTCGTCCTGCATCAGGGTGCGGGCGACGGCCAGGCGGTAGGCGGTCATTGGCGCTGCGCTGCGCGTAACCTGGCGCTGGGCCAGCAGCTCGTGCGCCAGTATCGCGTCACGTACGCTGCGGGTCATGGCGCAGACCGTGTCCAGCGTGCTGGACAAGGGCAGGGCACCTTGGGTCGGGACCAGGCGGGTGGTGCTTTTAAAGCCAACAATGCCGTTCAGAGCGGCCGGAATGCGGATGGAGCCGCCAGTGTCGCTTCCCAGACCGATGAATGCCGCGCCGGTAGCGACTGATATGGCAGCGCCCGACGAGGAGCCGCCGGGAATGCGTGGTACATCGGCGCTGCACGCATTGACGGGAGTACCGAAGTGCGGGTTGGTGCCGACGCCGGAGAACGCAAATTCCACCATATGGGTGCGCCCCATGAAGGCGGCGCCAGCGCGGCGCAAACGCGCAACGGCCGCGCTGTCCTGCCGGGCGGGCGGTGTATCTTTGAGGACCACTGAGCCGGCGCAGGTGGTTTGTCCGGCCACATCAAACAGGTCCTTGATGGAAACGGCCAGGCCCGCCAGCGGCTTGGTCTGGATGTCCGGGGCACGGGCAATGGCGCGGGCCTCGTCAAATGTGGTTTGCAGGAAGGCATGCTGGCAAGCGGTCGATTGCGCGGCCTGAATGGCTCGCTCAATTTCGCTTGTTGCCTGGGTTTGGCCGATGCGCAAGCGCTGCCGTGTGGTGTGGAGGTCTGAAAGCATGGAATCGCAGGCTATAATTGTCGGGCTTTGCTGGGTGGCCCAAGTGGCTATTTGGTGAGCAAATCAGCAAACCAGTTTCATCAAGGTGTTGCAACTTTTTACCGGCGCATCAGAAGCGTCTTCAAGAAGTGGCAAAAACGAACTGGATTTTAGACCTAACCTTTGGAATTAATTATGGCAATTACCATGCGCGAAATGCTGGAAGCCGGTGTCCATTTTGGCCACCAAACCCGCTTCTGGAACCCCAAAATGGCCCCGTTCATCTTCGGCCATCGCAACAAAATTCACATCATCAACCTGGAAAAATCGCTGCCGATGTTCCAGGAGGCCGCCAAGTTTGCGAGCCAGGTTTCCGCCCGGCGCGGCACCGTGCTGATGGTGGGTACCAAGCGCCAGGCGCGCGAGACCGTCGCCCTGGAAGCCCAGCGTGCGGGCGTGCCTTATGTTGACCAGCGTTGGCTCGGCGGCATGTTGACCAACTTCAAGACGGTCAAGACCTCCATCAAACGTCTCAAAGACATGAAGATCCAGCAAGAAGCGGGTCTGGACAGCTTGAGCAAGAAAGAGCAACTCATGTTCGCCCGCGAGCTGGCCAAGCTGGAGCGCGACATTGGCGGTATTCAGGATATGACAGCGTTGCCGGATGCGATTTTCGTGATCGACGTTGGTTTTCACAAAATTGCGATTGCCGAAGCCAAAAAGCTCGGCATCCCCCTGATTGCCGTGGTCGACACCAATCACTCCCCTGAAGGAATTGATTACATCATTCCTGGCAACGATGACTCATCCAAGGCGGTTATTTTGTATGCTCGCGGCATTGCCGATGCGATCATTGAAGGTCGTTCCAATGCGGTGGACGATGTGGTCAAGGCCGTCGTCGCTGAGAGCTCTGACGAATTTGTTGAAGTGAATGAAGCAGCTGCCTGAGTTGTCTGCTGCCCTAAAAAAGGGGGCTTCTGAGCCCCTTTTTTGAGTCCCCATTTAAATATTTGAACTGATGACGGAGAAAAAAAATGGCTGCAATTACCGCAAGCATGGTGGCTGAACTGCGTGGCAAAACGGACGCGCCCATGATGGAATGCAAACGTGCCTTGACCGAGGCGCAAGGTGATATGGTCAAGGCCGAAGAGTTGCTGCGCGTCAAGCTTGGCAGCAAAGCCGGCAAGGCCGCCGGACGCATTACCGCCGAAGGCGTGATCACCAGCTACATGGAAGGTGACGTGGGCGCTTTGCTCGAAGTCAACTGCGAAACTGACTTTGTTACCAAAAATGACAGCTTTTTGGCGTTGGCCAATACGGCGGCCAAACTGATTGCGAAGAACAATCCCGCTGACTTGGCGGCGCTGGCTGCCTTGCCTTACACCCAGGACGGTTTTGGACCGACGCTCGAAGATGTGCGCAAGGGCCTGATCGGCAAGATCGGCGAGAACATGAGCTTTCGTCGCTTCAAACGTTTTGCGTCAGGTGCCAAGCTGGCCTCTTATTTGCACGGCACCCGCATTGGCGTCGTGGTTGAGTTTGACGGTGACGCCACTGCCGCCAAAGACGTGGCGATGCACATCGCTGCCATGAAGCCAGTGGCTTTGTCCAGCGCCGATGTGCCTGCCGAACTGGTCGCCAGGGAACGTTCCGTGGCAGCCGCCAAAGCAGCTGAAGATGCTTCAGTGGCGACGGCTGCTGGCAAGCCGGTTCAGTCGGCCGAGATCGTCGCCAAGCGCATTGAAGGCGGCGTACAAAAATACCTCAAGGAAGTATCGCTGTTTAACCAGTCATTTGTGAAAAATGACAAACAGACGGTTGAGCAGATGCTCAAGGCCACGGGCACGACGGTGAAGGCTTTTACGCTGTATGTGGTGGGTGAAGGCATCGAGAAGAAGGTCGAAGATTTTGCCGCTGAAGTGGCGGCCCAGATGGCGGCTGCCAAACAGGCCAGCTGATTGCCCCTGCCCCTGCGAAAACCAGGTATTTCAATCCGGGTTCAGATCGAAACCACAAGTCTGAATTTGGATTTACCCCGCCCAACCGTCATCACATCAGGAGTTCATCATGTCCGTCGTCAAACCAGCCCATAAGCGTATTTTGCTGAAGCTGTCAGGCGAAGCCTTGATGGGCGATGACCAGTTCGGTATTAACCATGACACGATTGTGCGCATGGTCGACGAGATCGCGGAGGTGACACGTCTGGGCGTGGAGGTGGCGGTTGTCATTGGCGGCGGCAATATTTTTCGGGGTGTGGCGGGTGGCTCGGTTGGCATGGATCGGGCGACTGCCGATTACATGGGCATGTTGGCCACCGTCATGAATGCCCTGGCCCTGGGTGACACCATGAACAAGGCGGGGCTGACCGCACGCGTCATGTCGGCGATTGCGATTGAGCAGGTGGTGGAGCCCTATGTTCGACCCAAGGCCCTGCAATACCTCGAAGAAGGCAAGGTGGTGATTTTTGCGGCTGGTACCGGCAACCCGTTTTTCACCACCGATACCGCCGCAGCATTGCGGGGCGCTGAAATCGGCGCTGAGGTCGTGCTGAAGGCGACCAAGGTTGATGGCGTTTACACCGCCGATCCCAAGAAAGACCCGCAGGCTACTCGCTACAGCAAAATTTCATTTGATAACGCAATGGCGCAGAACCTGGGCATCATGGACGCCACTGCGTTTGCCCTGTGTCGCGATCAAAAACTACCCATCAAAGTGTTTTCTATATTGAAACATGGTGCCCTCAAGCGTGTGGTGATGGGCGAAGATGAGGGCACGCTGGTTTATGCCTGATCGTGTCAGAATTGTATTTTTTTGAACAGTCGAGTGAGGAATAAACATGACGATTGCCGAGATAAAAAACACGGTTGAAGGCAAGATGGACCAATCCATCGAAGCGTTTAAACACAACCTGACCAAGATTCGGACCGGTCGCGCCAATCCCGCGTTGCTGGACACCGTGCACGTTGACTATTACGGCGCCATGCTGCCGATCAGCCAGGTGGCCAACGTGTCCTTGCTGGATGCCCGCACCATCAGCGTGCAACCCTGGGAAAAGGGGATGGGCGCCAAGATCGAAAAAGCCATTCGTGACAGCGATCTGGGGCTCAACCCGTCGTCCATGGGAGACTTGATCCGCGTCCCGATGCCCGCCATGTCGGAGGAGCGACGCAAGGAACTCTCCAAGGTGGTCCGCGGTGAAGGCGAAGGCGCCAAGATTGCGGTTCGCAATTTGCGCCGTGATGCCAATGAAGCGATCAAAAAGGCGGTCAAGGACAAACTGGCCTCGGAAGATGAGCAAAAACGCTGCGAGACCGACATTCAAAAAGTGACTGACCGGCACATCATCGTGATCGACCAACTGGTGGCTGCCAAAGAGCAAGACATCATGGCGGTCTGATTTGCATCAACCTCGCCTCAGGTGTCTTGTGCTCAACGCTATGCAGGCCAGACTGTTGTGCGTGACTGTGCTTGAGAAAAAATAGATGCTTAAGCAGCGCGTTATCACCGCCCTGGTCATGCTGCTGATCTTGTTGCCGGCCATGTTCTATCGTTCGCCGGAGCCATTTTGTGCCATCGCCCTGTTGCTGATTGCTGCCGGTGCGTGGGAGTGGGCTCGCCTCAACGGCTATTCCCAGTCGGTCTCGCTTGGCGTGGGAGTGCTCTGTGGGCTGGTGTGTGCTGCGGCTTGGTGGTCAGGCTGGTTGGAGCGATCGCTGGCCGGGCTCTGGATGGCTGCTGGTGCTGTTTGGGTGCTGGCTGGCGCCTGGGTGTTGCACCGTGGTGTGTCGGCCTGGTCGGTTCATCCGCGGGCGCTGCGACTGGTGGCGGGTCTGCTGGCGCTGTGCCTGGCCTGGCTGGCAGTGGCGCAGGCACGGGTGATTGGCATCAATTTTTTGCTGTCCATTCTGGTGCTGGTGTGGGTGGCGGACATAGGTGCCTATTTTGCGGGCCGCACCTTCGGCGGGCGTTTTAGCCGCAGCAAACTGGCCCCCAGCATCAGCCCCGGCAAAAGCTGGGAAGGTGTGTGGGGTGGCATGGCAGGTGTCATTGCGCTGGCCTTTGCCTGGCGTTGGGCCGATGCCGCATGGGCTAGCACCGTGCCCAGTTTTTATACCCACTTGGGCCGACAAGGTGGCTGGTTGCTGCTGATTGCCGCCATCTTTATGGCGGCGATGAGCGTTGTGGGTGACTTGTTTGAGTCGCTGGTGAAACGCAGTGCGGGCGTCAAGGACAGCAGTGGCTTGCTGCCAGGTCACGGCGGTGTGCTCGACCGGGTGGACGCCTTGTTGCCCACGTTGCCACTGGCCATGATGCTTTACTCTTTGTGACGGTGCCAATGAATGATGTGAAAAGCTTGCTTAGACAGCGGGTTGCTATTTTGGGCTCGACGGGATCCATTGGGGTCAGCACGCTCGATGTGATTGCGCGTCATCCCGATCGGTTCGAGGTTTTCGCCCTCAGCGCGTCGACGCAGACGCAATTGATGCTGCAACAGTGTGTGCAGTTCAAGCCCGTGTTTGCCGTCATGGTCAGTGAGCCCCATGGACGCGCGCTGGAGCGTCAATGCCGTGAACTTCAATTGACAACACGGGTTCTTTGGGGCGCGTCGGCCCTTGCCATGATTGCCTCGCACGAACTGGTGGATGCGGTTATGGCAGCGATCGTGGGTGCGGCCGGATTGGCCTCCTGTCTGGCAGCAGCCCAGGCGGGCAAGCGTTTGTTACTGGCCAACAAGGAAGCCTTGGTGGTGGGCGGCGCCTATTTCATGCAGGCGGTCGCCAAGGGGGGTGCCAAGCTGTTGCCGATTGACAGCGAACATTCGGCTATTTTTCAGTCATTGCCCGACGATGCTGCAGCCTGGTCGAGCCAGATTGACAAAATTATTCTCACGGCCTCAGGTGGGCCGTTTCGACAGCGCGAGCCCCACACGCTGCGGGACGTGACGCCGGACCAGGCATGCGCCCACCCCAATTGGGTTATGGGGCGCAAGATCTCTGTTGATTCGGCCACCATGATGAACAAGGCGCTGGAGGTCATTGAGGCCAGATTCCTGTTCGGCGTCAATCCGGAGCAAATTGAGGTGGTGATTCACCCGCAGAGCGTTATTCATTCAATGGTGCAGTACAAAGACAATTCCGTCCTGGCCCAGCTCGGCACGCCCGACATGAAAGTGCCGATAGCCTACGGCCTGTGCTGGCCGGATCGGATGATCTCGGGTGCTGGCGCGCTGGATTTTCGGGCGATGGCTGACCTGACGTTCGAGTCGCTGGACTCGAACGACCATGAACAACGTTTTCCGGGTTTGAAGCTGGCGTGGTCAGTCTTGCGGGCGCCTTCCGGTTCGACTGCCGTGTTGAACGCCGCCAATGAAGTCGCGGTCGCTGCGTTTCTTGACGGCCAAATACGGTTTGACCAGATTCATGGGGTTAATCTGGAAACGCTTGAATCGGTTGTCCCAGCCAGCCCGCAGTCGCTGGAAGATCTGCTGGCGCTGGACGCCGAGTCGCGTGCTGCCGCGCGGCAGGTGGTGCGCCGTGTCGGCAATCAATAAATTTCCAATAGAAGACGCATGCTGACTCTTGCCGCCTTTGTACTCGCACTTGGTGTATTGATCGCCATCCACGAGTATGGCCACTACCGGGTGGCTGTGGCTTGTGGTGTCAAAGTGCTGCGTTTTTCCATTGGATTTGGTAAGACGCTGTATCAATGGCAGGGCAAGGGTTCATCGACCGAATTTGCGCTGTGCGCTTTTCCGGTGGGTGGCTACGTCAAGATGCTCGACGAGCGCGAGGCACCGGTGCCCGAGGGTGAGCGGCATCTGGCATTCAACAACCAGCCTTTGCGCTCGCGCGTGCTCATTGTGGCGGCGGGCCCGGTGGCCAATTTGCTGCTGGCGGTGTTGTTGTACGCGGTGGTGAACTGGAGCGGCGTGCAATATCCGGCAGCGATACTGGCCAGCCCCGATGCGGGTTCGATTGCGCAGCAGGCCGGATTGGTGGGAGGTGAGCGGGTCCAGCGTGCCGGCTTTGCCGGCGACGAAATGAAGAGCGTGGCGTCGTTTGAAGACCTGCGCTGGTTCTTGACCCGGGGGGCGCTGGAAGGGCAGGATGTTCGACTGGAGCTGACGGGGCCGGGACGTACGACGACAAGCGACGTGCTGCTGAAGCTCTCCGCCATGGATGCCAGCGAGGCCAATGCGGACTTGTTTCGCAAGATCGGGGTTGTGGGACCGTACACCCGTCCTGTCATTGGCGAGGTCATGGTGGGCGCCGCGGCCGACAAAGCCGGTTTGCGCGATGGCGACGTGGTGCGGCAGTTCGGGTCGGTGCCGGTGGTGGACGGCCAGCAGTTGCGTCAGCTGATTCGTGCGTCGGTTTTGAACGGACAAGCCGTCCCAGCCACCTGGAAAATTGATCGGGCCGGAACCGAACTGGAAATCATCGTCACGCCCGAGACTCGGCAAGACGGAGAGTTGTTGGTGGGGAGAATCGGCGCCTACGTTGGGGCCATGCCGGAGCTGGTGACGGTGCACTATGGCGCTGTCGACGGTTTGTGGCACGGCGTGACGCATACCTGGGATGTCTCGCTCTTGACGCTCAGAATGATGGGCAAGATGCTGATTGGCGAGGCCTCAGTCAAAAACCTCAGCGGTCCTTTGACAATTGCGGATTACGCCGGTAAATCCGCTGCTATGGGACTGACGCAGTACTTGCTGTTCCTGGCCTTGATCAGTGTCAGTCTGGGGGTTTTGAATTTGCTGCCACTGCCAGTTTTGGACGGCGGTCACCTGATGTATTATCTTTGGGAGAGCGTGACGGGCAAACCGGTCCCGGATGCCTGGATGGAGACTTTGCAGCGGGGTGGCGTTGCGATCCTGTTCCTCCTGATGTCGATTGCACTCTTTAACGATATCACCCGCTTATTTGGCTAAATGTCTGGTGTTGACATTCAACATCGGCTTGACTTTTTAATACTCAAAATGCAATTTAATCGCTTTGCTTTGCGCGCCGTATCCGCTGTCGCTTCTCTGGTTTTTGTGGCCGGCACGGCCTGGGCGGTTAGTCCTTTCACCGTGCGCGATATTCGTATTGAGGGCTTGCAGCGGGTAGAGCCGGGCACTGTTTTCGTGTCGCTGCCGGTTCGGGTCGGCGACGTCTATAACGATGAAGTGGGCTCTTCCGCAATCCGGACGCTTTTTGCGCTGGGCTTGTTCAAGGACGTCCGCATTGAAGTCAGTGGTGATGTGCTGGTGATCGTGGTCGAGGAGCGGCCCACCATTGCGGAGGTTGAGTTTGTCGGTACCAAAGAGTTTGACAAGGACGTCCTCAAAAAAGCCTTGCGTGATGTCGGCCTGACTGATGGTCGCCCGTTTGACAAGGCCCAGCTTGACCGCGCTGAGCAGGAGCTTAAACGGCAATACATCAATCGCAGCCTGTATGCCGCAGAAGTGGTGACGACCGTGACACCGATTGAACGCAACCGGGTCAACCTGACGTTTACTGTCACCGAAGGCGAGTCGGCAAAAATCAGCGAAATTCGGATCGTCGGCAACCAGGTCTTTGGCGAGTCAACCTTGCGCGGCCTGTTTGATCTGGACACCGGTGGCTGGCTGAGCTGGTACACCAAGTCGGATCGTTATTCACGTGCCAAGCTCAATGCTGATATTGAAACATTGCGTTCTTATTACCTGACACGGGGTTATCTGGAGTTCAAAGTAGACTCAACGCAAGTGGCGATTTTGCCTAATAAAACGGATATTTCCATCACGATCAACATCACCGAAGGTGAGCGCTTTATCGTGAGTGGTGTCAAGCTCGAAGGTAATTTTCTGGGCAAAGACGACGAGTTCAAGTCGCTGGTGACAATTCGACCCGGGCAAGCCTACAACGCGGATGAAGTTGCCAAGACCACGAAGGCTTTCACCGACTATTTCGGCAATTTTGGCTTCGCTTTTGCGCGGGTGCAGGCGCGCCCTGACATTGATCGCGTCAACAACCGTGTCGCCCTGGTCCTGCAGGCCGAGCCATCGCGTCGGGCCTATGTGCGCAAAATCAATGTGACAGGCAACAGTCGCACGCGTGATGTGGTGGTACGCCGGGAGTTTCGGCAATTCGAGGCATCCTGGTACGACGCCGACAAGATCAAGCTGTCACGCGACCGGGTGGATCGTCTGGGCTACTTCAGCGAGGTGGGTATCGAGACCCAGGAAGTGCCCGGGTCACCGGACCAGGTGGATTTAAGCATCAATGTTGTTGAAAAACCAACCGGCAGTTTGAGTCTGGGAGCCGGCTTTTCAAGCGGTGACGGGCTCGGACTTTCCTTTGGTCTGAAGCAGGAAAACGCCTTTGGTTCGGGTAACTCCCTGGGTGTGCAAGTCAACACCAGCAAGTTCAACCGGGTTGTTGTTTTCAACACCACTGATCCTTACTTTACCGCCGATGGCGTCTCCCGGACTATTGACGTCTACCATCGGACCAGCAGTCCTTACCAAGACGAAAGCTATTACAAGCTGGTGACTTCGGGCGGCAGTTTGCGGTTTGGGGTGCCATTCACCGAAACGGACACGGTTTATTTCGGGGCTGGTGTCGAGAAAACAACCATTGTGCCCGGTACGTTGCTGCCAACGTCGTATCAGGAATACGCTGACCAGTTCGGGTACGACAGTACGGCGCTTCCTTTGACGGTGGGTTGGGGGCGGGATCGACGTGACAGCGCGCTGGCGCCAAACTCTGGCCGTTACCAACGTGCGAATGCTGAGTGGTCCGTCGCTGGCGACGTCCGTTACGTGCGCGCGACCTATCAATATCAGGAATTCATACCCCTGAGCAAGCAATTTACGGCCGCATTCAATGGTGAATTGGGCTGGGGTGTAGCAGCCGGAGGCCGCCCTTACCCGGTATTCAAGAACTTTTATGGTGGCGGACTCGGGTCGGTACGAGGCTTTGAGCAGGGCAGTCTGGGGCCTCGGGACGTAAGCGGAGTTGTTTCAGGTGGGACTCGGAAGCTGAATTTGAATGCCGAAATACTGTCCCCGTTTCCTGGTGCTGGCAATGACCGTACATTGAGGATGTTTGCTTTTCTCGATGTGGGGAGCGTGACGGGTGACAACAGAGGGTTGGCGATCAATGAAAATGCGGGCAGCCTGCGTTCATCGGTCGGGGTGGGCGTCAGCTGGATATCGCCGGTCGGTCCGTTGCGGCTGGCGATCGCCAAGCCCATCAAAAAGTTCGAAGGCGATAAAATTCAAACTATGCAATTTCAAATTGGAACGACTTTCTAATGAACTATCTTCTACGTCGCAGTTTTGCCAGTATTCTGTTCGGCGGTCTGCTGGTGTCGGCACAAATGCACGCTCAGGCTCAAGAATTTCGGATTGGGTTTGTCAGTACCGACCGAATTTTCAAGGAGGCGACTACGGCCAAGTCGGCACAGCTCAAGCTTGAGCAGGAGTTTTCCAAGCGCGAAAAAGAGATCATCGATCTGGGGGCCGCGTTGAAGACCCTGGCTGACACCTTTGAGCGTGAAGCACCTACCTTGTCGACGGGGCAGCGCACCACGCGGCAGAAACAGTTGGTGGAGCAGGATCGTGACTTCCAGCGCAAGCGTCGTGAATTTCAGGAAGACCTGAATGCCCGAAAAAATGAAGAGTTGCAGCAGGTGATTGAGCGCGCCAACAAAGTGGTCAAGCAGGTGGCTGAAGCCGAAAAATACGACCTGATTCTGCAGGACGCGGTGTATGTCAATCCAAGATTGGATATCACCGATAAAGTCCTCAAGGTTCTGAATTCGAACGGCGTTAAATAACGGTGCCTCAGGCAAGTGACGTGTGACGCTGCTTCTAGGTTCGATTGTCGAGTTGCTTGGCGGAGAGTTGCAGGGCGATGCAAGTCTCAGAATCGAGGGCCTGGCGCCACTTGAAAGCGCAATGCCACAGCACTTGAGTTTTCTCAGTCACCCCAAGTACCAGAGCCAACTGGCGGCCTCCAAAGCCGCGTGTGTCATCGTCAGCCCCCAGATGCGAGGTGCGGCACTGGCGCGCGGGGCCTGCATCGTGACCGAGCAACCTTACCTGTACTTTGCCCGTGTCACGCAACTCTGGAAAAAGAGTCTGCCGCGGACCATACGGCCGCAGATTCACCCGAGCGCGGTGATTGACCCTGAGGCCTTTGTGCACCCGCGAGCCTGCATTGGCGCCCTGTGCGTGATTGAGAGTGGCGCCAGCGTGGGTGCCGACACGGTGCTCAAGTCGCGCGTGACGGTGGGTGAAAACTGTGTCATCGGCGAGCGTTGTCTGGTGCATTCAGGCGTTGTGATCGGTGCCGATGGTTTTGGCTTTGCGCCAAATGGCGGCGCTTGGGAAAAGATTGAACAACTCGGTGCGGTTCGCATCGGCAACGATGTTGAAATCGGCGCCAACACCTGCATTGACCGCGGCGCTTTGCAAGACACGGTGATTGAAGACGGCGTCAAGCTCGACAACCTGATACAGATCGGCCACAACGTACATGTTGGGAAACATACCGCGATGGCTGGATGTGTCGGTGTGGCGGGCAGCGCCACCATTGGCGCCCATTGCACCCTGGGTGGCGGCGCCATTGTGCTGGGACATCTGGCGCTGGCCGATGAGGTCAACATCTCGGCGGCCACGGTGGTCACCCGCTCGCTTCGCAAGCCCGGTCACTACACGGGCATGTTCCCGATTGATGACAATGCGGCCTGGGAAAAAAATGCCGCCTCTCTCAAACAGCTGCACAGCTTGCGCGATCGCATACGGGCGCTCGAAGATAAACTAATGACCTTGCGGGACAGACCGTAGTTACACGGAGTGACCAAGCTCTGTCCTCAACAAATTAGAAAGCCTTGCGGGACAGACCGTAGTTACACGAACCGACCAAGCTCTGTCCCCAACTGAATAGAAATACCATGGACATTTATAAAATTCTCAAGCAACTGCCGCACCGTTACCCGTTCCTGTTGGTGGATCGGGTGCTGGCGATTGACAAGGGCAAGAGCATCCGGGCGGTGAAAAATGTCACCATCAATGAGCCGTTTTTTCAAGGCCACTTCCCCTATCGGCCGGTGATGCCGGGCGTGTTGATGCTGGAAGCGCTGGCGCAGGCCGCCGCGCTGCTGGCGTTTGACGCGATCGATACGACGCCAGATGAGAATTCTGTTTACTATTTTGCCGGCATGGATGGCGTGCGCTTCAAGCGTCCGGTGGAACCAGGCGATCAGCTGATTCTTGAAGTTGAGTTGGTGCGCATGAAGGCGGGTGTTTTCAAGTTCAAGGCGCGTGCCCTGGTCGATGATGAGCTCGCTGTGGAAGCCGAGTTGACCTGCGCTGTGCGCAAAATAGCCTGAAAGATGAGAGCCCCCACGTTTGCGGCTTCGCCGCTGCACTGCCCCCCGGGGGGACTGGGCCTCCTTGGGGCGGCCCGGCGGAGGTCCGCGCTTTGACAACCATTCATGCCACG
>Ga0208789_1001514_pt1 | contig 12725 bp, 17 predicted proteins | sample Methanotroph_Enr_FD_187368 | JGI IMG/M metagenome (GOLD analysis project Ga0208789, IMG submission 187368) | Enriched soil microbial communities from Old Woman Creek wetland in Ohio, USA - Methanotroph_Enrichment_5 (SPAdes) (version 2) | ecosystem: Environmental > Terrestrial > Soil > Wetlands...
CCTCAAGGCCCCTCCCGCCGCCGGAGCCGCCGTTCCAGGCGCACCACCCGCTCCACCACCAGGGCCGTGCCCACCATGACGCCCACGGTGCCCAGGAGGATCACCAGCAGGAGCTGCCAGCCCGACCTCAGGATCACGGCGGGGTACTGCACCACGGCCACCACCGCGGGGATGAAGAACAGCAGCATCTCCGCCAGCAGCCAGCCGGCACCCTCCGCCACCCAGGCCAGGGGCAGCCAGCCTTTCCGGAGCAGCAGCACCAGGATGCCCAGGCCCGCCACGCTGCCAGGAATGGGCAGGCCCATGGCGCGCATGGCCTCGTCCGAGGCCCACCAGAGGGCCGCCAGGCCGACCACCTGGGCAAGGCCCCGCAGGCCGGGATGCAGGGTGAACGCCGCCAGCGCGGCGGGCTCGGCCCCGGGTGGGCCGGGGGACGGATCGGAGGGCTCGGTCACGCCTCCAGCCTAGCGGAGGCGTCCCGGTCCGGCGGCCTCAGGCGTGCGGCGCGGCGACGACGGGCAGGCGGTCGAGGATGGCCCGGATCTGCGCCTCTTCGGACTTGAGGGTGGCCTTGAACGCCTTGCGATCGGTGTGCTGGATCTCCTGGCGCAGGTCCGTCAGGGCCCGGTCCAGCAGGTCGTGCAGCAGCTCCGCTTCCTGGTGCGTGAGGGTGAGTTCCATGGCGGGCTCCCCAGCGGCGGGGCGGGCCCATCCCGCCCGCCGTCCCCAAGGATCGGTTCCCCCGCCGGGGGCCGCCAACGGCGCGAAGATGAGGGTGCCCCCGGAGCCCCCCATGGTCGCCGCCCTCTCCATCCGCCCCGCCCTGCCCGCCGATGTCGATCGCCTGACCCACCTCACGGACCAGCTGGGCTACCCGACCCCGGCGGACGCCATCCGGACGCGCCTGGAGCGACTGACGGCGGAGGGCGGCCACGCGGTGCTGGTGGCCCTGGTGGGCGGCGAGGTGGTGGGCTGGGCCCAGGTGGGCCGCGGCCTCAGCCTGGAGTCCGGCGAGCAGGCGGAACTGGTGGGCCTGGTGGTGGACGAGGCCCTCCGGGGCCGCGGAATCGGGGCGGCCCTGGTGACCGCGGCGGAGGCCTGGGCCCGGGAGCGGGGCCTGGCGCGCCTGCGCGTCCGCTCGAACGTCACGCGCGAGGCCACCCACCGGTTCTACCGGAGGCTGGGGTACGAGGAGGTCAAGCGGCAGGTCGTGTTCCGGAAGGGTCTGGGGGAGCCCGCTCCCGACATGTCGTGGAATCCGCTCTCGACCGGTCGGGAATCGCGGGGGAGCGTGGGTTTCACTTAAGCTGTAAATACAATTAAAAATAAGGTTATTGCTTTGGCACGGACATGGCTCTACCTTGTCGCCGACCGTCCGGCCCAAGGAGCCCCCATGACCTTCACCCAGTCCAAGACCTTCGAGAATCTCAAGGCAGCCTTCGCGGGCGAGTCCCAGGCCAACCGCCGCTACACCTGGATGGCCCAGGTGGCCGAGAAGGAGGGCCTGCCCGAGGTGGCGGACCTCTTCAAGCACAGTGCCGACGGCGAGACCGGCCACGCCCTGAAGCACCTCATGTTCCTGGCCGAGAAGGCCGGCGACCCCGCCACGGGCCTGCCCCTGGGCGACACCCTCACCAACCTGAAGTCCGCCGTCGCCGGCGAGACCTACGAGTACACGGACATGTATCCCGAGTTCACCCGCCTGGCCCGGGAGGAGGGTTACGCCGAGATCGCCGCCTGGTTCGAGACCCTGGCCAAGGTGGAGCGCTTCCACGCGGGCCGCTTCCAGGACGCCCTCGCCAAGCTCGAGGCCGCGGCGGTCAAGTAATCGGTTTCCCACCAGGGGCCCCCGCCCCGTCCAGATCAAACATCCGGCCACCGCCCCCCCGTTCTGAGTAACCTGGGGGGCCTGTGGACCCCCATCTCCCGCCTTCGATGAGGAATCCCGCATGACGAACCTGGTCTTCGATCCCCCCACGGAACGGGCCCGCTTCCAGGCCCGCCAGGCCTTCCTGGCCCGCCAGGCCGCCCTGCGGCTGGAGCTGGCGGAGGGCCTCACCTTCCAGCCCGAGACGGCGGAGAGCGTGGAGGACCAGGTGATCGAGACCCTCTGGGCCGAGGGCAAGACCCCGGACACCTGCCCTCCCGAGGAGCTGGCCGAGGCCCGCGCCTCCTTCGCCGTGCTGGCCCCCCGGCGCGAGCCCGGCGGCCGCAGCCTCGCGGCCACCCTCATGCTGGGCTTCCCCGACGCCACGCGCGAGCGCCGCCTGGCGGCCCTGCAGCGGTTCCCCGACCAGCTGCTGCTGGAACTCTCGGACGGCAGCCTCGCGGCGCCCGCCGTGGACCGCGGCACCGCCGGTCCCGGCGACCGCCTGCCCTCTGTGCTGGCACTCCGCTACCTGATCCCGGACGGCCGCGCCATCGCCGCCCTCGTCTCCAACCACGCCGAGCTGCCCGGCCGCTGGCCCGCGCCTGCCGCCTGGACCGCCTGGCCTTCCTGAGGAGCCCCCATGAGCCGCACCGTCATCGACCACCTGAACGCCGAACTGGCCACCGCCTTCGTCCTGTCCTTCAACGCCAAGCGCTACCACTGGACCGTCACCGGCCCCCACTTCCGCGACTACCACCTGCGCTTCGAGGAGCTCTACAACGCCGCCGGCGGCACCGTGGACGAGCTGGCGGAGCGGATCCGCATGCTGGGCGGTGTGCCCCTCCATGCCCCGGCCCAGATGGCCGCGCAGACGAAGGCCCCGGTCTCGGATCCCGTCGCGCGCCTGGACCCCGAGGCCATGCTGAAGGAGGCCCTGGACAACGAGGAGCGCACCATCTCGCTCATGCACGAGGGCATCGAGCTGGCCAACGCCGCCGGGGACCCCGGCACCGCCGACCTGCTCACCCGCTTCGTGCAGGTCCACCAGAAGGAGGCCTGGTTCCTGCGGGAGATGCTGGGGTGAGGCCCGGCCTGCGTCCAGATAAGGGACGTATGCCTCTTTTTTCTGATTTCCGACTTTTTCGGTAAACTACTCACCCGCGCGCTGCGCTGCCAAGGAGACGACCATGGCCTATCCCGTCAAGAACTACGACCACCTGAAGGGCGGCGCCCTGAAGGGGCTCAGCGACTCGCAGCTGGATCAGCACTTCGGCCTCTACAAGGGCTACATCACCAAGCTGAACGAGATCGAGGAGAAGCTGGCCACGGCGGACAACACCAAGCCCAACTACTCCTACAACGAGTACAGCGAGCTGAAGCGCCGCGAGGCCGTGGCCTTCAACGGCTCCTTCCTCCATGAGCTCTACTTCGAGAACATGGGCGCGGACAGCGAGATCAGCGCCGGCCTGAAGGCCGCCCTGGACGCCGCCGGCGGCAAGGACAAGGTCATCGCCGACCTGAAGGCCACCGCCATGGGCGGCCCCGGCTGGGCCCTGCTCACCCGCAACCGCCGCGACGGCAAGCTGCACACCTACTTCGTGGCCGAGCACCACCTGGGCCTGCCCATCGAGCAGGATCTGCTCCTGGTGCTGGACAGCTGGGAGCACGCGTTCATGGTCGACTACGGCACCGCCCGCGCGAAGTACCTCGACGCCTTCGCCGAGAACATCAAGTGGAGCGAAGTGTCCAAGCGATTCGGAAAGTAGGAGGGCGCGGGCGTCTCGGCGCCTCTCAACGCGTGCTCTTGGTTGGGCCCCTTCGGGGGCCCGCCTTTTTCTACCCGTCGCACGCCTCCGCCTGACGCCCAGCGCCCCGCGCTGGGCTCCCGATCGCTTGCCCCTTCAGGGCTGCGCTCTCGGAGGCGGAGCCTCCATGGTCGACTACGGCACCGCCCGCGCGAAGTACCTCGACGCCTTCGCCGAGAACATCAAGTGGGAGGCTCCACGTCTGCGAGGCGGAGGCCGAGCAGGAGGGCGCTGAGCGCCCGATCCGTGGAGGAAGTCAGCAAGCGGTTCGGAAAGTAAAGGGCGCGCGGGCGTCTCGGCGCCTCTCAACGCGTGCTCTTGGTGGGGCCCCCGTTCGGGGGCCCGCCCGTATTCGACCGGTCGCCCGAGGGAAGCGGCCTCGGCCCTCCGGTTATTTCTTCCTGGCCCTGAGCTGCCTGACGAAGGTGGTAAGGGCTCCCTGGTCCCGCAGGGCCACTGCGCGGTCCAGTTCGGCGGCGTGGGCGTCTGGCCAGGCCTTCACCAGATTCTGGTAGGCCCGCAGGAGGCTTTCGAGGGCAGCCTGATCGGTGGCTTCCGCATCCTGGGCCCTGTCGGGATGTTCGATCTGAAAGGCCACCGCCGCCAGCATGAAATGGAAGACGACCGCAGGGGCCTGGCTCATCTTCGCGGACTTCACGCACCAGGCTCCCACCGGGCCGGCGGCGAAGGTGAGGTCCGGCACCTCCTGGAGGAAGGTGAAGAACCAGGTCCGGTCCTGATCGGAAAGCCCGCCCATGAGATTCGCCTCGGAGGCCTTCGTCAGGTGCAGGACCCTGGCACGCTCTTCCGGCGTGGAGGGGCCGCGCCCCTTGGCGGAGGCAGCGGGCCCGAGGCTGACCAGCACCGGGACAAGCAGGAGGCTGAGGAGGCTTTTCGGGAAGGACACTGGAACCCCTTGGCTGGTTTGATCATGGGCCTGACCCACGCGCGATGGCTGCCGGTCCCAGCCGGCGGAAACCCGTCCTGGGCCCCAAGCCAGGCCTGCGGCCCAGGACAGGGAAGCGGCGGCCACTAGAAGTACCAGGCAACCGCGACATTGAGGGTGGTCGTCGAGGGTCTGGAGGCCGCGAGGTGGGACTCGTACACCTCGACCCCGAGAGGGGCCTTGAATCGATACCCCAGGCCGAACTCCCCCACCAGCTTGATGGTTGCGGGGGAACCTGGAAATTCAACCCGTTCCGCACCCAACGCAAGCCGGTTGTAGAACCCACCCTTGATGGCGGTGAATAAATCCATCCCGGCATCCGAAAGGTTGACCCTCTCGGAAGGAGAGGAATAGGTTCGATAGGCCAGGAAGGATCCAAGCCGGCAGCTCGGTGACATCTGCCAGAACGCCCAGCCCGCAGAAAGCCCGATTCCAGCGCCCGAGGCCCGATCCTTGAGGTCCGACTGGGGAAATGAGCCGACGAGGCTCACCCGGCGCGAGGGTTCCTTCGGGCTCTGGGCGAGGGATGGCAAGGCTGCGGCGATGAGAAGGAGCAGGCTGGAAGGTTTTGGCATCACGGCATCCCTCGCGCACGAGAAGCAGGCCAGATTAGTTAGCTCATCTCCAGTCGAGCGCGCGAGCGTTCAGGCTGAACCGTAGAAAAGGGGGTGGCGAACCGTATCGTTATATTCCAGTTGGCTGCGAACAGCAAAGATTGGGGCACCATCCGCAGGAATCGCTTGGGCCTGTGGCGTGCCACCACGGGGCCCGAGTCCCCGTGCCCTGTGACGCCGATGCTCACCCGCCCTACCCTGGAGGCATCCATCCGGGAGGTGGAAGTGGCACCCAAGGCGACGCCCTCCGAGTTCGAGAACCCGCTGGCCCCCGGGCTCTTCCGGTTCCTGAAGGCCCTGAAGGCCCACAACGACCGCGACTGGTTCCAGGCGAACCGGGCGCGGTACGAGGCCGAGGCCCGCGACCCGGCGCTGCGGCTCATCGCGGGCTTCAGCGGGCCGCTGGCCGCCATCAGCCGCCACATGGAGGCCGATCCCCGCCCCTCGGGCGGCTCCCTCTTCCGGATCCACCGCGACACGCGCTTCAGCCGGGACAAGAGCCCCTACAAGACGCACCTGGGCGTCAACTTCCGGCACCGGTCCGCGGCGGCCGGCGGCGTCCACGGCCCCGGGTTCTACCTCCACCTCGAACCCGGCGGCTGCTTCGGGGGCGGCGGATTGTGGCATCCCGAGCCCGAGGCCCTCTTCAAGGTGCGGCAGGCCATCGTGGGCCGGTCCGCAGCCTGGAAGAAGCTCCGGGCCGCCCTGGAGATCGAGGGCGAGGCCCTGACGCGCGTGCCCCGGGGCTTCGACCCGGATCACCCCTGCGCCGAGGACCTCAAGTTCAAGGACTTCTACGCGGCCACGGCCTTCACGGATGCCGAGGTCCTGGCCCCGGACTTCCCCGTCCGGCTGGCCCGGGCCCTGCAGGAGGCGGCGCCCCTGGTGCGCTTCCTGTGCAGGGCCCTGGAGCTGCCGTTCTGAATTCGGTTCAGCAGGTCGCGCAGTCGTCGCCGCAGTCGCCCTTCTGGCCCCCGGCGGCCTCGCAGGCGCAACCGCCGTCGCAGCAGCCGCCGCCCTTCACGAGGCTCTCCTCGGCGAGGCTGAGCATCTGCTGGTGGGGGTCGCCCTTCACGCGCAGGGCGATGTTCACGGCCTGGATCATGTCCTCGCTGGAGGCCCCCAGGGTGGTGAGCTGGGCGTGATGGGCCCGGAAGGCGCGATCGGCGTTGGCGGCCACGGCGGCGCCCAGGGCGATGAGGTGGAGGGTGATGTCGTCGAGGCTCACGGGGGCCTGGGGGGCATGGGATTCGGGCTGGGCGGTCACGGGCATTCCTTGGCGGAGGGTGGTCCCGGAGGGTCCGGGTCCTGCCCACTCTAGCCCCGGCCGGGAGTGCCGTGCGTCAAGGACCACCCCCGCCCGGAAGGCGCTAAACGGCCGCCCCCTTTCCGCGGTACCCCCTTGTCCGACCCGCCTGGAGCCTTCATGGCCCTTCTGCTCCTGCCCGCGGCCCTGCTGGCCGCCCCCCCGGCGCCGACCCCCGCGGAAGTCCTCGTGGAGGCCATGGAGGGGGTTTCCGAGTGCGTGGTGGAAGGCCGTACCCGGCGGCTGGAGGGCCGGATCCGCTATGCCCGGGAGGCCTGGGCCGCCCGACGGGACACCCTGGCCAAGCGGATCCCGCCGGGCGATCTGGCGGCCCTGGATCTCTGCTTCCTGCACATGGACGCCGGCGGGCGCGCCGCGGCCCGGGCCGCCCTGGACGCCCGGGACCTGCTGGGGGACCTCCTGCCCCAGGGACCGGCCCGGTACTGGCGGGCGGCGGGTCTGGCCAGCCTGCGGGCCTGGTTCGCCGCGGACGGGGGGCGCTGGTCCGAGATGCCGGACCTGGAGGCCGCCTTTGCGCCCCTAGTGGGCCCCCCCTGCCCCGGACCCGCCGCGTCTGCCGTGCGAACGGCCCTCGGCCTCCACCGGGAGGCGCGGGCCGCCCGGAATGTCCCCCGCTGCAAGGGGGCCGCGCGGATCCTCCAGGAACTGGCGGGGGAGCTGGGCGTCTAGGAGCCGCTCGGCCTCCCCGAGGGCGGCGGCCGATCCGCTGAGGGCCAGGAGATCGCCGGCCTCCAGGCGGGCCTCGGGCCGGGGCTCCAGGAGGCGGCCGTCCCGCAGCAGGGCCACCAGGACCACGCCGGCCTGGCCCGCGAGGTCGAGATCCCCCAGGCCGCGCCCCAGGGAGGGGCAATGGGGACCGATCCGAAGGGTGCGCCAGCCGCCCTCGGCCGGTCCCGTCGCCTCGGCGGACGCCCAGGGATCCCGGGCGCCCTCGGCCATCCATTCGGGACCGGCGTCCAGCTCCCGCTGCAGGCGCAGCGCCCGGCGCCAAAGGAGGAGGGGCAGGGCCAGAAGCAGGAAGACGGCCAGGGCGCCCAGGGAAGCCAGGGGCAGCAGAGCCTCGACCGCCGCCAGGACGGGCAGTCCCGCCAGGAGCAGGGCCGCGGCCCGGAGCCCGCCCCGGAAGGCCCGCCGCAGGACCGGCCGGCTGCCCAGGGGGCCCGCACCGGGGAGATCCAGGAGGGCCTCGGCCAGGACCCGGCTGCGGAGGAGGATGCGCTGGAGGAACAGGGCCGCCACGGCCGCGGCGGCCAGGAGCAGGATTCCCTGGGCCAGGGCGTGGCTCAGGGCCCCGTGGCCCTCCAGCCAGCGGGCACCCAGGCGGAGGAGCCGGGGGGCCAGGACCGCCGCGGCCCCCAGCCCGGCCCCGTCCAGGAGCAGCCAGAGGAAGGCCCGCCGCGCACCGGCCCCGGGGGCCTTCCGCAGGGCCGGGGCCTTCAGGGTGCGGGCCCAGGACTGGTAGAGGGTGAGGTAGGTGCGCAGGGGGCCCGTGAGGCGGCGCTCCAGGGCCGCCGCGGCGGGTTCCCCCGCGGAGAGCAGGGCCGGGGTGGCCAGGGCCGTGGCCACGCAGACCGCCGCCAGCAGGGCGTAGCGGGAGGGGTCCACCACCCCCAGCCCGGTGCCGGCCCCCAGGAGGATGAAGCCGAACTCACCCACCTGCCCCAGGGCCATCCCCGCCCGGAGGCCCAGGCCCGGCGGCAGGCCCGCCAGGGTGGCGCCCAGGGTGACGGTGAGGGCGTTGAGGGCGATCACCAGGCCTGTGAAGAGCAGCACCAGGGGCCAGTCCCGGAGGAGGACGGCGGGTTCCATGAGCATGCCCACGGCCACGAAGAACATGGCCGCGAAGAGGTCGCGCAGGGGGTGGATCAGGTGCTCCACGCTGCGGCCCCGGCCGGACTCGCACACCAGCATCCCCGCCACGAAGGCCCCCATGGCCACGGAGAAGCCGGCCCAGGCCGCCAGCTGGGCCAGCCCGAAGCAGAGGCCCGCGGCCACCACCAGCAGCACCTCGCTGCGGGCGTGGTCAGCCACCCAGCGGACGGCCGGGGGGACCAGCCAGCGGCCCGCGGCCAGCAGCAGGGCCAGGAAGGCCGCCAGGCGGAGGAGCGTGGCGGCGATGGCCCCCAGGCTGGGGCCGCCCAGGGAGGCGGCGGCCGTGAGCCCCGCCAGCAGCAGCACCGCGTGGAGGTCCTCCACCAGCAGGACCCCCAGCACGGTCTCCTTCAGCGGGCCGCGGATGCCGCGCTCGTCGAAGAGCTTGGCCAGGATCATGGTGGAGGCGATGGAGAGGCTGGCGCCGAAGAAGGCGCTCTCCAGGGGCGGCCAGCCCAGGAGCCGCGCGGCCAGGAAGCCCGCCACGAGCAGCGTGCCCACCTGCAGGGTGCCCACCAGGAGGGCCGTGGGGCCGGCCCGGAACAGGCGCTGGAGGCTGAACTCCAGGCCGATGGAGAACATGAGCAGGATGACGCCCAGCTCGCCCATGATGCGCACATTGGCCAGATCCGCCACCAGGGGCACGGGCACGTGGGGCCCCACGATCATGCCCGCCAGGAGGTAGCCGAGCACCGCCGGGAGCCGGAGGCGCTGGAACAGCACGGAGGTGAGCGAGGCCACCCCCAGCACCACCGCCAGGTCCACCAGGAGCCGGGAGTGGGCTTCCATGGCCGGCCCCGGGCTCAGGCCCCGTGGGCCAGGCGGGTGAGGGTCTCCAGGGCGTCCGTGGGCCCCATCACCAGCAGCTCGTCCCCGGCCTGGAAGCGTTCGTCGCCGGAGGGATTGAACTGGAGGCCCGCGCCGGGATGGACCAGCCCCACGAGGAGGGATCCCGTGGCGTGGCGCAGGCGGGCCTCGCGCAGGGTCTGGCCCACCAGGACGGAATCCCGGGCGATGGCGATGCGTTCCAGGCCCAGCTCCAGCTGCTCCTGCTGCAGCACCACGTCGAAGTAGTTCATCATCTCCGGATTGAGCAGGAGCGCGGCCATCCGGCGCCCGCCGATCTCGTAGGGGCTCACGATGTGGTCGGCCCCGGCGGCCCGGAGCTGGCGTTCGGTGCCCAGCTTGGCGCTGCGGGCCACCACGGGCAGGTCGGGCCGGATCTGCTTCACGGTGAGGGTGACCAGCACGTTGTCGGCATCCGTGGTGAGGGCCGTGATGAGGCCCCGGGCCCGGCGGATGCCCGCGCGCTCGAGGATCAGCTCCTCCATGGCGTTGCCGTAGAGGATGAGCTCGCCGGCGAAGCGTGGGCTGCGGCCCTTGGTCTCGTCCTGCTCGATGATGACGAAGGGGATGCCCGCCTTCTTCAGCTCCCAGGCGGCCTGGAAGCCCATCTTGCCGAAGCCGCAGACGATGATGTGGTCCTTCAGTTCGTCCAGGCGCTTTTCCATGCGGCGCTCCATCAAGTAGCCCCGGAGATCCCCCTCCAGGAGGAGGGCCGTGAGGTTGGACAGGGCGTAGGTGGCCACGCCGAGGCCGGTGACGAGGTAGAAGATCGTGAACAGCTTGGTCCAGGTGTTGACCTCGCCCATCTCGCGGAAACCCACCGTGAACAGGGTGGTGATGGCCATGTAGAAGCTGTCGAGGGGATTGAGGTGGGCCAGCAGGTGGTAGCCCACGGCCCCCGCCAGCAGCACCGCGAAGAGCAGGAGCAGGGCGTTCCGCAGGCGCCGGAGGGGGCCGTCCTGTTCGAGGGGGCCGGCGGGGAAGGGCTTCGGACCGGGCACCTCAGCCTCCGAGGCCGGGCTTGATGGCGAAGTAGGCCGTGCAGAGCGACACGGGCAGGCCGCCGCAGTGCAGCCGGCATTCCAGCACTGCCCCGCGGTGGGAGAGGCGGATGACCTGGGCCTCGCCCGTCACCTCGCCCCGGGCGGGCTCGAGGTAGCGGATGTGGAGGTCGGAGGTGGCGAAGGGCATGGCGCCATCGAAGGCGGTGCTGAGGGCCAGGGCGCTGACCATGTCCGCCATGGTGGCCAGCACGCCGCCGTTGATGTTCCCGCGGGAGCCGTTGACCACCGCGGGCGTGGAGGGCAGGCGCATGGTGGCCACGCCGGGCGCCACGGATTCGATGGTCAGCCCCCAGTCCTTGATGAGCGGCCAGGGATGGAACCGCGCGCGCAGCCGCTCCAGGAGATCCGGAGCGAGTGTCTCGGGGATCTGGGGCTTGGCCATGCTCCAGTGTAGCGGGCCGGCGGCCGGCGCGGGATCAGAGCCCGAGCTGGCCCTGGAGGGCCTTCGCCATGTCCTGGAAGACCTTCGTCTGGGGGCTGTCGGGATGGGCGGCCACCAGGGGCTGGCCGCTGTCCCCGCCCTCGCGGATCGCCAGGTCGATGGGGACTTCGCCCAGGAAGGGGAGCTTCATGCGGGTGGCCGCGTCGCGCACGCCGCCGTGGCCGAAGATCTGGGTCTCCTTGCCGCAGCCGGGGCAGATGAAGCTGCTCATGTTCTCGATGATGCCCACCACGGGGACCTTCACCGTGCCGAACATCCCGATGGCCTTCTTGGCATCGAGGAAGGCCACGTCCTGGGGCGTGCTGACGATGACGGCGCCATCCACCTGGGCGTTCTGGATGAGCGTGAGCTGGGTGTCGCCGGTGCCGGGGGGCAGGTCGATGAAGAGCACGTCCAGGTCGCCCCAGGCCACATCCTTCAGGAACTGCTGGAGGGCCTTGTTGAGCATGGCGCCGCGCCAGATGACGGGGCGGTCCTCCTCGATGAGGAGGCCCATGGACATGACCTTCACGCCGAACTTCTCCAGGGGCAGGATCTGGCCCTCCGGGGTGCCCAGGGGCGAATCCTTCAGGCCCAGCATCATGGGGATGGAGGGGCCGTAGATGTCCGAATCCAGCAGGCCCACCTTGAGCCCGCGCTGGGCCATGGCGATGGCCAGGTTGGCGGTGACGGTGCTCTTGCCCACGCCGCCCTTGCCCGAGCCCACCACCACGCAGCGCTTGATGCCGGGGATGAGGTTCTTGAACTCCACCGAGGCGGTCTTCTCCCAGGCGATCTCCACGTCCACGGCCTCGACGCCGGCCTGGTTGAGGATCAGCTCCTCCAGGGCCTGCTTCATGACCTGCTCGCGGTCCTGGTAAGCGTCCACCATCTGGAGCATGACGGTGACCCGGCCCTCGGCCACGTCGATGCCCTTCACCGCCTTCAGCGCCACCAGCGTGGCGCTGGTGCCGGGCACCTGGTAGCTGTTGAGGACATCGAACAGGGCGGCGCGGCTGATCTTCGGGCTCATGCGGCTCTCCAGCCCACCAGTGTGCCACGGCGAGATGGGCGTCGAAACAGGGGGATTCCGGGCCTCAGAACTCCGGCGGCAGGGGAGGCAGCTTCCGGGTGACGGCGCCCACGCCGCTGGCCAGGAGGGTGTGCTCGTAGATCCGCAGCTGGCTCCGCAAGGGCGGATCCTGCCCGTCGAGCCCCCGGCGCAGCACCTCGCCCTCGGGGCCCAGCACCCGGCCCTTCAGCGTGTCGTGGAGCTGGAGTTCCAGCATCTCCACCACCTGGGCCGCCAGCACCGGATCCAGCAGGGGGAAGGCCAGCTCCACGCGATGGTCCAGGTTGCGGGGCATGAGGTCGGCGCTGGCCAGCAGGGTCTCGGGCTGGCCGTCGTTGGCGAAGTGGTAGATGCGGGCGTGCTCCAGGAAGCGGTCCAGGATGGAGAGGGCCCGGATGTGCTCCGAGAGGCCCGGAACCCCGGGCCGCAGGCAGCAGGTGCCCCGGACGATGAGGTCCACCTTCACGCCTTCGCGGCTGGCCTCGTAGAGCAGCTGGATGATCTGGGGCTCCACCAGGGCGTTCATCTTGAGGATCATGCGGGCGGGCCGGCCCGCCCGGGCGTGGTCGATCTCCCGGAGGATGCGGGCCGTGAGCCCCTTCTTCAGGTGCTGGGGAGCCACCAGCAGCTCGTGGAACCGCGGCGGCCGGGTGTAGCCCGTGAGCATGTTGAAGAGGTTGGCCAGATCCTCGCCCAGCTCGGGCCGGGCGGTGAGCAGGCCCAGGTCCGAGTAGATGCGGCTGGTGCGCTCGTTGTAGTTGCCCGTGCCCAGGTGGCAGTAGCGGCGGATGCCGTCCCGCTCCTGGCGCACCACGAGGCAGGCCTTGCAGTGGATCTTGTGGTTGGGCAGGCCGTACACCACGTGGACGCCCACCTTCTCCAGCCGCC
>Ga0208789_1001515_pt1 | contig 12718 bp, 12 predicted proteins | sample Methanotroph_Enr_FD_187368 | JGI IMG/M metagenome (GOLD analysis project Ga0208789, IMG submission 187368) | Enriched soil microbial communities from Old Woman Creek wetland in Ohio, USA - Methanotroph_Enrichment_5 (SPAdes) (version 2) | ecosystem: Environmental > Terrestrial > Soil > Wetlands...
CTTAAGTGATGTTTATACGCAAAGTTCACAAGGCAATCACTATTTTTCGAGTACTTATTTGGTTTCCGATAAAACAATCCGTACAAGGTTTCATACCTTTAGGCTAACGATGGGCTATGGATTTGATGTCGGACAAAGCAAGCGGCTAAAAGGTCTGTTCGGTGGAATCAGTTACATTCCCCATGGTTTCAAGCCACTTACCCTGATGACCGAATATGACACCCGGCATATAAATTTGGCGGGTTCATTGCTGCTTTTGAAACACCTTTTTATTTATGCCGGATGGTATGGCATTAATAAACCTGCAGTTGGAATTTCCTATCGGCTTCTGCTCTAAATCTCTTTTAATATCTTCAGTGCCTCCACTATTCAAATAATTCGAAGAACAGATGACAGGTGAAGATAATACTATTTCAATCCAATATAAATATGAAAAGAACAGACTTTTCGAACAAATAAACTGATGAATATTTTCAGAAGGGTATGTATCCTATTTTTTAAAAGAAAATCTTCTTATCCTGATTACGTTTCACGTGAACATCCTGATCTGTTGAGTGAAACAATTGCTTTGCTCCAAGAATTTGTGGGGAAATCGCAATCGAAAGATAAAATCCCTCTCTTTGAAGAAATTCTGTCACCTTATGGGATGCCCATGGGAATTAATAATCGGCAAGTTTTAAAGCTTCTGGGAAACTACAAGATTTGTGCCCAAATTGATCTGTCTATTGAGTTAAATCATCGCTACATGGTTTACTTTGTAAAAATGAGGTTTAATCAGTTGTATCTTAATGTGCAGTTTCATCTGATAGACAATCGGTTGTGTCTTTCAAGAACAAAATTTTTAACCCGTTTGAATAGCAATCAGTATGAAAGTTTTTTGAATGGATTTTTAGGCTTAGGTTGCCATCTTGATAAATACACCGGGATTTTACCATGTTTTGTGAAAGATCAACAATCCACTTTAATTAGGATACATAATTCTAAAGGGTATCCTTCAATAACCTATTACTCGGGAGATAAAAAAGTACAAACAAAGATCGAATCCATAGTAAAACAACAAAATCTGCTTAACTTTTCCAAAAAGCAAATTGTATGAATTATCCAGCATATTTACAAACTTTTGGTAGCGCTTCCTGGTTTGTTATAGCACAAAATGACAAATACCATTATTTAAGGCATAATATTGACGAATCTACTGTTTTTAACAATGTCATTGTGATAAATTGCTGCAGAAAACACTGTTTCGATATATAGAACTTCGCAGGCAGGAAAAATAGTGATAGGACTGTTGGAACATCTTGCTCCGTTATCCAAAGTAATAAGTACATAACCTGATTCTAGGTTTGGTTATTTGTAAAACAATGACACCTAATTATTCGCTTAAAATGGTATAATAAATCTCTGTACTACAATTTGATTTATGAATAACCTGTCGCCAGCAGCTGAAGTTTAATCCTGATTTAACCGGTCTTTATTTATAAGTAAATCTCTCCCTCGCATCAATCCCCAAAGCCCTTCCCAGGGGCATTTTTCTTAATTCCCGAGATGAACTGTCATTTCGGGAATTTGTTTTTTTTAGCTTGGTTGTATTAAATTGATTTTCATGATTTTTACAGTCTCCACTGCTTTCCGCTTTTCTTTCGTTTAATTTTGTTGATTTTCTTCTTATAACCCATTCCATTTGAACTTGAATTTTGACTCAAAAGCCCTTTAACAACTTGTATTTTAAACTTTCTTAAAAAATCAGAATTGTCATAAAATAATGATTGAGAGTTATTGATGATTTGATGGTCTTCAGATTCTACAAATGATTTACCACGAAAAAAATTCGGATTTTCTTGAAAGTCCAACATCTTCACTGGATGACGGATCGGATTTCCCAGTTCGTCAGTTACAAAACCAAGATGACCTCTTCCTGCTTTTCGAACCAGCCTGCCGCAAAATAAAAAAAGCGCTTAAACCTTTGATTTAAGCGCTTTTAGTATCAATTGATGTCTTTTAGTGTGACCCAGCTGGGATTCGAACCCAGGACCCCATCCTTAAAAGGGATGTGCTCTACCTGCTGAGCTACTGAGTCATCCTTATGTGCTTTTGTTTTTCAAAAGCGGATGCAAAAATATGTTTTTAAAATTTAAATATCAATACTAAATTAAATAATTTCATATATTTTTCTTAAATATCTGAAATTCAACAAATAACATCCGACTTCTATACAATCCAATCTTCAACTTGTTTTATTATCTTACAATAATTATTGAGTTGAAGTGCGAAAAACCATGATCTGACAAAACAAATTCTTATTTTCGCTTATTCAAAATTCAGATGATATTGAGAAAAAGTAGCTTTAAAATTGATTAGTAAAATACGGCATTTTACCCCAAAATACAATCTATGAATATTCAAATGGTTGATCTGTACGGTCAGTATCAAAAGATAAAAGATGAAATTGATAATGCAATGCAAGAGGTTATTCGTTCTTCAGTATTCGTTAAGGGAGGAAAGGTCAACGAATTTGAAGATAACCTGAAAGAGTATCTGGATGTAAAACATGTTATTTCGTGTGGAAATGGTACCGATGCGCTTCAAATTGCGCTGATGGCCTTGGATTTAAAAGAAGGTGATGAAGTGATTACAACTCCATTTACCTTTGTTTCGACCCTTGAAGTACTGGCTCTAATGAAATTAAAACCTGTTTTGGTTGATGTTGATCCGGGCAGTTTTAATATCAGACCCGACCTGGTTAATAATCACATCGATCACCGCACAAAAGTTATTGTTCCGGTTCATTTGTACGGACAATGCTCTGATATGGAACCACTGAATGAAATTGCCCGTGAGAATAACCTTTTCATTATCGAAGATGCCTGTCAGGCTTTGGGTACAGAATATATTTTCAGAAATGGAATGACCGCTAAAGCCGGAACTATTGGCGACATTGCCTGCAATTCTTTTTTCCCAACCAAAAATTTAGGCGCATTTGGCGATGGAGGAGCCTTGTACACGAACAATGACGAATTGGCGAAGAATATGCGTTCAATTGCCAATCATGGTATGAGCAAACGTTACTTTTACCAGCAAATCGGCATGAACTCCAGGCTTGACGCCCTGCAGGCAGCTATTCTCGATGTGAAACTAAAATACCTTGATCAGTATATTGCTGCCCGGCAATCTGCAGCGGACTTTTACGATCAGAAGCTATCTGAAATTTCGGGATTAATCATTCCGGCAAGAATGTCGTATAGTTCGCATACCTTTCATCAATATACCATCCAAGTACCCGAAAAACGTGATGAACTTCAGAAATTTCTTGCCAACAAAGGCATTCCAAGTATGATTTATTATCCAATGCCGCTTCATCTTCAGGAAGCCTACCAATATCTGGGGTATAAAAAAGGCGATTTCCCAGTTTCAGAGAAACTTTCGGAACAAGTATTATCTTTGCCCATGCACACCGAATTGACCGAAGTACAACTCGATTACATCACTTCGTCGATCCGTGAATTTTCTAATTAATGGAAACATCTTTTTTTACACACGAAACTGCGGTCATCGATGCTGATTGTCTGATCGGAGAAGGAACTAAAATCTGGCATTTCTCTCACATCATGTCCGGTTGCACCATTGGCCAGCATTGTTCAATAGGCCAAAATGTGGTTATTTCTCCTGATGTCAGGATTGGCAACCGGGTAAAAATTCAGAACAATGTTTCTGTTTACACCGGAGTGATCTGCGAAGATGATGTTTTTCTGGGACCGTCAGCCGTTTTTACGAACGTAATTAATCCCCGCAGCGCAATCATCCGGAAAGATGAATACAAGCAAACGCTTGTGCAAAAAGGGGCAACAATTGGAGCCAATGCCACCATTGTTTGCGGAATAACAATCGGAAGCTATGCATTTATTGGTGCGGGAGCTGTTGTCACAAAAAATATTCCTGATTATGCACTGGTCGTTGGTAATCCAGCCCGTCAAACTGGTTGGATGAGTGAATATGGTCACAAATTAAAATTCAATCCGGACGGGTTGGCTGTTTGTCCTGAAAGTCAGGATAAATACAAGCTCGAAAATGGTAAAGTAACCAAGCAATAGTAATGTTTCGTTGATTTCAATTCATTCCATCCGGGCAAATATTTTCCAACTTTAAACACAAAATTTAAACTTATATGTCATCATCAAAAAAAATACGTTTTGCCGTTGTTGGACAAGGACACATCGGCAAACGCCATTCTGAAATGATACTTCGTAATCCGCAGTCGGAATTGGTTGCCGTTTGCGACATCCTGACTCCGGAACAATGCAAAACGGCTTACGATGGAATTCCATTTTACAAGTCAATTGACGAGTTACTTGACAAAGAAACCGATTTGGATGTGTTGAACATTTGCACCCCAAATGGATTGCACGCAGAGATGGCATTATTAGCGCTCGAAAAAGGGTTGCATGTCGTAGTTGAAAAACCAATGGCATTGACAAAATCAGATGCAGAACAGATTGTTTACAAGTCGCTTGAAAGGCACAGAAACGTGTTTTGTGTCATGCAAAACCGCTATTCGCCGCCATCAGTATGGTTGAAAAGCATAATGGACGAAAAGGTTATGGGTCAGCTTTTCCATGTTCAGGTTAATTGCTACTGGAACCGCGACAATCGATATTATACCCGCAAAAACTGGCACGGCGACGGACAATTGGATGGCGGCACCTTATTTACCCAATTTTCTCATTTTATCGATATTATGTATTGGTTGTTCGGCGACATCAAAAACATCAGTGGGCAATTCAAAGACTTTAACCACCAAACGTTAACTGATTTTGAGGATACAGGTATTGTGAATTTTGAGTTTGTTAACGAAGGAATTGGCACATTAAACTATTCGACAGCTATTTACCACGAAAACCTGGAAAGCAGCCTGACAATTATTGGCGAAAAAGGAACAGTCAAAGTGGCCGGCCAATACATGAATGAGGTAGTTTATTGCAATATAAAGGATTACCAAATGCCCGAACTCGAAGCCAGCGCCCCGCCAAACGATTACGGCCTGTACAAAGGATCGGCACAGAATCACCATCTGGTAATTGCAAATGTGGTGAATACGCTAAACGGGCATGCACCAATCAGCACCAACGCGTTGGAAGGATTGAAAGTGGTTGACATCATCGAGCGGATTTATTCAGTTCGCAACAAGGTTTGGAAAAAGTAAATTATGGTGTTTCATCCTGAATTTCCTGATAATACGGTTTGGTTAACCAATCTGGCAATAAAAGCTGCCATTAGTGCCGGAACAAAAATCAAAGAAGTGTATTCGTCGTCGGATTTTAACATCCAGATAAAGGATGACAACACGCCTGTGACGATTGCCGATCAACTGGCTCATAATGAAATTCTGAAAGCACTTGAATGTACCGGATTACCAATCCTGAGCGAAGAAGGGATTCATTTAAGTTATTCTGAAAGAAAAAGCTGGGATTTATTTTGGTTAGTCGATCCATTGGATGGCACCAAGGAATTTATTAAACGAAACGACGAATTCACAGTCAACATCGCTTTAATTCAGTGCAATACGCCAATCTCCGGGGTGATTTATGCTCCGGTAACGGAAGAGCTGTATGCCGGAATCCCAGGAATCGGAACCTTCAAAATATTTAACCCCGATGCCGATTGTACGATGGAAATCATTCAGCTTTCAGGAACAAAACTTCCTGCGAAAAAAATAGCCGACGAATTTGTGGTGGCCATCAGCCGCTCGCATATCAATCTCGAAACGGAAGCGTACATCGAAACCCTCCGGAAAGCGCATCCGGATATTCGAATCGTCAACAAAGGTAGTTCTCTTAAAATATGTATGGTTGCCGAAGGAACTGCTGATGTTTATCCCAAAATAGGTAAAACAATGGAATGGGATACGGCTGCCGGGCATGCTATTGCTTGGGCTGCAGGAAAAAACATCATTTGTCCGGATACGAACACCGAGTTGACCTACAATAAGGAAGATCTCCGCAACCCCAACTTTGTAGTCCGCTGATCCATTCCGGGGGAAATATTTCGTAACCGCGAAAACTAAATAAACTTTAAATCTGTCCATAATTTTTTGCAGTCAGTATTAATACCGAGCAATAAAAGAGTATAAAGTATTATTTTAGGCCCATCAAAAATAACCCGAATATAAAACGTATGACAGAATACAGCCTTTCGCATCTCAAAGAACTGGAAGCAGAAGCGATCCATATCATCCGCGAAGTGGCAGCCGAATTTGAAAATCCGGTTATGCTATATTCCATTGGCAAAGATTCATCGGTAATGGTTCGCCTGGCCGAAAAAGCCTTTTATCCCGGGAAAGTCCCGTTTCCGCTGATGCACATTGATTCGAAGTGGAAATTTAAGGAGATGGTTGAATTCCGTGACAATTATGCCCGCGAAAACGGATGGAACCTGATTGTTCATTACAACAAGGCTGCCTTTGAAGCAGGCGTTGGCCCGTTTACCCACGGAAGCAAAGTGCATACCGATGTGATGAAAACCCAGGCTTTGCTCGAAGGACTTTCAAAATACAAGTTTGACGCTGCTTTCGGTGGCGCCCGCCGCGACGAAGAAAAATCACGTGCCAAAGAACGGATTTTTTCGTTCCGCGATAAGTTTCACCAATGGGACCCGAAGAATCAGCGTCCTGAATTGTGGGATATCTACAATGCCCGAGTCCACAAAGGCGAATCCATCCGTGTATTCCCCATTTCGAACTGGACAGAACTCGACATCTGGCAATATATCCGTCTAGAAAAAATACCGATTGTACCGCTTTATTTTGCCAAAGAACGTCCGGTAGTCAATCAGGATGGAAACCTGATTATGGTCGACGACGACCGTATGCCGAAAGAAATAGCTGAAAAAGCCGAACTAAAAATGGTCCGTTTCCGCACCTTGGGCTGTTATCCGTTAACTGGCGCCGTGGAATCGGAAGCCGATACCATTGAAAAGATTGTAGAAGAAATGATGACTGTTACGGTTTCGGAACGCACTACCCGTGTCATCGACTTCGATCAGGATGGCTCGATGGAGCAGAAAAAAAGGGAAGGGTACTTCTAGTAGGGTTGTCAGGCTTAGAAATGTTATAGTTGTTGTCTTTGTTAGATTTGTTTTCATTGTTTAAGTATAAACATTCAAAAAAATCAGTGAAAAATGAAAAGTTATAAAGACCTTGAAATATATGCACAGGCATTTGATTTAGCCGTTCGAATATATTTCATGACGATTAAACTTCCCAATCCCGACAAATTTGAAACAGGCAGCCAGATCAGGCGTTCGAGTCAATAGATAAAAGACAATATTGTTGAAGGCTATGGCAGAAGAAAATACAAAGCTGACTTTGTGAAGTTTTTAGTTTATAGCCATGCATCTTTACTTGAAGCAACATCGCAGGCCGAATTTTTAAATTCAATTCATCCTGAATCTGGTTGGAACGAAATAACTGAAGATTTAAACAAGCTAGGCATAAAGCTTTCAAATTTCATCATTTATGTTGAAACAAACTGGAAAACCTGATAACAATTACAACAACGAGAACAAATACAACAACTACAACACCATATCATGACAGAAAATAATCAAAGTATATCCACAGTAAACTCTCCAAACGGAGAAACAAGGGGAACCCTCGACATCAATACTTATTTGGATCAGGACGAAAAAAAAGACTTACTTCGTTTATTGACTGCCGGTTCGGTTGACGATGGAAAATCGACACTGATTGGCCGTTTGCTATTCGACAGCAAGAAAATTTACGAAGATCAGCTTTCGGCATTGGAACGCGACAGCAAACGTGTGGGCCATGCCGGAGAGGAAATCGACTACGCGCTCCTGCTCGATGGTTTGAAAGCGGAACGCGAACAGGGAATCACTATCGATGTGGCTTACCGCTATTTTTCCACCAACAAGCGTAAATTCATCATTGCCGATACGCCTGGACATACCCAATATACCCGAAATATGGTTACCGGTGCGTCAACTGCCAACCTGGCCATTATCCTGATTGACGCTACCAAAGGGGTGATCACGCAAACGCGCCGCCATACCTTTTTGGTTTCGCTGCTGGGAATTAAGCATGTGGTGCTGGCCGTCAACAAAATGGACTTGGTAAATTACGACCAGAAAGTATTCGATGAAATTGTGGCCGAATACAAATCGTTTATCACCCAACTCGATGTTCCGGATGTGAATTTCATTCCGCTTTCGGCGCTAAAGGGTGAAAACGTGGTGGAACCAACAACTCAAATGTCATGGTACCACGGTCCAAGTATGCTGGAGTTCCTCGAATCGGTACACATCAGCAGCGACCGCAACTTCGACGACATGCGTTTTCCGGTTCAGTATGTGCTTCGTCCCGACCTTGATTTCCGGGGATTCTCTGCTCGTGTGGCTTCAGGGATCATCCGTAAAGGCGAAGAAATTATGGTGTTGCCATCGCGCAAAACTTCAAGGATAAAAGAAATTATTACCTACGACGGAAACCTGAACGAAGCATTCCCGCCGCAATCGGTTACCATTACTTTGGAAGACGAAATTGATATTTCGCGTGGCGACATGATCGTTTATCCGGATAACATGCCGCGAGTGGAGCGTCATTTCGAATCGATGCTGGTTTGGATGGACGAAAAGCCGATGGACCCGAACGTGCAGTTGTTTATTAAACACGCCAACAATACCACCCGCGTCAAATTCGATCAAATTAAATACAAGATCGATGTCAATACGTTACAGAAATCGGCCATCGACCATTTCGAACTGAACGAAATTGGCCGCGTAGTGATGACCACCAACAAAGCCATTTTCTTTGATCCGTATAAAAAGAACCGCAGCACCGGCTCGTTTATCCTGATCGACCCGATTACGAACAATACGGTGGCTGTGGGAATGATCATTGACAAACTCAGTGCCGAGGACCTTCCGTCGAAAATTGTGGACGAGAAAACGCTGGAAGCCAACAAAAGCCGCATCCACCGGGGCGAATGCCTTGTTTCGGATGCACAGCGCGAAAAACGGTACAACCAGAAAGGAACTACCTTGTGGATTACCGGATTGCACGGTTCGGGTAAAAACGAACTGGCATTTACGCTCGAAAAAGAATTGTTCGAAGCCGGGGCAACGGTGGTTTTACTTGACGGAAGTTCGATCCGATCGGGTCTTTCGAACGAGTTGGATTATTCGCCTGCAGATCGCGCTGAGCATTTACGCCGCGTGGCTCACATCAGCAAATTGTTGAACGACCAAGGAATTATTACCATCTGCTCGTTTATTTCGCCCGACGAAAATATCCGCAAACAAGTGATTCAGATTATTGGCGAAGACCGTTTTAAATTGATTCACATGGATGCCGATCTTGAATTCTGCAAGAAGAATAAACCGGAGTTGTACCAACGATTTGAAGAAGGATTAGTTGCGAATCTTCCGGGTGCCGATCTTCAATTTGTTGAACCCAAAGATCCAACGCTGGTTTTGAAACCCGAAAACCGGGCTACTAATACCAAAACCATACTGGAATATCTGGCCGATCACCAGATTTTTCCGATCATATGAGATGAAATATCAAAATATAAAGAAAGTTATTTATGGATGTTCTTTTGTTTTTTACTGTTTTAGGGGGTATTCAGTTCCCGTAGAATTGAGAGTTCTTCCTACAATTCAGTTGTTTCCCGTTTTTATTGCAGGCAACCACCATCCTGATCATGATGCCCTATCAGAGTTCCGTGAACGTTTCCTTGGCCAGATCAAGGGTTAGTAATGCACAACACTGTGATACAGCATCTTTACCATATCCTCGATCTTTTATAATATAAAATAGAAAAGGATTATCAGAGCCTGATAATCCTTTTTCAAATTTAGTTTAGTTCGATCGTAAAATAGATATTGGTTAAAAGAGAAAAGGTTCACTATTTTTTAAACCGTCACGAATATAATAGATATTTCATTACTCCATTTAAGATTTTTTAAGAATTTATTAATGTTGGAAATCGGGTAGAACATCAGGCATTCTAAATAACTGTTTATCAGCAAGTATTTTTTTTTCGTATGTTTTATAATATCAAGATGGATCATACGTTAAGCCATTAACCAAACATGAGAAAAGCATATGTTTGGTTAAATATTGTTCTATAGGCATCTTGAGAATTTCAATAATCCTTCTTCTATCCAAACTCTTCTTCATTCAATTAATTTAAGAATCTTGTCGTTCGCAAAATAAAAGACTTTTTAATCTTTATTTAAGGTCTATTTTTTAACTTTGCAGCAAAAATTTTGATTATGCGTTTGTACAACATTGTCGATAGTAAAGTATTAAAAGAAGCTCTTTTTTCCGAACCGTTTGTCCGGAAAACAATTTCATTTTACCGCTATTTCATAATCGATAATCCACAGGATTTCAGGAACCAGATTTATCAGGATTGGGCCGATTTAAACTGCTTTGGCCGGATATACGTTGCCCGTGAAGGAATTAACGCACAGATGAGTGTCCCGGAATCAAATTACGAAGCATTTCTTGAAACGTTAACCAAATATCCAATATTTGATCAAATCCCGGTGAAATTTGCCATTGAAGACAATGGAAAATCGTTTTATAAACTAACAATCAAGGTTCGGCCAAAGCTGGTTGCAGATGGATTGGACGATAACGCTTTCGATGTTACCAATGTTGGCCGTCATTTAAGTGCCAAAGATTTCCACGATTTGGTCGAATCCGGCAAGCATATTTTAGTGGATATGCGTAACCATTACGAATCGGAGATCGGACATTTTAAAGGCGCAATTTGCCCTAAAACTGATACTTTTCGGGATGAGATTAAACTGGTCACAGAAATGCTTTCTGCTCAGAAGGATCAAAAGGTATTGCTTTATTGCACGGGAGGAATTCGGTGCGAAAAAGCCAGCGCTTATTTAAAACATCATGGATTTACAGACGTGAATCAGTTGTATGGTGGAATCCTTGAATATGCCCGCCAAATAAAACAGTTGAACCTCGAACCAAATTTCATTGGTAAGAACTTCGTTTTCGATGAACGGTTGGGCGAATCGGTCAACGGGCAAATCATTTCTCATTGTCATCAGTGCGGAAAATTATGTGATGATCACGTGAATTGTACCAATGAACTTTGCCATTTGCTGTTTATCCAATGTCCGGAATGTGCCGAGAAATATGAAAAATGCTGTTCGGTAGAGTGTCGCGATGTGAAGAATGCTTCGGTTTCAGAAAAGCAACAATTCAGAATTAAAAACAATCGCAGGTTTGGGAATAGCCGTCATTACCGGAAAAGCTTTCTTCTGGCAAAAAAAGAATAGTTTTGTCACCGCATTAAAAATAGATAAAAAACCGTTTGAGTATGTCCAATTTCTGGAACGAACTTCAGAAGCCCATATTTGCTTTAGCGCCCATGGAAGATGTGACTGATACATCCTTCCGTGAAATTGTTGCAGGCATTTCCGATCCACAATATCTTTCAATTCTGTATACCGAATTTACTTCGGTTGACGGTATGAACCATCCGGTTGGCAAAATCAGGGTAGGAGAGCGACTCATAATTAGCGAATCGGAAAGACAATTACTGAAGCAGAAAAACATCAAACTGATTGCGCAGATTTGGGGCCGGAAACCCGAATTGTTCCATAAAATTGCCACGGAACTCACGGCTGAATACGACTTTGACGGCCTGGATATTAATATGGGTTGCCCGGTAAAAAACGTGGTTAAAAACGGTTGTTGTTCAGCCCTGATCAATGAACAAAACCTGGCAAAAGAAATTATTTTGGCAACCAAGGAAGCCACCCATTTGCCAGTTTCGGTAAAAACCCGCACCGGAATAAAAACACATGATACAGAGAACTGGATTGCCAATTTAATGGAAACCAAACCTGCTGCCCTCATTTTGCATGGCCGAACCCAAAAACAACAGTCTGACGAATTGGCCGATTGGGAAGAAATTGCAAAAGGTGCCCGAATTCGCGATCTGATTAATCCGGAGACTAAATTTCTTGGAAACGGTGATGTTTTGTCGGTGGCACAAGGAGAAGAGCTTTGCCAAAAATATGAACTTGATGGAATCATGATTGGGCGTGGGATTTTTCATAACCCCTGGTTTTTCAATCCATTGCATTTCGCACCAACAAAAGCAGAAAAGCTTCAGCAATTATTGCTTCATACCCAACTTTTTGAGCGGAATTGGGGTGGCAAAAAGAATCTCAATATCCTGAACCGGTTTTATAAGATCTATACGAATGACTTTCCGGGTGCGGCCAAATTGAGGGCTGATCTCATGGAAGCAAAAACTTTTAATGATGTTTACCGGATTGTTCGGCGTGAATCAACGGCCGATCCATGTTGATCGATTTCCAATTGTTATCTACACTGTTTAAGGTTTTTCGAAAAAGACTAATTTCATTTCTTGCTTCTTAGGTTAAATTAGCTTTATTTTGAAGTATTGTGATATCGGAGAATTAAAATCGGAGGACCGACCAGTGAGGTCCGAAATTCTTTGGCTTCAGGGAAAAAGCAAAATTTTACTCAATGAACATTCGGAAATCGTTACGATCGCTTCACCGTGATTTTGGTTATTTGGTTATAGGAATTACCTTCATTTATACCGTTTCGGGCATTGCAATGAACCATCGTCAGGACTGGAACCCTCACTATTCATTGATTACCGAAGAAATCACGATTCCGGCATCTGATCAGATGGAATAT
>Ga0208789_1001516_pt1 | contig 12714 bp, 21 predicted proteins | sample Methanotroph_Enr_FD_187368 | JGI IMG/M metagenome (GOLD analysis project Ga0208789, IMG submission 187368) | Enriched soil microbial communities from Old Woman Creek wetland in Ohio, USA - Methanotroph_Enrichment_5 (SPAdes) (version 2) | ecosystem: Environmental > Terrestrial > Soil > Wetlands...
AGACCAATCTGGTGGCGCTGTACAGTTTTTCGAAGTCTTTCTGTATTCCCGGACACCGGCTGGGGGCACTGACAGCGAGTGAGGTTGTGGTGGCGCAGGTTGCCAAAGTAATGGACAACCTGCAAATTTGTGCGGCGCGCGCTCCGCAAGCGGCGGTTGCCAAGGGCCTGAGCGATCTGGTCGAGTGGCGCGAAGGTAACCGGCGCGAGATTTCCAGTCGCGCGGACACCTTTCGCCAAACGATGGCAGCTGCGCCCGCGTGGCGGCTGGACGCATTGGGCGCCTATTTTGCCTATGTGAAACACCCGTTCTCAGGCCAGGGCTCCGAGCAAGTGGCGCACCGGCTGGCGACCCAGGCCGGTGTGCTCACCGTGCCAGGCGGCTACTTTGGCGAGAACCAGCAGCAACACCTGCGCATGGCCTTTGCCAACGCAGATTCTGCCACCATCACACAGTTGAGCGAGCGCCTCAACTGGCTGACAGATTAGGGAAGAACGCCGGTTCCAGGGATAACCATGAAGTCACCACGCATCCGGCTTTACCAATCGACATGTCGCGATGGCGATCTGCGCTTTAACACCCAGCACGCGCTGCATGCAATCGCCGAGAGTGCTGGGAAAACCGATTTACTGGTGTTTCCCGAAACCTACCTCCAGGGATTTCCGACAACCAGAAATATTGGTGAACTCGCCATAGCAATTTCCGGGGCAGTGATTTCCTCGCTCCGGCATGCTGCTTGTCAGGCCGGTATCAGCATCGTCATCGGTTTTGCAGAGCTTGATGGTGGACGCTTTTTCAACACGGCATTGCTGATCGATGAAAGCGGAGAAATCTGCCTGAAATACCGCAAGTCACACTTGTATCTTTCCGATCAAGGCGTCTTTGAGCACGGGGACGAATTTCCGGTTTGCGAATGGCATGGCATTCACGTCGGGATACTCATTTGTTTTGACATCGAATTTCCCGAAGTTGCCCGCATGCTGGCGTTGAATGGCGCCGACCTGATTGTTGTACCGGATGGAAACATGGATTTTTCAGCTTCTGTCCATCGACAAGTGATTCCGGTCAGAGCACTGGAAAACCAGTTGCATATCGTCATGGCCAATCGTGTCGGCCAGGGTGACAGATATGCCTTCGGTGGTGAAAGTCAAGCGGCAGATCCCTTTGGGGTTTGCCTGGCAATAGCAGGCCCAGATGATGAAGAGGTTCTCGACGTGGTTCTTGATATGGGCGCGAACGATCGAGCCAGGTCGGCGCTCAACTATCTTCAACTTGCCAGAATTCAATTGTCCGGCGTCATGTCAGTTCCCGAAGTGCTGGGAAAAAGCGTACCAGACGATCGAATAACAAAATCGGCAAGGTAACGCGCCTGCTTGAGTGTCGCCGTGCTGGCGTACAGCCCGATATCGATGTCCAACGGAGCAGGAAAGCCGCTCGCCCGGTCGAGGCTTCGGCAGCCTGAAGGAATGGTTGTGGCAATCATAGGGCCAATACCTATGCCGGCCTGAACTGCCGTGACCATGGGGATCATTGTCGACGCAGCGCATGTTGCGATAAGGCAAAACTTCAATCACCCGTTGTGCCTTGGGCACGAGCCTTCCAACAGGATCAATGGCAGTGGCTCGGCCGACGACACAATCAGGTTAATCTGCACCAGCGGATTCTGGTCATGAAATGCTTTCAGGATTTAGATCGATCGTGTTGCGGCGAAGTCTTGCACCGCCCCCAACTTCAATCGCCCTTCAACGCGGTAGTCACCGGTTTGATGCTTCAACGCATCACTGAACGACAATATTTCGCGCGCATAGGGTCGTAGCAACAGACCGCCGGCGCAGAGCGTCAGCCCTCTGGCAGAGCGATCAAACAACCGCGCCCCAACAGCTTCTTCCAGCCGGCAAATCTGCATGCTGACTGCGGTTTGAGTTCGGTAAAGACTCGCCGCCGCACCATTGACCGCCCCTACATCAGCTACGGACATGAAAAGCACGCAGCAAGTGAGGATGCCCTCACTTTTCCATCGTGGTTGACCGGAATGCGAGGTGCAGCGGTCATTCCGTGGCACATTGGCAAGTGACTCCTACTGGTCGAGTCCGGCTCTTGGTCGTGCCGGACTGAGTGACCGGTACCGGAACCTGTCCGGTCGGTCACTACTTCTCACCTAAATTGACAAGCAGAGGATGATCTTTACGTCACCGCCCCAATGGTCAAGTTGAATTGGCCTGAAAACTGTGACGGCACAAACCTCGTCACAAACCTCGTCACAAAAGCAAAACGCCCACTGTTAGTGGGCGTTCACTTACGGGGAAAGCCCCGTATCTATTGGTTGCGCGAGTAGGATTTGAACCTACGACCTTTGGGTTATGAGCCCAACGAGCTACCAGGCTGCTCCATCGCGCGATAAAGAACAATTATACCTGATTAATCCGGGCTTTTCTCATCAGTGGGTGCTTCCACCAGCTCAGCACGGTCCACCAACTCAACCAAGGCCATGGGAGCATTGTCGCCAACGCGGAACCCCATTTTCAAAATACGGGTATAGCCACCGGGACGGGCCTTGAAGCGGGGGCCCAAGTCGTTAAACAATTTGACGACGCTGTCGCGGTCGCGCAAGCGGTCAAAAGCCAAACGACGGTTGGCAACGGTAGCTTCTTTAGCCAATGTGATCATCGGCTCAACAACACGACGCAGCTCTTTAGCCTTGGGCAGTGTGGTTTTGATGACTTCATGCTCAATGAGCGAGTTCATCATGTTGCGCAGCATCGCCAAGCGATGTTCGCTGGTGCGATTAAGTTTACGTAGTCCGTGTCCGTGACGCATGGTGCTTTCCTTGAGTTATTTAACAGGCAGCCGTATCAGGTACTGTCCGTGGCACAGAGACCCTTTTCAGGCCTCAAAAAATTAACGCTTTTCGAGAGCGGCTGGAGGCCAACTTTCAAGCTTCATGCCCAAAGTCAGACCGCGGGAAGCCAGCACTTCCTTGATTTCATTGAGCGACTTGCGGCCCAGATTCGGCGTTTTCAACAGCTCGTTTTCCGTGCGTTGAATCAGGTCGCCAATATAGTAAATATTTTCGGCCTTCAAGCAGTTCGCTGAACGAACCGTGAGCTCAAGCTCATCCACCGGGCGCAGCAAAATGGGATCAAACTGCGTGCTACCGCGGGGCGAAGGCGTATCGAACGCAGCTAACTCGCTGCCCTCTAGCTGCGCAAACACCGCCAATTGCTCAACAAGAATTTTTGCAGAGGCGCGAACAGCATCTTCGGCAGAAATGGCACCATTGGTTTCAATATCGACAACTAACTTGTCGAGATCCGTACGCTGCTCAACACGCGCACTCTCAACCGTATAACTGACGCGCTTTACGGGCGAAAAGGAGGCATCCAAAATGATACGTCCGATAGACTTGGTGGGCTCATCGCCATGGCGACGCATCGTTCCGGGCACATAGCCGCGGCCCTTTTCAACCTTGATTTGCATATCCAGCTTGCCGCCTTGCGACAAGTGTGCGATCACATGATCAGGATTGATAATCTCGACATCATGGGGAGTCTGAATGTCACTGGCTGTAACAAGTCCTTCTCCGTCTTTGCGCAGGCTCAGGGTCACCTCGTCGCGGTTGTGAAGCTTGAACACAACACCTTTGAGATTCAATAAGATATTGACGACATCTTCTTGCACCCCATCAATAGAGGAATACTCATGCAAGACGCCGGCAATGGTCACTTCAGTGGCAGCATAACCAGGCATTGAGGCCAGCAAAACCCGACGCAATGCATTGCCGAGCGTATGACCATATCCACGTTCAAAGGGCTCAAGAGCAACTTTGGCGCGATTGCCGCCCATTTGCTCTACATTGATGGCCTTGGGTTTCAATAAACTATTTTGCATGGGAACTCCCTCTCAATACCCCCGGCTCGTTACACCGGTAAGGTTGACGAAGCCCCTGGGACGTGGTTGTGTACGTCTCAGGAACAATTTCAAATAAACTCGTGCAGACCGCGCTATTAACGCGAATACAACTCAACAATCAGTGACTCGTTGACATCGGAGGCAAACTGATCGCGATCAGGAACCGACTTAAACGTACCTTCAGCTTTTTCAGCGTTAATCTCAACCCAAGCCGGCATACCGACCTGCTGAGCCAGTTGAAGCGCCTCCACAATACGATTCTGCTTCTTCGACTTGTCGCGAACAGCGATCATATCGCCCGCTTTAACCATGTACGACGGAATGTTGACGCTTTTTCCGTTGACAGTCATGGCTTTGTGGGAAACAAGCTGACGCGCTTCAGCGCGGGTTGAGCCAAAGCCCATGCGGTACACGACATTGTCAAGACGAGATTCCAAAAGCGACAGCAGGTTTGCACCGGTGTTGCCTTTGCGGCGATCGGCCTCTTCGAAGTAGCGACGAAACTGCTTCTCGAGAACTCCATACATACGCTTTACCTTTTGCTTCTCACGAAGCTGCAGGCCGAAGTCGGATGTACGCGCGCCTGATGTGCGCCCGTGTTGACCTGGTTTGGAGTCAAATTTGGCTTTGTCTCCAATTGAACGACGTGCGCTCTTTAAAAACAGGTCAGTGCCTTCACGGCGGGATAATTTGGCCTTGGGGCCGAGATAACGTGCCACTTGAACTTCCTTTATGTCATCTGCCGTGCATGAGCACGGGAGCCACTAGCGCTGGACTTGTGGCGGTGGGCTTGGTTAAAAAATGCGATGCTAAATTAAATACGACGACGCTTCTGCGGGCGGCATCCGTTGTGCGGCACTGGCGTCACATCCGCAATCATATTGATGCGAATGCCCAGGGCTGCGAGCGCACGAACTGAGGATTCGCGACCGGGGCCTGGACCCTTGATTTCAACATCAAGATTCTTGACACCCTGCTCAATGGCGGCACGTCCAGCCACCTCTGAAGCCACCTGAGCCGCAAATGGCGTGGACTTGCGTGAGCCTTTGAAACCTTGACCGCCGGATGACGCCCACGACAAAGCATTACCTTGCCGATCCGTGATTGTGATGATGGTGTTGTTAAACGAAGCGTGCACGTGTGCGATGCCGTCCGCAACATTTTTACGAACTTTCTTACGAACACGTTGGGCCGCATTACTGGCGGGAGCTTTTGCCATGGTGATCTTTCAATGCCTGTTATTTCTTCAGTGACTGGGCTGCCTTGCGCGGCCCTTTACGGGTGCGGGCGTTTGTGCGTGTACGCTGACCACGCATGGGCAAACCGCGACGATGACGGAAACCTCGGTAGCAACCGATATCCATCAATCGCTTGATGTTCATCGTTGTTTCCCGACGTAAATCACCCTCGATAGTAAATTGCGCAACTTGGTCGCGAATTTTTTCCAGCTCCAAATCGGTCAAATCCTTGACTTTCTTGGAGTAAGCGATGCCACAAGCATCGCAAATTTTGCGAGCGCGGTTGCGACCAACCCCAAATATGGCAGTCAAGCCAATCTCTGAATGCTGTTGCGGCGGAATATTGATGCCAGCGATACGTGCCATTTTCGTCCTCTAAAACTCTTGTAATTAACCTTGGCGCTGCTTGTGACGCGGATCGGTACAGATCACGCGCACAACGCCCTTGCGCCGAATTACCTTGCAGTTACGGCAAATTTTCTTGACCGAAGCAGAAACTTTCATTTCGTTCTCCTTAAACAATATTTAATAATTCGACATCACGGCGCATGGTAGGAATACCATTGCTGCTATTTAGCCCTGAATACAATTCTTGCCCGACTCAAATCGTAAGGCGTCAACTCAACAGTGACCTTATCCCCCGGAAGAATACGAATGTAGTGCATACGCATCTTCCCTGAAATATGCCCGAGTACGACATGGCCATTTTCTAGCTTCACACGAAAAGTCGCATTGGGTAGGTTTTCGACTACCTCTCCCTGCATCTGAATAACATCGTCTTTTGACATATTTACCAATCGCCTTATGAAGACTTGAAATTAGCCTTCTTCAACAGCGATTCATATTGCTGCGACATCAGGTAATTCTGCACCTGTGCCATGAAATCCATAGTCACAACGACGATTATTAGAAGTGATGTTCCGCCGAAGTAGAACGGTACGTTGTACTTCAGGATCAGGAACTCGGGCAACAAACAAACCATCGTGATGTAGATAGCGCCAGCAAAGGTCAGACGGAGCAAAATTTTGTCGATGTATTTGGCGGTATGGTCACCGGGCCGAATACCCGGAATAAATGCACCACTCTTTTTCAAATTGTCAGCCGTCTCACGGCTGTTAAATACCAGTGCCGTATAGAAAAAGCAGAAAAATATAATCGCTGCCGCGTAGAGCATCACATAGATAGGCTGCCCTGGCGTAAGAGATCCGGCGATGTCTTTCAACCAGCGCATGGACTCACCGGCGCTAAACCAACCCACCACAGTTGCTGGCAACAAAATAATAGACGAAGCGAAAATCGGAGGGATTACCCCTGCCATGTTCAGCTTCAAGGGTAAATGCGACGACTGTCCGCCATAAACTTTATTACCAACCTGTCGTCTTGCATAATTAACCAGGATTTTTCTCTGCCCGCGCTCGACAAAAACAACAAAATAGGTGACCAACGCAACCAAGATCACTATGAAGAGGGCAATAATAATGCTCATCGCGCCTGTTCGAACAAGCTCAAGTAGTCCACCGATAGCATTTGGTAGACCAGCTGCTATACCACCAAAAATAAGTATAGAAATACCATTACCCAAACCACGCTCTGTGATCTGTTCGCCTAACCACATCAGAAATAACGTACCCGATGTCAAAGTCACGATCGCAGTCATGCGAAATCCAAATCCAGGTGCAATCACCAACCCTGGCGAGCTTTCAAGCGCAATGGCAATCCCCATTGATTGAAACAGTGCCAGACCAAGGGTGCCGTAGCGGGTGTACTGCGTAATCTTGCGCCGACCTGCTTCGCCCTCTTTTTTCAATTGCTCGAATGCAGGCAACACATAAGTTAACAACTGCATGATGATCGATGCCGATATATACGGCATGATCCCCAACGCGAACACGGTAAAACGCGACAAAGCCCCGCCCGAGAACATGTTGAACATGCCCAGAATCCCGCCCTGCTGACCCTTGAAGAACTGCGCCAGTTGAACTGGGTCAATACCTGGAACGGGAATATGTGCACCCACTCGGTACACGACCAGGGCAAGCAGCAGAAAGACAAGCCGTCGGCGCAAGTCGCCGAATTTGCCAGTTTTTGCCAGTTGTGTCGCGTTAGTTGCCACTTGTAATTTCTTTCAAATACAAGCTTACGCGAGACTTCCGCCGGCAGCTTCAATAGCCACCTTGGCGGCCGCTGTTGCACCAATACCAGTTAGCTTCACAGCCTTGCTGATTTTGCCCGTCATAATTACTTTTACAACCTTAGCCAACTCTCCCACCAGGCCAGCTTGCTTCAGGGTAACCAAATCCACCTCGCTAGCGCCCAGCTGCTCCAACGCACTCAAGGTAACCTCGGCATTGAACTTCAGCAATTGAGACTTGAAACCTCGCTTTGGCAGCCGACGCTGCATAGGCATCTGACCACCCTCGAAACCGACTTTGTGATAGCCACCAGCGCGAGACTTTTGACCCTTGTGCCCCCGACCTGCAGTTTTTCCAATGCCGGAGCCGATACCACGACCAACACGACGCTTGTAATGCTTTGCGCCGTCAGCGGGCTTAATGCCATTAAGTTCCATCATCAACCTCTTAGAGCACTTTGATCAAGTAACTGATCTTGTTAATCATCCCACGGACTTCGGGCGTATCAACCAACTCGCTGGTGCTGCGAATTTTTCGAAGGCCAAGTCCACGAACAGTGGCTCGGTGCGATTCTTGACACCCAATCGGGCTACGAATCAGCTGAACTTTAATTGTTTGTTGTGTTGTCATTTTGGGACGCTTGCCTATACAAAAAGTTCTTCGATTGTCTTGCCGCGTTTAGCTGCAACTTCAGACGGAGTCCTATCATGAGAAAGCGCATCAAGCGTTGCACGAACCATGTTGTAGGGGTTGGTAGAACCATGACTTTTAGCCACAATATCGGTAATACCAATAACCTCAAAGACGGCACGCATCGGGCCACCAGCAATGATGCCCGTGCCCTTTGGCGCTGGCGCCATCATGACAGAAGCGGCACCGTGCTGGCCCATCACTTTGTGATGAATCGACCCGTTCTTGAGCGTTATCTTGGTCATGTTTCGACGGGCTTCTTCCATCGCCTTTTGTACGGCTGCAGGAACTTCTTTTGATTTACCCTTGCCCATACCAACGCTACCGTCACCATCGCCCACCACTGTCAAGGCGGCGAAACCTAGAATTCGCCCCCCTTTGACAACTTTGGTGACGCGATTGATCGCGATCATTTTCTCGCGCAGGCCATCTTCAGGCCCTACGGCCTTACCCTGCATTTTCGCTTGAACTTTAGCCATCTTAATTTCCGATCTGCTTAGAACTGCAAGCCTGCTTCACGTGCTGCATCTGCCAGCGCCTTGACGCGGCCATGGTACGCAAAGCCTGCACGATCAAACGCAACTTTTTCAACACCAACCGCCTTGGCTTTTTCAGCCAGACGCTTGCCAATAGCTTGGGCAGCGGCAACGTTGCCGCCTTTACCCGAACCGCCCAACGCTTTGCGCACTTCGACTTCTGCCGTCGATGCGCTTGCCAATACCTTGACGCCGTCGCCAGAAATGACGCTGGCATAAATATGCAAATTTGTACGGTTTACCGTCAGACGGGCAACGCCCTGAGTGGCAATCCGAATCCGGGTTTGACGCGCCCTGCGAAGACGCTGCTCTTTTTTGGTCAACATGTTGCAGCTCCTTATTTCTTCTTGGTTTCTTTGATCGTGATCTTTTCGTCCGAATAACGGATACCTTTGCCTTTGTAGGGCTCAGGTGGACGAATTGCACGAATCTCGGCAGCCACCTGGCCTACGCGCTGGCGGTCCGCACCCTTGATCACGATTTCAGTGGGGGTCGGTGTCGCAACAGTGATACCAGCTGGCATGTCTTTATTAACCGGGTGGGAATATCCCACAGTAAGATTCAGCTTTGCACCTTGCGCCTGGGCCTTGTAACCCACACCAACAAGATTCAACTTCTTCTCAAAACCCTTGGTCACACCAACCACCATGTTGTTCACCAGCTGACGCATGGTGCCACTCATGGCGTTTGCTTCGCGAGAGTCGTTGGCAGGCTGAAAACTCAGCGCGCCAGCATCGCTGCTCACTTTGACCAACGCGTTTTGCGTCAAGAACAAACTGCCGCCAGCGCCTTTGACACTGATCTGATCATCCTTGACCAACACATCCACGCCAGCCGGGACGGCGACGGGCATTTTTCCTATACGGGACATTTTCTATTTCTCCTCAATGTCACGCTTTAGGCGACGTAGCACAACACTTCGCCACCGACACCGGTAGCGCGCGCTTTGCGATCAGTCATGACGCCCTTGGGGGTTGTGACTATTGCCACACCCAGGCCGTTCTGGACTTGGGGGATGGCATCACTGCCACGGTAAACACGCAAGCCGGGACGGCTAACGCGCTCGATACGCTCAATCACTGGACGCCCGGCGTAATATTTCAGAACAATTTCAAGCTCAGGCTTGCCGTCATTGGCATTGACTTTGAAGCTATCGATGTAGCCTTCTTCCGTCAACACTTGCGCAATTGCGACCTTCACTTTTGAAGAAGGAACACTCACAGTGGTTTTTGCCACCATTTGCGCATTGCGGATGCGTGTCAACAGGTCGGCGATGGGATCACTCATGCTCATATCTATGTCTCCTACCGCTTACCAGCTGGCCTTGACTATGCCGGGAATTTCCCCTGCAAAAGCCATTTCACGAATTTTTGCACGCGCCAAACCAAAATGCTGGAACGTACCACGAGGGCGCCCGGTGATTGCGCAGCGGTTACGCTGGCGAGTCGGGTTCGCATTCCGAGGGAGCTTTTGCAGACCCAGACGAGCAGCAGCGCGCTCTTCATCGCTGCGTTTTACATCGCCGGCAATTGCCTTGAATTCCGCGTGTTTTTTCGCGTATTTAGCGACCAGGTTGTCGCGCTTCAGCTCGCGCTGGATTAAAGCCATTTTAGCCACGGGTCACCTCAGTTTTTGAACGGGAAACGGAAACCTGTGAGCAGTGCCTTGCACTCGTCATCGGTTTTGGCCGTTGTGGTGATGCTGATATTGAGACCGCGCAAGGCATCAACCTTATCGTACTCAATTTCAGGGAAAATGATCTGTTCTTTGACGCCGATGTTGTAGTTGCCACGACCGTCAAATGCGCGACCAGAAATACCACGGAAGTCACGTACACGCGGCAAAGCCACAGTCACGAAGCGGTCGAGAAACTCATACATCTGGACACCGCGCAGCGTGACCATGCAGCCAATCGCTTGATTTTCACGAATCTTAAAGCCGGCAATGGCCTTCTTGGACATAGTGACTACCGGCTTCTGACCTGCAATCTTGCTAAGGTCGCTAACCGCGTGATCCATAACCTTTTTGTCGGCTACAGCCTCGCTGACACCCATGTTCAGGGTGATCTTGGTAAGGCGCGGAACCTGCATTGGAGATGTGTAGCCAAACTTGGCCATCAACTCCGGCGCTAATTTTTCGCGAAAATGTTGTTGCAAACGAGCCATGTTTATGCCACCTTGATTTCTTCGCCGCTGGACTTGTAAACGCGAACACGTTTGCCGTCAGCTGCCAGCTTGATGCCAACCCGATCAGCCTTACCGGTAGCAACATTGAAAATGGCTACGTTAGACTGATGAATCGGCATGGACTTTTCAACGATGCCACCAACCGTACCCTTGAGAGGATTTGGCTTGGTATGCTTTTTGACTACGTTGATACCCTCGACGAGCACATAGGAGTCGTCTTTGCGCAGGGCTATTTTGCCGCGCTTTCCCTTGTCGCGCCCAGTGAGCACGATAATGTCATCGCCTTTGCGAATCTTGTTCATGGCGCGTCCTTACAAAACTTCAGGAGCCAAAGACACGATCTTCATGAACTTCTCAGTGCGCAACTCACGCGTCACTGGGCCGAAGATACGGGTGCCGATTGGCTCTAATTTGGCGTTCAGCAACACTGCTGCGTTGCCGTCGAATTTGACCAGCGAGCCGTCGCTACGACGGATGCCCTTGGCCGTACGAACCACTACTGCACTGTAGATCTCGCCTTTTTTGACGCGACCACGTGGAGCGGCTTCTTTAATACTGACTTTGATGACGTCGCCAACGCTTGCATAGCGACGCTTGGATCCACCGAGCACCTTGATGCACAGGACGGACTTTGCGCCGGTATTGTCGGCAACTTCTAATCGAGATTCAACTTGGATCATTTCAATTATTCCCAACTTGCACTAATTAACGCCAATTCACCAGCACCCAGGCCAGCGTCTTGCCGCTTCTAGTCAGTCTTGGGCCTGTCGGCGGTGATATGAACCACTCACATCACGTTCGTTAGGCAGATACTTCATACTTTTTCAAGCGAAGCCTGCAATTATGCAAGTATTTTCCTGGATCGTCAACACTATTTTGACTATTTTCACAAAAATCTGGTTTTAGGCCCTTGCAGGCAATGCAAACCTGTTCGTAGCGTCTGTCATGCGCGAACAATCGGGGCACGAATGACCTCACCAGGCGACTTTGAGGCCGTGCGGCAGTCGGGCCGATTGAGGACCCTTGGCATCGAGTTCGTCCAACGACAACTGGGCAAGAAGGAGCTATTGGCAAAGGACAAAGTGCGGCCCACTTGGCCTCTCGCTTGACGCCCACGACACTCGAAGCCATTAAGGCGTCGCACTTGCTCAAAGCCGTTGCTACAAGCCCACTTGCCGGGAAACCTGTGCTAAAAGTCCAGCAACGTCTTCGGGGATGGCGGCTTCACGCCAGAACGCTACCGAAGATGCCTGGAGTTGTCATCCGGATAGACATACCAAATTCCAAGGTCAATCGCTGGCACAACGCACGTCGGTGGGATAGTGTTCGACCAAGGTGACGGAGCACCCGTAGTTGACGCTAGGGGGCTACTTTTGACATTTTTCATAAAATATTTGTCAACTATTTGTTTTTACAGCATAATTGCGCGGTATTGTCAAAAAAGGCTTTACAAGTTTGCGGTGTTTAGTCAGTTTCGCGTCTGCTTTAAGTCTTCATTCGTTTGTTGATTGCGTGGTAATAGCGGTTTTGGACTCCATCGCGTTTTGAGTTATTTTGAGGAGTCCTTTCATGGGCAACAAACTTTACGTGGGCAACCTGCCCTACACTTTCCGTGACGAAGACCTGCAGCAAGCATTTGCCGCACACGGTACCGTCACTAGCGCCAAGGTCATGATGGAACGTGACACCGGCCGCTCCAAGGGCTTCGGCTTTGTGGAAATGGGCAGCGACGCTGAGGCGCAAGCCGCTATTGCCGGCATGAACGGTCAACAATACGGTGGCCGCGGCCTCGTGGTGAACGAAGCCCGTCCGATGGAAGCCCGTCCTCCCCGCACTGGCGGCGGCGGCTTCGGTGGTGGCGCTGGCGGCGGCGGTTACGGCGGCGGCGCTGGTCGTAGCGGTGGCGGTGGCGGCTACGGTGGTGGTGCTGGCGGCGGCGCTGGCCGTAGCGGCGGCGGTGGTGGTGGTTACGGCGGCGGCCGCAGCAGCTACTAAGCACTCGACTGGCATTACGCCAACAGAA
>Ga0208789_1001517_pt1 | contig 12710 bp, 7 predicted proteins | sample Methanotroph_Enr_FD_187368 | JGI IMG/M metagenome (GOLD analysis project Ga0208789, IMG submission 187368) | Enriched soil microbial communities from Old Woman Creek wetland in Ohio, USA - Methanotroph_Enrichment_5 (SPAdes) (version 2) | ecosystem: Environmental > Terrestrial > Soil > Wetlands...
AGGTGATACCGTATTATGTCAACAAAACCCACCTCAAGCGTGAAATTAAAGGCCAGGATATTGCCGATTCGGTTGTATTCCTGTGCTCCGATAAGGCACGCGTAATCACCGGCCAGGTCATAGTTGCCGATTCAGGCCAGGTGATGGTGAGATAAATGAACCGCACGCGCGCAAGTTGGTTTAGCACATTAATGGCTAAACCAACTTGCGCAGATTTAAAACCAGCAACTTTTTCACACGTATTCCCCGAAAATTCCCGAATTGTTTTGTCCAAATCTTCGCCCCCTCTATCCTCACCGTCAACCAACCCGTGCACCCCTTGGACTTTCCCCTCCATTAACCGCCGCCTATACCGCGCACATACCGCGCTCCACCGTCGCGCAACGTTTTTTTGACTACTGGGAAATATCCACAATTCTTCCAAAAACCGCTTTGCCGCCCCCAAAAACCACCTTTTAACCCAAAACTCACCACTCAAAACCCAAAACTCCCCATCCCTCTACCCCTTTTCCCCAACTTGCGCCATTTACCCCCGCTTGCTGCGTTACTGGTAGTAAAATGCCGGCGTTTCCAGCCCGTGGGCCTTCATAAGATCTCGGTTTGTAAGCATTTCCTTAGTTGGCCCGTCCGCGATAATGATCCCATTATCTATCAGGACAACTCGCTCCGTGAGCCGGGCAACAAAATCCATATTGCAAGTTGCCACCACAAGCGTCTGCCCAAGCGTATTTAGTATCGCAAGTAGCTTATCACGGCTCCGAGGATCAAGGCTTGCGTCAGGCTCATCCATAGTTATTATCCGTGGCGACATTGAAAGTACGGTAGCAATCGCCGCCGCTCGTTTCTGCCCCGCCGAGAAATGATGCCCCGGCCGCGCTGAAAGCCCCGCCAGCCCCACATTTGCGAGAGTTTCCTCCACAAGCTGCCCGATCCTATCCGCCCCCACCCCCATGTTTAACGGACCAAATGCCACATCATCGAAAAGCGTAGGCATAAAAAGCTGGTCATCCGGATCTTGCATCACTGACCCTATAATTGACCGAATTTTACGCGAGTTGGCCCTGCTAACCTCAACGCCTTCAAGAAAAACAGACCCCGTGCCTTTAAGCAGGCCGGCAATGGCCAGAAGCAGGGTGGATTTCCCTGCGCCGTTTGGGCCTATCAAAGCAACCCGCTGGCCGGCAGGAACTAAAAGGTTTATCCCCTTTAAAGCCATAATGGAATCGGGATATGCATAAGAATAATTTTTTATTTCAATAGCATCCATTTGATCAGCAAAGACTTTTTCTTAAGAAGTACATTAAATTTAAAAAAAACACTGATACAAGGATAAAAACGTAGTCGGCGGGGGTGGTTTTAAGACGCCTGGCCGTGTGAAAGGTCCCGTCAAAGCCTCGAGCCTGCATAGCCATATTAATCCTGCCGCTAGCGTCAAGGGTGGAGATAAACAATGAGCCGACCATTGCGGAAGCAACGGAGAGTTCGGTTTTAAAGCCCAGGCTCCGCAGGGTACGCATTGAGCGTGCGCGGATAATGTGATGAATGCGGTCGATGAGCACGAATATGTAGCGATAGAGAAAACCAAGCTGGGTTATAAGGATATGCGGAACTTTCAGGCTTTGCATCGCTGAGAGCAGGTCAGAAAACCTGGTTGTGCAAACCAAGGCCACAAGTGCGGCCATTGTACAAAAAAATTTGCCCAGAATATTGCAGAACTGAATAGTGCCCAGCGTAGTGCCTATAACCCAGGGGCCAAGTGCCAGTTGAACGGGAATCCGGTTGTAATAAATGGAACTGATCGCCAGCACGGCAATAAAGGGGCTTACGATCAAAAGATGTTTAATTACGAAGCGAAACGAAACTCCGGCAACCGTAAGCATCGCAAATGGCGCAACGGCATAACAAGCGAGTATGCTCATCGAATATCGTGGGACAGCGATAACAAAAATCGTGTACGCAAGTACGGCGATGAGTTTTACGCGGGCATCGAGGCGGTGGATGGGCGAATCCTGATAAGCCAGCTTGTCTATGTGGGCATGGTGCATTGGCTTTGCTTTCGGCGGATGAAAATAGACGAGCCATATATACAGGCCATCGTAAGGCCAGAACCGATAATAGCGGATAGGCTCGTCCAGCCCGCGGAGCCATTGGGTGTCGGCGCGGTATAATCGGGAAGCGGGGCAAGTTTTGTTTGGAGTTCATCGGCGGCAATTATTGTTGCGCTGTGGTTGGCGACAATGGGTTTGAAGTTTGGGTTGTCGGGTCTTTCCATGTATGACCACTCCAGGCCGTCGGGATTTGATGAGGCAAATAATGAGAGAACTGTGCCTAATGCCACAGCGGCAAGGGCAAAGGTAATCAGTACAGTTTTCTTTTGCAGACGGATTTGGCCGGGTAATTTGCCTTTGACGATATCCGGCCGAACCTGCCCGAGATAGGCCAGAACGGCTGCGGTCGCGGCCCCTTCGACAATGCCGATTAAAAAATGCACGCCAAGCATTGTCCAGAGAAACGTCTTAAAAGGGATCGTCAAAATTCCCGAAAGCGCAGCTTGTACAGGAACCATGCAGGCCCCAACTTCAACGGCTATAATCGAGGCTGCGATAGCGGATGCATAAAGACCGGTATTGCGATTAGTAATCGGAGCAAGAATACTGTAAACGGCAAAGCCCAAAAACGACGGTATCAGGGCCATGTTGATGACATTGCAGCCAAGTGCCAGCAGTCCGCCATCCTGGAATATGAGACATTGGACAATTATTATTGAGGTCATGACGATAGATGCCATAGCTGGCCCTAAGATGATCGCAAGCAGTACCGCCCCGACCATATGGCCGGAGGTGCCCGGCAAAAACGGAAGCTGGAAATTTACCATCTGTGCGGCAAATACAAAGGCTCCCAGGACGCCCATCATAGCAAATTTATCACTGCTGACCGCACGGCGCAGCGAACGGCATATCGCGGCAACGGCAGCAGAGGCCACCGCCAGCGACGTCGCGGCTACAGGTACTGATAGCAGTTCATTTGCCATATGCATAAGTTAACCCAACCAGAATACGCTTGTTTCAGATAAAATATTAACAACATGGAGCGCATAAAAATAGCAAATTCATGCTACTGTATTTAGATATTCTATCGAATTTAGTAATTATTGGGGCAAATCTCTGGGCCGATATTATCGGATTTAGGCTTTGGTAAAAAAATAACGAGCTTTGTTTTGATGATACTTCTTTAAATTAGGTTTATAAAAACGCGACCGAAGAGCCTAATACCGGCGGATTAGCCTTTTATTTCCGGTGCAAAGTGTTACAGATCAGCTTGTTAGGGGCTGGTGCAATTGTTATATTTTAAATAGCCGAGACACATCGATGGGGGAAATCGAAACGGCGCTAAAGTGACGCAGCAAAAAATACGACATCAAGAGAGGCTTATATTTGCGCATTTTGCGTGTTCGAGGAAGAAAATGATGTCCAGAAAACAGTTTCTTAATATAGCGGTGTTGGTTGTATTTATGATTTCATGCTCAGCAGGCAATTTGGCCGCGTCGAGTACCACTGCGGGGCTGAATTTATCTACCAAGTCGTTACGGGCCATGGCCAGAGTTTACATGGCTGCAGGTGAATACGAAAAAGCTGAGCCACTGTTGAGCAAGGCTCTTGCGAAATGCCAGAACGGCTCTTCAACAGATGAGGAACTGTGCCTTTCGCTGCTGGACACATCGTGGCTTTATCAGAAGCAATTCAAATTTGACCAAGCACTTCAATACTGTCAAATGGGGCTTCAACTACAAGAAAAGCTGTATTTCACTAATCATCCTTATATTGGTTATACACTGCGGAATCTTTCGGCTATTTATAACGGTCAAGGTAAATACAATGAAGCACGCGGCACGATGGAACGCGCTATGAAGCTGATGTGTGTTACGCACGAGGCGGACGATCCAGCACTTGCGTCTTTCAAGGCTGATCTTGCAGATATAATGGCATCGCAGGGCGATCTGGCCGGGGCTGATAACATGTACCGGGCAGCGCTGGCGCAGATAAGTATTAAATTCGGAAGTGAACATCTTTATACTGCGCAGGTAATGGCCGGGTATGGCAAAGTCTGCCTGCTTGAAAGCAGGTATTTTGAAGCACAATCAATGCTGGAAAAATCGCTGGACATACAAAGGGCTGTTTATGGGCGAGGCAGTCCTCTGCTGGCCAGTGTAAGTATGAGTCTAGCTGAAGTGCTCATGGCCCGGGAGCAATATGATCAGGCAAGGGAGCATTTAGAGGGGACGCTTGCGAGCGTGCAGACGAAATATGGAATAGACAATCCAATGACAGGCAAAGTTATGAGCCTTCTTGGGTGTGCATATCTTGGAATCGGCCAGATTAGTAAAGCTGAAAAGACCGCCAGAGAGGCAGTGGACATTCTCGAAAAATCGGCAGCTAAGAGCGATTCTGCAGCGACAGCGAAAAACCGGCTTGCGCAAGTTTATATTTCAAAAGGTAAACTGGACAAGGCAGCCCGGCTTTGCAGTGAATCACTGGCGGAACTTGAAACACTTCTGGGAAACGAGCATCCAAGGATAGCGGCAGTGCTGGATACAATGGCCCTTTTAAGCAGCAAAGCTGGCGATTTCGATGCTGCGGCGGCTTATACCAGCAGGGCAATGGCGATACGTGCTTTGGGCGGCAACGGTCTCAGTGCAGCGGCTTTTTAAGCCATAACTTCGCTTCATATTCATTTTCATCTACGAACATACCGATAGAATATAAGTATGCGCACTGGTTTAGAACCGTTGTGTAATCACTTAAGCAGGGACGATTATGGCAGGCAAATATTTTGTAATGTTCATAATTCTGTGGGTTGCGCCATTTGCTTTCGACAACGCAGCATCGGGAACAATCGCCGGCATCGGGCAGGAGCAGCAATGGAACTGGAGTGATGTTTCGAGCCAAACACAGCTGCTTACGGCGATTCGCAAAGGCATCGCAGGCAAGTCCATGGCCGATGTTAATGAGCCGGAAAGCTTTGGATTTGACCCGAATTGTTCGGCAATAGCGGTTACGCTTTTTCAGACGGGAAACAAGCCACTTAGATGGATCGCTTCCAAGAGCACATTTAAAGCTACATTGGGTCGCGTTGTGGAACTGCTGCACCAGGACGCGAGGATAAATGAATTTGCGGTAGATAACGTGGGGCGCTGCAGGATACTTTTTGAGATGATCACTAGCCAGGTGTCTCTGGATGTAAATAAGCTTTCGGATTCAAAATTTTGCGCAAGCAGGTTTGAGCCGGGGATCACCGGTTTCAAGCTGGTATGTAAAGATAAGACAAATTACTACATGCCGACCGATGCGGTGGTTCAGAGCCATATGACAATCTCGCAGGCGCTGAATTGTTTGGCAGAGCGTGTGGGCATAGGTCAGAAAACAAGTCGTATTTCGCAACGGATCGATATGCTCAGAGGCGTGCAGGGCCGCTGGTATTTAACGCAGAGCAGGGCATTTGTGAGTTGGCAGGATAAGGCGATACCGCTTTACAGGGGGTATCCTGCGCCTGTGGTGTGCAGCCGTCAAAACGTGCTGGATATGACCAGGAGCTCTATAAAATGGCTGCTGGACAATATGGCAAGCGATGGTCGCTTTTTGTATTATTATGACGGGGTGCGTGACAGCGTAATTGATCATGTGCATCCTGATCGCGATGAGGAGAATAATTATTACAATATACTGCGCCACGGCGGGGGGATAATTGCACTCTTGCGAATGAATGAGATCGAGCCGAATAAGAAGTATATCTCGGCTGCGGGAAGGGCGGTGGAATATCTTGTTGAGCAGATGCGTGAGCAGGACTGCAACGGTCAAAAGGCATACTATGTTTTTGAAAATCAAAAAGCCAAGCTGGGCGGCTCGGGAATTGGGCTTACGGCACTGCTGAGATACAAGCAGGCAACGGGTGAAAAAAAATACGACAAATATATCCATGGGCTTGCTAATCATATACTGAGCAGGATATGTGATGACGGCGAGATGATCGGGTACTACATACATCCGCTGCATAATGGGGGCAAGCCGATAATCGAGCCTAACGAGAGTCAAAAACGTCAGCTCTTTTCATTCTATTATCCCGGTGAGGCGATGCTTGGGATGGCATTGTATGACAAGTTGATGAAGTTAGACAAAGCGACAAGGGCCCGTGTGAGAGAGCAGAGCAAGAAGGCCCTGGATTTTCTGGTTCTCAAGAGGCCCGTCAAATACAAAGAGCTTTTTGAGCCTCTGCCCAGTGATGGATGGTTGATGCAGGCAATTGAGCAATGGGCCCAGGTAAAGGGCTTCGATCGGCCGGAGTATTTGGATTTTGTTTTCAATGATGCCAACGCCATGATCAACCATATGTACACGTTTGAAAACAGTTCGTATTATGATTATCCTGGGACCTTCTATTATCATTACGGCGATCATGCGTATATAGACGGTGCGAGGGGTGAGGGATTGATAGGTGCGTATTACCTGGCCGAAAAGGTGGGCCGTAAGGACCTAGCCAACTTTTATCTTTCGAATTGCAAGATTGTGGCAAGGTCGCTTGCGTTCTCGTATAACAGCCCCCAGAGCACATATTTTTACAAGCAGCCAGACAAAGCTATAGGATCGTTCAGATTCAAGCTTACAAGGCAGTGGATGAGAGTGGATACTGTGCAGCACACGGCATGTTATTATATTCGTCTTATTAAGGCGCTGCAAAAAACTAAATGGTAATCTTTTATACAATAAAAAACCCCCGACGATTTTGCCGGGGGTTTTTGTTTAGCTGCGAAGAAATCAGTATCAGAGGCCTACGCCGGTCTCTGCCGGGGCTGCAGGATTAGTTACCGGGGCCGGGTTTATTGCGGCAATTCGAGAAGCTACAAAAGCTGCCAAAGCCTGATTACCGCCGTCGAGTACTGTTGCCGTATACTTATTGGCAAAGCCGATGGACTGTTCGGGTGTGAATCCAAGCTCATTGTTGAGTATGCCTACATAAGAGGCGACAGCATCTAGCCATTCACCCGCTGAAGCATAAGATGCATCCTGCTGCAGTTTTTGTGCGAATGCCAATCCTATTTGTGCCATTTGTTCTTCTGACGGTGGAGCCTGCGGGTCGACTACATTACTTATTGCCTTTGCCAGGGCTTGTACCCTTGCGCCATCTTTATCCGCGAGCACGTCGGCGGCATTCTTGAGTCTCTGGCAGGTGTCGCACGGCTGTACGTCAGAATGCGATGCAATGGCATTTGAAACATAAACCTGAATCTGATCCGGGCTGACATTAAGCTCTCCGGCAGCCCATTGTACCAGTGCCGGGCAGCCGCCGATCTCTATATCAGTAGGTCGGCTCATGTAAAGCCTGAGCATATTGGTTGGCGGGTCATCATCGATATCTGTATCAGTGTCAACGTCCGTGTCGGTATCGATGTCCGTATCGGTATCAATATCCGTGTCGGTATCGATGTCCGTGTCGGTGTCGATATCCGTATCGGTATCAACGTCCGTGTCGGTATCAATGTCCGTGTCGGTATCAATGTCCGTGTCGGTGTCAATGTCCGTGTCGGTATCAATGTCCGTGTCGGTATCAACGTCCGTGTCGGTATCAATGTCCGTGTCGGTATCAACATCCGTGTCGGTGTCAATATCAATATCGGTGTCAGTATCAAGATCCGTGTCAGTGTCAATATCTGTATCGTCATCAGTATCCGAGACTTCGAAGCAACCGGGGCATGAGCCTACATAATTTTCGGCGATTTCTATCAGAGCCATACCATTTCCGGACGTCTCTGTGTCGCCTGATTTGCCGTCAGATTCCGCAAAGGCAGGAGTATCACTGCCGGAATTCGCATGGGCTTTGATAGGCATGGCTTCGCCGTTCCTGTTGACAGCAATAGTTTCGCCTGCATGGATCTTGATCTGCGCTGTAGCATGCGATGTTTTTTGAATGGATTCGGCGGTAGCGCTTACATAATTACTTCCCGCATCTATATCGACGATTTTACCAGCATGGATATGAATGTCAGCTAGTGTGCTATATTTGCCGTGGGCTGTTGCAGTTATTCCATCTGTAACGAAGATATCGCCATCGGCAGCAAGGCATATCTTGGCTGTTATCGGGCCTATAGCTGCCGGTCCCGGCAGTTCATTATCCGGCACCTGATTGGTCATCGCTGTCACGGCTCCGTCGCCAGGGGTTCCGTTAATAAAAAGGTCGCCGGATGATTGTACTCCTACATAGGCAAAAGAACTGCTGTATACATTCAAAAAACCGGTATCTATATCGCCGCCGTTTATAGTTCCCAGCAGAATTGAACCGGCTGTGGGACCATTGAAGCTCTTACCAGTATTTGTACCGACAACTAAATTGCCGATATCAATGCCTTTGCCTTCATTTTCTAAACCAGCGCCGCCCTGGATGTAAATGTCACCAGTAATTGTATTAAGGGTGGCATCTTTGTCGAATTTAACATAACCATCATGGCCGGTCTTAATTGTTATGTCGGTGTAATCAAAGGAGGATGTGTTTTTTTTGCCGAATTCGCCTAGTGTTACGGAGTTTTTGCCATAGATGTCTAAAGAAGCTGCTTGTGCTGCCGGCAAATCCATTGCGGCCGAGTAAACATCACCTGCGGCCAGTGTTATGGATCCGTCCGGCGTTGAGAGAGTACCGTAATTGGCCAACTGGCCTGAAAAAGCAGAACCTTGATATGCATGGACAACGACATCACTGTTTTCCCAGCCGAAGGTAACTTCTTTTCCGGCTCCGAAGACAATATATCCGCCCGGATCAGTGGAGATGGCGCCTGCATTTACAATGTTCCTGCCGATGAGAGCCACAAGCTCGGATCCTTTAATTGATGCACCATTTTCAACCCGAATATCACCGCCGTCAGTGCCGCTCTTGAAATCGAATTTGATGTTGTCGGGACTCAAAGCATCGCCATTAAGAAAATCGTTATCAGCGATATCGTGTCCTGAGGCGATAAATTTGTTGGCCTGGATGAAAGCGTCACCGCCGAAGATTATGCCCTTTGGGTTTACGATAATGATATTGCCCTGGTTGCCGAGCAATTTGCCATTGAAATTTGTGGCGTTGCCGCTGAGCACCTTATTAAGAGCCCAGAAGCTTGATCCGCCGCCCCTGGTGAATTCCAAAGTTTCGTTTTTGAGTGTGTCGAGGCTATCCCAGTTGATGATGGCTTTATCTGAGCCGACGTTAACCGTGGTGTTTGAGCCGGACTGGGTTATTGAGCCTGAGCCGTGGACTATATTGCCGCCGGACGGGGCAGCAAAGAGAACGGCAGGGCCCATATTAATCATGGTCAGGGCAATCATAATTGCGATCTTAATATCACGCGGAAAATACTTAGCCAATATCATGCTTTTCATTTTCATCACCTCTAGTTTTAAAGACTATGTTTTAACCCCATTTACCAACGTAAGAGCAGTGAAACATTAACACGGCTGTCGCCGATATCAGTTCTTTCAGTTTCCTTGAGGGCGAAACCCCAATAAATTGCTCCTGAGACATGTTCGCCGACTTCGGCGAGCAATCCCGGGCCTACTGACCAGAGCGTCTGTGTCTTGTCTTCTGTTGGGAGCGGGTCCTTTACGCGGGCCTCACCGAAATCTGAAAACGCTACCGGTGCAAGTTTGCGGAGCCATGGTTTTTTACCCTTATCGAATTCAGGCTCACCTTTGCGGGCTTTTTCGTATTTAACTAAATCAAATTCGTACTGTGCTGAAGCGAGGACACCCTCATCTACGAGTATTTCATATTCTTCGTAGCCGCGGACGCTGTACATACCGCCGAACTGAGTGAGTTTTGACGGAACGAGGCGTTCCGTCGCATATACATGTTTGAATGTACCGCTTAGCCGCTGAATCCTATATTTTTCGTCGAGGAATCGGCTGAGATATACGCGTGTGGTGTAAATCTGGAAATCTCGCTCTGCGCCGGCACGTGCAAGTGCAAATTCCTCGGCATCTGAGCCGTCGATCATGTCCTGGCCTTCCCATCCGAAGGATGCTTCTGACATGCGGTCGCGTTTGTGAAGCTCAAGACCGTAATTGAATAAGTCCATATCGATATCAGTCGCTAATTGCTGAGGAAATAACGAGGGAGTTGACTTGCTTTCCTCATGACTGAGGCCGGCAAAAACATCGAAGAACCACTTATCCCACTGGAATAGATTATACCGGAGTTCGCCGCCGTAGAATGAGCCGCGGCCAAGAAAATCTATGTTGCTGCCGGCGGGGGTGGTGTCAAACTCGCTGTATGAGCCATATACCTTGAAGCGAAGCCGGGGATCAAATACTGGGATATCATAGCTGCCATAAACCGAGTACTGGTCTGCCCAGTCAGATTCGGGGCTGAACTGGTAAATTGCCGTGAAGATATCATCGTAGCCAAGCAGGTCGGTATTGATGACGCCGATGCGCGGGAGCCAGCGGTTTCCTTCCGGGCCGGAGTTATCCACCTGGCCGAAGAAGTGCCACGGGTTGACTTCATATACATCGTAGTTGACGTCGAGGGTCTGCGGGTCTTTGCCTGCTGAGATGATCGGCGATACATAGCGATCGGGATTCTGATTGAGGCGGTTTGTATATTCATTAAGTTTTTTCTGGTCGATAGTCTTGCCTACCTCAACAGGCGACCAGCCAAGCAGTGCTCTGGGATTGAGAAAGCCTTTGGATTTTTTCGTTTGCTCTTCATCATAATATGTCGCGTTTACATCGGCCACTTTGCCTTCGATCACCTGGATTGGCAGAACGCCATCTTTGAGTTGGCCATTTGAAACCGCTGTGTTGGGGACGAACACAAATATGCCTGCGTAGTGCTTGAGCTTGTACTGGTGGAGAATGTACTGTGTAAAGCCCTGTATAGTGCGCACCGAGATGCGACTTTCAGTGCCAGGCTTCGCGATGACGGACTTTAATTCTGTAAAGTCATAAACTGCGCTTTGAGGAGCCTTCTTGATTGGCTCTGCTGATGCATTGAAGGTATCGGGTATTTGTCCAAGCAACTCGTCTGTGGTGAGCAGGGTATTTCCGCTTACCTGAACCTGCTTGACCATGAAGGTCTGAGCGGCGTCAAGCTGTGGCGGCGTTTTTTGCGCAGGCGCATTTGCTTCCTGAGCCAAGACACCCTGATCTGGTTGAATCCGTTCGCCCTGTCTTTCGACAGCCAGACCGGCATTGCCGAACATAACTGAAATCAAAGTTGCTAAAACAAGGTGTACGATCGGCAGTTTGCGTAATCTTCTACTTTGCACTGCGTTAAGCCTCCCTAAAGTTATATAGCTATATCTATACTATTATGCTTATTTTCTAGGTACAAAGCTATAAAAAAACCGGACTTAAGTAAAATTATGATGGGTATTGTCTCAATTTGACCAGAAAAACAATGGTTTCAGACCAGTGATAGGCCTATATATTGGACTTTCGCGTTTAAACGCAATTCCGGACGTGCTTTGATAAAATAATTTTTAGTACTGAAAAAGCCGCTGGTTACTCGAAAACAAGGTCTTCGAGTACAAACTGGACGCTTGTCGAACCATTGTAGGTATTAAGTTGGGGCTGGTAGGCTATATGGAAAAACTCCTGCTCAAGGACTTTCTTTTCCAGCGGCCCCATGTTGAATCCTATACATCTCATAGCTCCAGTAGAGTCGCTGACAGATATCTGAAGGTGTTCGCCCTTTGGGCCTACGCGACGCGGGGCGGCAATGAGTTTAACCCCCTTTGACGCAAAAACAGGTTTGGGATTACCCTGGCCGAAGGGACCGAGGAGGTCGATCTGATTTACGACGTCTGCCCTGAAGTGACCTACTGAACCAAGTGCGTCTATGTGCAGGCTGGACTCGGTTTCATCATGTCCGATATTATCGCGTACATAGGCTTCAAAGCCTTGAGCAAACGCATCGATTTTTTCCTTCTGTAACGTCAGGCCTGCCGCCATTTTATGACCGCCGAAACTTCTGCAGTGTTCCTGGCAGGACTTGATCCCCGAGAGTATGTCGAAGCCGGCCACCGATCTTGCAGAACCCTGCGCAAGCTCACCTGAGCAGTTGAGCAGTATGGTGGGACGATAATATTTTTCGACCATGCGCGAGGCTACAATTCCGATGACGCCGATATGCCAGCTTTCATGAGCCAGTACTATCGATCGGCGATCGGGATGATCCAATCCGGCGTGCGTGACCATCTCGCATGCGTGCTTAAATATTTCTTTTTCATGCTGCTGGCGTTGCTTGTTTTGCGCTTTGAGGTATTCGGAAATGTGAACCGATCTCAGTTGGTTATCGCTTGTGAGCAGTTCGACTGCAAGTCTGGCGTGGCCCATTCTGCCGGCAGCATTGAGCATTGGAGCCAGTACGAATGCTATATGGTAACTGTCGAGCGATTGACCGGTCAATCCTGCGCAGTCAAGCAGTGCTTTTACTCCGGTAAGCTGGCAATCTGGCAGGGACTTTAGGCCGTAACTCGTAAGTATGCGATTTTCGCCGAGCAGGTCCACCACATCGGCCACTGTACCAAGGGAGGCCAGTGTGGTAGCGTTGATGAGAAAATCTCGCAACGGCCCCTGTGCGCGGGCGGTTGTTTTGAATTCATTAACCAGTGCCCATGCAAGTTTAAACGCGACCATTGCTCCGGCAGATGCATGGTTTGGGTATTGGTCATCGAGAAGCGGGTG
>Ga0208789_1001518_pt1 | contig 12707 bp, 9 predicted proteins | sample Methanotroph_Enr_FD_187368 | JGI IMG/M metagenome (GOLD analysis project Ga0208789, IMG submission 187368) | Enriched soil microbial communities from Old Woman Creek wetland in Ohio, USA - Methanotroph_Enrichment_5 (SPAdes) (version 2) | ecosystem: Environmental > Terrestrial > Soil > Wetlands...
CTCGGCCCTGAAATTGATTGGGGAAGCGGTGCTCAGGATATGGATATATGGGGTCACACGCCGACTTGGGGCATCTCGGCGACACCGATCATCGATCCTGTGACCGATACGTTGTTCGTGGCGGCCTGGATGCAAAAAAATAAAGGTGACAACCGTTTTCGCGATTATATGGTGTTTGCCCTCAACCCCAAGAACGGCAAGCAGAAGGCGCCGCCGGTGCGCATTTTCGGCCAATCGCAGGAAGGCAACGGTTGTTGGTTCAACGATGCCGATGCAGTGTTTAAAAACGACAAAGGAGACAATGAGCAATTTACCTATCCGAAACTCCGCTCCGGGTTGGCGCTGACCGGTAACCATGGTTTAGTTCTGGCGTTTGCTGCAAATGGTGAAGAATTTAAAGGCGGGCGTAAGAATCCGCACGGTTTTGTCGTCGCTTACGATACGCGCGGATTGCTGAAACAGAACGGCTTTTCCCGAGATCCCGGCATGTTTTGCGCTACCGCTTTCGATTCTTGGGGGGGCGGCATTTGGCAGGCCGGCGGCGCACCGGCGACCGAGGGGGACATGATTTATGTCGCCACCTCAAACGGAACCTCATCAAATAAAGACGACAGCAATGGCGATATTAACCTTACCGAAAGCATGATCAAACTGCGCTTTACGCCAAGCAGTGGCGGTAGCCGTCCGGTATTAATCAAGGTGGATTTCTACAAAGCGTTTCTGGACGAGCGCAAGTCCGGAGTCCCATGCTTGTGGAGCGATAATACTTCGGAGGTGTCTTGTGGTCGCGCCGTTCCTGCAAGCAACGGCAAGACTTTGGCGGCTACCGATTGGGACTTCGGCGCGTCGGGGCCGGTGCTGTTTCCAGACTCCGACCTCCTGCTGCAAGGCACCAAAGACGGCATTATCTACTCCCTGGATAAAAACAATCTTGGTCAGCATGACCGCTTTAACCAACTCATGTCAAAACCGCCGTTGGTCGCATCTTATTTTGGTGGCGATATAAATCAAAACTGGGATCGCGCCAATCACTTGAACAGGAGTATTCCGTGCCCAAGCCTTAATGATGTCGATGCTGGTACCTTCAGCTGGTTCCAACCCTGCGGCGATGTGGAAAACAACAGGACGCACCATATCCATGCCCTGGCGTTGGCGCAACGCGACTCGTCCGGTGGCACTGTCTTTGTCTGGGGGGAAAACGCGAAACTTAAGGCCTACGATTTTTCGACCAAGCGCGGCGACTTCCCGAAATTTCTTGCCGAGGCTGACGAACTGGCATCTAAAGACCAAGCATCACCGGGCGGTATGCCTGGCGGTTTGTTGATGGTGTCCGGCAAACCGTCTGCGTTGCCCGGAAACCCGCATGGTATCGATTCCGGCACTGCGATCCTGTGGGCCGTATATGCCATGAAGGGCGACGCCAACAAACATTTAGCCGAAGGCCAACTCGTCGCCTATGACGCCACGACTATTCTTCCCGGAAATAAGTTAAAACGCCTTTACCGGACGGGTAACGATAACAACGGCGGTCTAGGAACAATGACGCGCATGGCTCCGCCGGTCGTCGCGAACGGCAGGGTGTATATCATGATTTACCGGCTCGATCAGCACGCCAATGTTATTGGCAGCCAGCTAAAAGTGTTCGGCTTGAAGTGATGCTCAATGCCGGATACGTCCGCACAGCCCGTTAACTTAAAACGATTGAGATGGCGATTTGAAAATCGCAGCTATGTCCCCGATGGGGGAATGGGCCGTTATTGGGATTGATTTCAATGAAGCTATGGATTTAACAGTTAATCCGCAAGCCCCCGATTAATCCGGCTGCTTTGGCAACCCTAAGCTAAAAACGGGTCTTGTTCCTCGCTACACAACTATCAAGGCGTTTAAAATAACGGCTCTAAAAATCATAAATGCAGGAGTTCAAAGCTTGCTTTGCAACTCAAAAAATTATGTTCTGTGACAAAGAGCGTGGAGTCGGCGATAGATTGATGCGGCAGATTTCTCCAAGTAACAGCTAATCGGCCAAAGAATATCTTTGTCCAAATAACAAAAAATAGTTACCATCAACCTAATCTCAACTTTGTAGTGAAAAATATGCCGCATAGAAGTTTTAAGACCAGTAAACCAGCATCCACGATAACTGTGCTTCCTGAATTGGGTATGGGTGAGCAGGACTTTGTCGCCGATTTCAAACGTTATTACAGTCACCGTCTGGGCAGGGATGAGCACAATACTGCGCCGCATTATGCCTATGAGGCACTATCGATGGCTATCAGCGACCGGCTCATAGAGCGCTGGAAAAGAACTTTCAATACTTACAAAGAGACGGATTGCAAGCGAGCCTATTACCTGTCGATGGAATTTCTAATGGGCCGTACCTTGAGCAATGCGATGCTGAATCTGGGCATTACCGAGGCAGTTGAGCGGGCCATGTACGATTTGGGCCTGGAGATTGAAGAGCTGATTGAAAGCGAGCCGGATGCCGGTCTGGGTAACGGCGGCTTGGGCCGTTTAGCCGCCTGTTTTATCGATAGTTGTGCAACCTTGCAGCTGCCGGTAACGGGCTACGGTTTGCGTTATGAATACGGGATGTTCTCGCAGGATATTATCAATGGAGAGCAGGTGGAAAACCCTGATCATTGGCTGCGTAACGGTAATGTCTGGGAAATTGAACGCCCAGAATATACGCACCGGATTAAATTCGGCGGGCATACAAAATCCCATATTGATGAGTTCGGCAATAAGCGGACCAGCTGGGTGGATACGCAGGATGTGCTCGCCGTTCCATACGATACGCCGATTCCGGGTTACCGGAACGGCACGGTAAACACCTTGCGCTTGTGGAAAGCCACGGCGACGGAAGAATTTAATCTACAGGAGTTTAATGCCGGCGATTACGCGGAATCGGTCGCGGCAAAAAATACCGCCGAAAATATAACGATGGTGTTGTACCCGAACGACGCCAACGAGAACGGCAAGGCGTTGCGCTTGCGCCAGCAATATCTGCTGGCTTCGGCCAGTTTGCAGGATGTGATCGGTACCTGGGTCGGCCGTCACGGCAACGATTTTTCCGAGTTTGCGGCGAAGAATACCTTCCAGTTAAACGACACCCATCCGAGCATAGCGGTTGCGGAATTGATGCGCCTGCTGCTGGATGTACACGGCTTGGTTTGGGACGATGCCTGGGCTATCACCCGCAAGACCATGGCCTACACCAACCATACTTTGTTGCCGGAGGCTCTGGAGCGCTGGTCGGTCAACCTGTTCAAGCAGCTGTTGCCGAGACTGATGGAGATTATCTTCGATATTAATGCCCATTTTATGGCCGAAGTCTCTGCGCATTGGCCGGGCGATATAGCCCGGTTAACCCGCATGTCGATCATTGAAGAAGGCGGCGAGCAATACGTCAGGATGGCTTACCTGGCTATCGTCGGCAGCTATTCGGTCAACGGCGTTGCCGCGTTGCATTCGAAGTTATTACAGCAAGGCTTGTTCCGTGATTTTTACGAGTTATGGCCGGGCAAGTTCAATAACAAAACCAACGGCGTGACCCCGCGCCGCTGGCTGGCGGCGTGTAACCCGGAGCTTGCCGAACTGATCACTGCGAGCATAGGCAACGGCTGGCTGACGGATTTGTCGTTGCTAAAGAAGCTTGAGCCTTTCGCTGAAGACAAAAAGTTCCGCCAGCGCTGGCGAGAAATCAAGCAAGGCGCAAAGCAAAAACTGATCGATTACAAGAAGCATGACCATGATGTCGATTTTAATGTCGACGCGATTTTCGATGTACAGGTCAAGCGCGTTCATGAATACAAACGGCAACTGCTGAATGTGCTGCATGTGATTCATCTGTACGACCGCATTAAGCGCGGGGACACGGCAAACTGGACGGATCGTTGCGTATTGATCGGCGGAAAGGCGGCGCCGGGCTATTACATGGCCAAAAAGATCATCAAACTGATCAATAATGTTTCCAGCGTCGTCAATGCCGATCCTGATGTGGGCAGAAAATTAAAGCTGGTTTTCCTGCCGAATTACCGGGTTTCCGCGATGGAGAAAATCTGTCCGGGCGCGGATCTTTCCGAGCAAATTTCAACCGCCGGTAAGGAAGCTTCAGGCACCGGTAATATGAAGTTTATGATGAACGGCGCGTTGACTATCGGCACATTGGACGGAGCTAATATTGAGATTCGCGAAGAAGTCGGCGATGAGAATTTCTTCCTGTTCGGCCTGACCGAAGAACAGGTTGAGGAGATGAGCCATCACTATGATCCTGTTGCGATCATCAATCAGGATGAAGACCTGCGCCGGGTCATGGGGCTGCTTGAGTGCGGGCATTTTAACCAGTTCGAGCCGGGGCTTTTCGACGATGTGTTGGCGTCGATAAAAAGTCCGCACGATCCCTGGATGACGGCGGCGGATTTCCGCAGCTTTATCGATGCGCAAAAACGCGTGGAAACGGCTTATCAGGATCGGGACAACTGGACCAAAATGAGTATTTTAAACTGTGCGAGCAGCGGCAAGTTTTCTACCGACAGGACCATCACCGATTACAACAACGAGATTTGGAAACTGACGCCGGTCAGCATCAAGCTCTAAACGTGTTTCATATCGTTTTGTTTGAGCCGGAAATTCCCGCCAATACCGGGAATATTATCCGGCTCTGCGCCAATACCGGCATGCAGCTGCATTTGATCAAGCCCTTGGGGTTTGAATTGGATGACAAGAAGCTGCGCAGGGCGGGGCTGGATTACCATGAATGGGTGGCGGTAAAAGAGCACGATTCGTTGGCGGATTTCGTCGACAGCATTAAGCCGGGGCGGATGTTTGCGCTGACCACCAAAGGCACGAAAATCTATAGTGAGGCGAGTTTCCAGCCGGAGGATGCGTTTTTGTTCGGCCCCGAGACGCGCGGCTTGCCTGCCGATGTGTTGGCGGATTTAGGTACCGAGCGCTGCTTGTATTTGCCGATGCAGGCGGAAAGCCGGAGCTTGAATTTGTCCAATACCGTTTCGATTGTTCTGTACGAAGCTTGGAGGCAGTCGGGTTTTTCGGGTGCGGCGATAAAGATAAGGTAACTATTTAACGGTTAGAAAATAGAACGCGGATGACACTGATGAGACGGGTTTAAACGGATTTGATTTTCTATAGATAGTTTTTCCGTATAAATTTTTTATCTGTGTTTATCAGTTAAATCCGTGTCATCCGTGTTCTATTGTAAATTACGACTCGGCTTTTTGTTCCCGGGCTAACAGGTTTTGCACGGCAGCCAACGGGGCCAAGCCTTCATATAAGACCTTGTAGGTTTGCTCGGTAATCGGCATGTCGATGCCGTATTTTTGGGCGAGTAAATAGGTTTCTTTGGCCGCTGAAATGCCTTCGATTTCCTGGCCGATTTCCTGAGTGGCCGCTGCTGGATCTTTGCCTTGTCCCAAGGCTAAACCGAAACGCCGGTTTCTGGATTGATTGTCGGTGCAGGTCAGGATAAGGTCGCCAAGGCCTGCCAAGCCCATAAAGGTTTCCTGTTTTCCGCCAAGCTTGACGCCCAGACGAATCATTTCGTTTAGTCCGCGGGTAATCAACGCTGCTCGTGTGTTGGCGCCAAAGCCAAGTCCGTCGGCGATGCCTGCGGCTATCGCCATGACGTTTTTGACGGCACCGCCGACTTCAACGCCAATCAGATCCGAGTTGGTGTAGGTGCGAAAACGCTCACTGTGCAGGATGTCGGCCAGAAGACTTGCAAAATCCGGCTGGGATGAGGCAATGGTAATCGCTGTTGGCAGTTCCGCCGCCACTTCTTGTGCAAAGCTGGGGCCGGAAAGCAAGGCCGCCGGGGTTTGCGCGGAAAAGATGTCGGCTACGACTTCGTGCAGCAGGGAACCGTTATCAGGATCAAAGCCCTTGGTTGCCCAGGCTATTTGCACGTCTTCGGATGCATGCGCTTTAAGCTGAAGCAGGGTGTTTTTAAAGGCGTGGCTGGGCACGGAAACCAGCATCAGGCTGCAAAAGCCTGCGACTTCTGCCAAGTCGGAGGTGACGGTGAGATTTTCAGGAAAAGCCAAGCCGGGCAGATAGCGTTTGTTCTCGCGGTCTTGAGCAAGCGACGTCATGTGCTCCTCGTTATGGCCCCACAACAGCGTCTGGCAGCCATTTCTGGCGGCCAGAATTGCCAGAGTCGTTCCCCAGGACCCTGAGCCCAGGACGGCTATTTTTTTATTCATTGAGCAGGTTGGTTAATTGATCGCGTCGGAACCGGGTGCTTGTTGCAGATGCTGTGAATACAAAGCATCAAAATTGACCGGTGCTAACAGCATCTGCGGAAAGCCGCCTTTGGTGACGAGGTCGGAAATAGCTTCTCTTGCGTAAGGGAACAGAATGTTGGGGCAGAAGCTGCCGACCATCGGGCCCATTTCCGCATCGGTAAAGCCGCCTAAAGAGAAAATACCGGCTTGGTTGACTTCAACAAGATAGGCCGTTGCGTCGCCATTTTTAACGGTGATGGTTATCGTGAGCGCAACTTCATACATGGAGCTTTCTAATGGCAGCACATGGGTGCCCAGATTAAAGTCGACAGTAGGCTCCCATTTTTCAGTGAAGACTTTGGGCGAATTGGGGGTCTCAAAAGACATGTCCTTGGTATAAATTTTCTGGATGGAAAATTGTTTTTCGACTGCGTTGGTTTCTTCGCTCATGTGAGTTTCTAAGATTAGGATTTAATGTGAGGGTTGCTTCAAAGCGCTGATTTAGCCTTTGGATTTGCCGACTGATTTTATCGGTAATTTGTAGTCGCTTTCCCAGGCTTGCATGCCGCCGGTAATGACGAAAACTTGTTCGAATCCTGCTTTGGTCAATATCTTTCCTGCCGATGCAGAGCGTGTTCCGTTTTGGCAGGCAATCAGGACGGGTTTGTTTTTGTGTGTTTCCAGCTTGGACAGATGGGCAGGCAAGTTGCCCAGCGGGGTGCTGATCGCGTTTTCAATATGGCCTTTAAGAAACTCGTCAGGTTCGCGGACATCGATAACCAGGGTGTCGCTGTCGTTCATTTTTGCGACCGCCAGCAAAGGCGAAACGGCGCCGAATTTTTTGGTTGCAGCGTCGAATAATTCCTGGATTAACAGGTAAGTAACGACCGCCATGGCGAGAGATAAGATGTAGTGGTTTAAAATAAATTCTAGGTAACGTTCCATGGATAAATTTGTAAGGTTAAGTGAAAAGATAAGTTGGTGCTTCACATCAGGCTGTCCTGCCTGACGCCCTTCGGGTAAATGCAAATCTGTTCCAGACAGATTTGTGGTGCAGAAAACATCCTGCACTATTTAGCTGTGATCTGCTTTGTCCATGCCAGTCTCGTTGTGCTTGTATGTCGGCCTTGCGTTTCATAGGTGTGCTTAATGTTTCCGGTTTATTGGATCTAATTAAAAAACACCGGGAACAATTATTTATACACAACTGTTGCCAACGTGTATTAATATATTGGCTATTTGATCGCGTAACGGCGTGTCGCCAAAATGCAAGACCAGTAAATCTGGCAAAATAATACATCACTACGACCATTTTGGGTAATGAAGAATCAAATTGCTTTATTTTGGATAGCAAGTAGTGATGCGGATTTTTTTTAGTATCGGGAGTTAAAGATAAAGATGTTGAATCGGCCAAAGCCTGTGGTGTTACTGATCCTTGACGGATTCGGTTACTCGTTGGACAAAGAATACAATGCCATTGCCATGGCTGACACACCTTGTTGGGACCAGTTGCAGAAAGACTGTCCGATGACGCTGCTGAGCTGTTCCGGTCATGTCGTAGGATTGCCTAGCGGACAAATGGGTAATTCGGAAGTGGGCCATGTCCATATAGGCACCGGCCGTTACGTTCCGCAGGATTTTTCCAAGGTCAACGACGCAATCGTTGACGGCAGTTTCTATTCCAATCCGGTTCTTTGCCGAGCCGTGGATTTGGCCAAAGAAAAAAATAAAGCCGTACATATCATGGGATTGCTGTCGCCTGGCGGTGTACACAGCCATGAGGAGCAGATTATGGCGATGGTCGAGTTGGCCGCGAAACGCGGACTCGATAAAATTTACTTGCATGCCTTTTTGGACGGCCGGGATGTGCCGCCCAAGAGCGCAAAGGCTTCGCTTGAATTGCTGGAGGCAAAATTTGCGGCACTGGGCGTCGGCCGAATCGCCTCTATTGTCGGACGTTTCTACGCGATGGACAGGGACAATCGTTGGGATCGGGTAAAACAAGGCTACGACCTGATTACAAAAGGCGAGGGCGCGTTTAACGCGGACTCTGCTCTACAGGGTTTGGAAGCGGCTTATGACCGGGGCGAAACGGATGAGTTTGTGTTGCCGACGGCTATTTTGGATGCCGAGCATCACTCAGTCGCGCTTGATCCCGAAGACTCCGTGGTGTTCATGAATTTTAGGGCCGATCGTGCCCGCGAGATTTCCGTGGCAATAACGTCGCCGACATTCGACGGATTTGACAGAAACCGTGCGCCTCATAAAGGCTATTACTGTACGCTGACGGAATACCAGCAGGATTTCGATTATGACGTCGCCTTCCCGCCGACCGATTTAAAAAATTGTCTGGGCGAGTATTTGTCTTCACTGGGCATGACCCAATTACGGCTGGCGGAAACTGAAAAATATGCCCATGTCACGTTTTTCCTTAATGGCGGTCAAGATACCGCTTTCCCAGGAGAAGACCGGATATTGGTGCCTTCGCCGAAAGTCAGAACCTACGATTTGCAGCCGGAAATGAATGCGGCAGAGGTGACGGATCATTTGGTCGCTGCGATTACCGGCGGTAAATACGATGTCATCATATGTAATTATGCTAATTGCGACATGGTCGGGCATACCGGCATAATGGATGCGGCGATTTTGGCCGTGGAAGCGGTTGATGCCTCATTGCAGCGCGTCGTTGACGCGTTAAAGTCGGTGGGCGGGCAGATGCTGATTACCGCCGATCACGGCAACATTGAGCAAATGGTCGATAAGGAAACCGGGCAGCCGCACACTGCGCATACTACCAATCCCGTGCCTTTGGTTTATGTCGGCGGTGACAAGCCATTAGACGAGGGCGGCAGTTTGTCGGATTTGGCTCCCACGGTGCTGGCAATGTTAGGGGTTGAACAACCTGCTGAAATGACGGGCCGGTCACTGATCAAGCTTGTTTAGTTTGTGGATGAGAAAGAAGCTGGTTTTTTGTTTTTTGCTGAGTGTATTTGCCCAGCAGGGCAGGGCGGAAGACCCGGAAAAAAACCAGCAGTTAAATGAAGTTCAGTCGGGCATTACCGCAGCCAGCGAAAATATCCGTCGTATTCAGCAGAAAAAAAATACCTTAAACACGCAGCTGGGTGAGGTTGAAAAACTCTATGGACGGACGGCCGCTTTATTAAGGACATTGCAAGGCCAGGTTGAACAAAAACGCCAGAATCTGAATAAGATTCAGCAGGAAAAGCAGGAACTTCAGAATGAAGTCGCCAAGCAAAACAAAGAATTAGCCGGTCAAATAAAGGCTGCCCACGCAATGGGGCAAAAAGAAAAGTTGAAGTTGTTGCTCAACCAGCAAGATCCCGCCTTATCCAGCCGGATGCTGGTGTATTACGACTATTTGAATAAGGCTCGCCTGAGCAAGTTGGCCGGCATTTCGGAGTCTATGCAGCGTTTGGATCGGTTGGGTAAGCAACAGCAGCAGGAGACCGAGCTTTTAGAGAAAGATCTTGAGCAAAAGAAATCGGAGCAGGTAGTTGCGGACGGTGTTAGAAAACGCAGGGCTGAATTGCTGACGCAGTTAAAAAGCGATTATTCCTCAAATGAGCAACAAATAATTCACTTGAAAGAAAGTGAAAATAAGCTGAAAAATCTGGTATCGTCATTGCACCGGTCGACCGACGATCTTAATTTTGAGGTTGAGCAAACTAGAAAATTGCACAAGGCTGCCGAGGTTCCGTCCGAGCCCGCCAAAGAAGACACTGCTAAAGATTTGCCGGTTTCCGGGGATGATTCTGCTCCTAGCCCTGCTTTGGCAAAGGGCGGAGATTTTTCTTCGCTTAAGGGACAGCTGGCTTGGCCGGTCAAAGGACGGTTGAGTAATAAGTTTGGCAGTGCTCGGGCCGAAAGCGCGGAGAGCACTTGGGATGGTGTGTTGATTGATGCCGGCGAGGGCACCGAGATACATGCGGTTACCAGCGGTAAAGTGGTGTTTTCCGATTGGCTGCGCGGTTATGGCTTGTTGATTATTATTGATCATGGCAAGGGTTACATGACCCTTTATGCGTTTAACCAGAGTTTATATCGGCAAGTGGGTGAGTGGGTGGATGTTGGCGAAGTCATCGCTTCCGTTGGGCAAAGCGGTGGGCGTAGCCGGTCCGGGTTGTATTTTGGAATACGCAACAAAGGTAAGCCGGTTGATCCGCTTGAGTGGTGCCGAAAGTAACCGGGTCAAGTTAGTCATTGGTGTGTCCATGTTTTGGGAAATCGAGCGTTTGGAGTTGTAAGATACATGTTAAAGAAGAAAAATATTTTCATTTTGTCCTTAGGGATTATGCTGGGTGTTTTTATGGGCATCTGCGGCAGCGTCTTTGCCGAGCGTGATAACGCAAAGCCTGTAGCAGATACCGAAGAAACCCTGCCTTATGAGGACTTGCGCACCTTCACGGAAATTTTCGGCCGGATTAAAAGGGATTACGTAGAGCCCGTTTCCGACAAGAAATTACTGGAAGATGCCATTCGCGGCATGTTGAGCGGGCTTGATCCTCATTCGGCTTATTTAATTCCTGAGGAATACCAGGAATTAAAAGAAGGCACAACCGGGCAGTTCGGCGGCCTGGGCATTGAAGTTACGATGGAAAACGGCTTTGTTAAAGTGGTTTCCCCTATTGATGACACCCCCGCCCAAAGAGCAGGCATTAAAACCGGCGATTTGATCGTCAGGCTTGACGATCAACCGGTAAAAGGCATGGCCTTGGCTGATGCAGTTAAGCTGATGCGTGGCGAACCGGGCAGCAAGATTTTGCTGACGGTGGTTCGTGAAGGTGCGGAAGCGCCTTTAAAAATGACCATAACCCGAGACATCATCAAAGTTAAGAGCGTAAAAAACCGGATGCTGGAAAAAGGTTACGGCTATGTGCGCATCAGCAGCTTTCAATCGGGAACCGGTGAAAGCCTGAAAGAAGCGTTAGCCGCGCTGAAAAAGGAAAACGCAGGCAATCTGAAAGGCTTGGTGCTGGATTTACGGAATAATCCGGGCGGCGTGTTGAATGCGGCAGTTGAGGTGAGTGACGCGTTCATCAAGAGTGGCCTGATTGTTTACACCGAAGGCCGTATTGAAAATTCGGAAATGCGCTTTAATGCCGCCCCCGATGACCTGATTGACGGTGCGGCGATGGTCGTGTTGATTAATGCCGGTTCCGCGTCAGCCTCTGAAATTGTGGCCGGAGCCTTGCAGGATCAAAAACGCGCTGTGATTATGGGCGAGAAATCGTTCGGCAAAGGCTCGGTACAGACCATATTGCCAACCAGTAATGGTTCGGCAGTCAAGTTGACTACAGCCAGATACTACACGCCTTCAGGTCGTTCTATCCAGGCCGAGGGTATCGAACCGGACATCGCCCTGCCTCGCGTCAAACTGGAGGAGTTAGAAAAAACCGAGTTCAAGCCGGTCAAGGAAGCCGATTTGTCGCGTCATTTGCAAAACGGCAAAGGCAAAGAGACTCCGGAGGAAGTGCAGGAGAAAGAGAAGGAAACCTTGGAAAAAGATTATCCTTTGTATCAGGCGCTGACCTTGCTGAAAGGCATCAGTATTATGAAAAAATAAGCTTTAGCTTTTAGCGGTAATCGAAAACCCGGATTTTGGCAGGCAGAGATGTTTGCTGGGATCCGGGTTTTTTTATGCGTTGAGTTTGTTGGGGTGAGATTGCGGTTGGGGTTTGTCTGAAAGGTTGCTATTAAATGGTCGTTATAGCATTATGACTAACGGGTTTCTGGGGTGGCTTTTTTACTCTGGATTGAAATTTCATATGCACCTAAAAAGGTGTCTACTTTATGTTAGCACTACTAAGGAGAAACCATACATGACAATAAACAATGAAGCAGACCTTGGAGAAGCTTTGAAAAATGAGCAGGATACAATTGAAATAGAAGGTCATTTAATAAGTAAGGTGTTAAAAATCAAAGCAACAGGAAAAGTTTCTTGGGCAATTGCAATTGCTGCTATAGGAATTGCCGTAGCAGTGTTAATCGCATCAGGTGGCACAGGTGCACCTGCTAGTGGAATTATTGGTGGTGGTGCTGTAGCTGTCCTTGGGTTGACCACGGCTATTTCTGCTGTATCAATAGCTGTTGCTGCAGGAGGAGTTGGTGCGCTCAACTCTCTGAGAAGCTATGAAATAGCAGAGCAACGTAATGGTAAGCTTGTTTTAAAAAGGAAATAGGATATGCCTAGTTTTTACCCTGGCCCTCCTTACTTTTTTGTCTGTAAAAGCTGCAATCACCGTTTTAGTCGTAAAATTAAATTAGGACTAATTTGCCCTAAATGTCGATCATTACGAGTGATAAGTGATCCAATTGTGCGTAAATAGTTTTGTTGGGCTGAATGAAATGAAGCCCAACATTTTCAACGGCATATCCCAACAACATTAACAATGTGTCGCTACCGCGACGATTGATTTGATCGGGTTCTCGCACCCGACGGCGAGATAC
>Ga0208789_1001519_pt1 | contig 12705 bp, 8 predicted proteins | sample Methanotroph_Enr_FD_187368 | JGI IMG/M metagenome (GOLD analysis project Ga0208789, IMG submission 187368) | Enriched soil microbial communities from Old Woman Creek wetland in Ohio, USA - Methanotroph_Enrichment_5 (SPAdes) (version 2) | ecosystem: Environmental > Terrestrial > Soil > Wetlands...
GAAGGTGGATCGGGAAGAGCGCCCTGATGTGGATCAAGTTTACATGGATGCAGTTCAACAAATTCATGGCAGTGGTGGTTGGCCGTTGAATTGTTTTGCTTTACCAAATGGGAAACCCTTTTGGGGCGGAACGTATTTCAGGCCAGAGCAATGGAAACAGTTACTTTCAACTATTACCGATTTATTCCTTAACCAATATGCTGACCTCAAGCAACAGGCATCAGAATTGTCAGAAGGCGTGGCCAGGCAGAATTACATCCTTAACGACGAATTTGAAAGAAAAGTTGATTCTACCAATTTTATATCCCTGTTTGAATCACTATGTAATGTTTTTGATGCCGTAAAAGGTGGAATGAAAGGCGCTCCAAAGTTCCCTATGCCGGTTGTGCTGCAGTTATTGCTGCAGTACAGTAATGAACAAAGAGAATGTGATGCTTTACAAATGGTTGAATTGACTTTAAAACAGATGGCTTGCGGAGGGATCTACGACCAGGCCGGAGGAGGGTTTGCAAGATATTCGACCGACAGCGACTGGAAAGTACCGCATTTTGAGAAAATGTTATATGATAATGCTCAACTGATAAGTTTGTATTCAGTTGCTTTTCAGGTGTCGGGGAATAAACTTTATAAAGATATTATTGAACAGACCATTGAATTTATAAACAGGGAGCTATCGGCACCCGAAGGCATATATTATTCGGCGCTCGATGCTGACAGTGAAGGGGAAGAAGGATTATTTTATACCTGGACTTCGGAACAATTTAACGAAGCCCTTGGTCATTATGCAGTATTAGCTGGTGAATATTTTGGTGTGAATGCGCAAGGATTGTGGGAGCATGGGCGGAATATTCTGCTTCGTCCTGATAATGATGAATTGTTTGCACAGCAGCATTTTCTCTCAACTGAGGAAATGGCGTCGTTGATCAACTTCTGCCGGACACAATTACTTAAAGTCCGTTCGCTAAGACCGCGACCTGCAATGGATGATAAAATGCTGCTAGCGTGGAATTCACTCATGATCAGCGCACTTATTGATGCTCATCTTGCCCTTGATAAAGATGAATACCTTCAGTCGGCGATTCAGGCTGCGAACTTTATTCAAAACAACCTGAAGCGTCCGGAAGATGGGCTATTTCATACCTGGAAAAGTGGGAAAGCTCAGATTAATGCTTTTCTTGACGATTATGCATTCACCTGTGAAGCATTCATAAAACTATATTCCGCAACAACGGATGAGCAATGGCTGCGCGAGGCTGAAATGCTGGCTCAATATGTAGTCGAACACTTCTACGATTCACATTCAGGATTCTTCTGGTATTCCGAAAACGAGGATAAACAAGTCTTTGCACGGAAAATTGAAATTTATGATGGCGTTATTCCTTCAGGTAATTCAGCTTTGGCAAAAGTCCTGAACATACTCGGAGTTTTCCTTCATAAAGCCGACTACGTGGAGAAAGCTAACCATATGCTCCTGTTGATGGCAAGCCGATTTACCCATAATCCGGCGGCCTATTCAAATTGGGCTTCGCTTGCTCTTTCAAGAGTCCATGAACAGTATGTGGTTGCAATAACAGGATCTGATTCTGTTCTTCTCATTAAAAAAATGATAGCAGCAAACATTCCCGGTGTTCTTATTTTCGGGAGTCAGGAACGCAGCAATTTACCCTATTTTGAAGGCCGTTATGTTGAAGGGAAAACACTCATTTATATCTGTTCCGGCACCTCTTGCCTTGCCCCTGTTCAAACTTTCGAAGAAGCAATACGGTTAATTGCTGAAAGAAAATTGGGTTAAAAATCGTTTCCTTGCCTTGAAAATAAAAACGCGGTTTATTACCTTTGCGGAAATGCCGGTATGATTGATGATGTAAGCATACTACTGGAGTATTCCGGGCTTGAACCTGAAAATATGCGATCAGAAGTTTATTTTTAAAAGTGTTTCATCTTTGGCAAGAAAAGAAAGGAGTACAAATAATTGCCTTAATATTCCCCTTATTGATATGGAAGTTCATAATCTGTCAATTTATTTTTTTTCAACTGCAAATTTAATATCAAAATAGTAGATACCTTTACTCTAAATTAATGCCAGAGAACCGAATGAAATTTACTCTTTCACAGATTCAGTGACAATTGCATTAACTGGTTTCCAAAACATTGCAGGCATAATTAAACGAATTTGAAAATGAATATATTGAAGACATTTGTTTTTACAATTAGCTCTATCCTGTTTTTAACAACAGGTTTGTTGGCTCAAAAAAGTAAGCCTGTTTTAGTTTTAGCAGGATTAAAAGTAGATGATTGTATTCCGTTTCAGGAAAGATACCGATTTCCTGAGTTTACAATCGGGACGGTGTATTTTAAAAATGGCTCAAATAATGAAGCAAAGTTGAATTACAATCTTATAGCAAAGGAAATGGAGTATCTACAAGGAAAGGATACTCTTGCTATTGCCAACGAAAATGATATTCAGCAGATTATTATTTCCGGTATTGTTTTTATAGTCAATAAAGGATACCTGGAACTGATTTACACTGGAAAGCTTACTGTTGGTGAAAAGCAGTATTTTAATTTGATGGATGTTAAAAAGAAAGACCCTTATGGCTATATGAGTACAGGTGCTAGTACAAATACATATAATTCGCTTCATTCAAATGGTCAATACTATAAATTAATTGTACACGAGGATAGAATATTTCAGAAAGTTGTAGAGTACTACCTGGCAACACCAACCTCCGGTTTTGTTCTTTTCAACAAGAAGAAAGTTAAGCAATTGTACCCGCACCATAAAAAAGCTATTGAATATTATCTGAAATCAAATACGGTCAATTTCGATTCGAGCAAAGATTTGATCAGGTTTGCTGAGTATTTGGGAGACTTATAGAGGAATATTAATTTAACAAAAAAGCCTGCTCTCATCGAACAGGCCTTTTTTCTGCTGTATCTGGTGAAATTATGCAGGTGAAATTGCTTCAACCGGACATACATCAGCACATGAACCGCAGTCGGTGCAAATATCAGCGTCTATTTTGTAGATATCACCTTCGGAGATAGCTTCAACAGGACACTCATCAATACAAGTTCCGCAAGCGGTGCAATCGTCAGAAATAACGTAAGCCATTTTTTAAGGAGTTTAAAATTTATCCTGCAAAGATATGTAATACTATTTATACAAGTAGAATTAAATTAATTATTAGAGGAGTTTTAGTCCTGCTTAATTCCTATTAATAATAATTAACATAGCCATATTCTTTACTCGGGTTAGTTTAAGCAAATGATATTCAAACAAATACATATTCAATTTTTACCCTTTTTAGAACTTGTATAAATTAGATTTTAAACTCAGGGTCTGTTAAAAACTTATACCTTTGCAGCGCTAATCATTCTAAAAAATATAAAATGAGCGAAAAGAGTAACTTCATCGAGAAAGAAGATGTTGTTGTAAAATTTTGTGGTGATTCAGGCGATGGAATGCAGCTTGCAGGAACACTTTTCAGTGATGCAGCTGCTCTTCTGGGCCTTGACCTTGCTACTTTTCCCGACTATCCAGCCGAAATCCGCGCACCACATAATACTATTGCCGGTGTTTCCGGTTTCCAGGTACATGTGGGTAGAAAAAAAATTGAGACTTCAGGCGATTTCGTTGATATCCTTGTTGCCATGAACCCAGCTTCACTCAAATCGAATCTGAAATGGACACGTCCGGGCGCAACAATTATCGTTGATGCTGATTTATTTGACGAAGCTACCTATAAAAAATCGGGTTATGATACCAATCCCTTGGAAGACGGAAGTCTTGATGGATACAACCTGGTTAAAGCTCCGGTAACTATGTTAACACGCAATGCCTTACAACCATTAGGTATTGACAGTAAAACTGCTGACCGTACACGTAACGTTTTTACGCTGGGTATTATTTATCATATTTTTAGCTGGAAGTTAGATTCAACAGTTAATTATTTCAAAACTAAATTCAAAAAGAAACCTGAAATGATCGAGGCCAATAAACTGGTTCTCGAAACAGGATACAGCTATGCTGATACAGTTGAAACTTTAGGTTCCTCATATCATATCGCCAAAGCAAAATTACCTGCCGGCCGTTACCGTAATATTACAGGAAACGTTGCAACAGCATGGGGTTTCCTGGCAGCTTCAGAGCGTTCGGGCAGGCCTTTGTTCCTGGGATCATATCCTATTACACCGGCAACTGAAATCCTGATTGAGCTTGTCAAACACAAATCACTTGGCGCAAAAGTATTCCAGGCAGAGGACGAAATTGCAGGTATTTGTTCTGCTATCGGGGCGAGTTATTCCGGTTCTCTGGCGCTTACTTCAACTTCGGGACCAGGGCTTTCACTGAAAAGTGAAGCTATCGGACTAGCTGTAATGACTGAATTGCCTTTGGTTATCGTTAACGTTCAGCGTGGCGGACCTTCAACCGGTTTACCAACCAAGAGCGAGCAAAGCGACCTTATGCAGGCGTTGTTTGGTCGTAACGGAGAAGCACCTTGCATAGTTATTGCTGCTTCTTCACCGGCTGATTGTTTCCATTATGCATATGAGTCGGCTAAATTAGCCATGGAGCATATGACGCCGGTAATTTTACTTACCGATGGTTCACTTGGTAATGGATCGCAATTGTTCCGCATACCTAAAGTAGCCGATCTGCCTTCAATTACTCCTCCAATGGCTGAGCCTAACGATAAGGACTATAAGCCATATAAACGTAATCCTGAAACATTGGTTCGCCAATGGGCAATACCGGGAACAGAAGGACTTCGTCACCGTATTGGTGGCTTAGAAAAGGAAAACGTTACAGGAAATGTTAGTACTGATCCGGCAAATCACCAGTTAATGACCGATTTGCGCGAAGCTAAAGTGCAGAAAGTTGCTGATTTTATACCCGAACAGGGAATTGTAGGTGCAAAAAAAGGCGACTTACTCGTTGTTAGCTGGGGTGGAACCCGCGGAACTACCGAAGCAGCCGTTGAAGAACTGCAGAAACAAGGTAAAAAAATAAGCCTTGCCCACTTCCATCATATTATGCCATTACCTAAGAATACACACGAGGTTTTGGCTGGTTTCAAAAAAATCATTGTCTGTGAACTTAACAGCGGGCAATTTGTTAACTACCTGAGAATGAAAGAACCCGACTACAGTTATAGTCAATATAATAAAGTAATGGGGCTTCCGTTTACCGTAACTGAGTTGGTAGCCAAATTTAATGAAATGCTTTAGGAGGTAAAAATTATGTTCGAATTCCCTAATAAAACCATAGAACGATCGGTTGTTGAACTGAACAAAGCCGATTTTGTAAGCGACCAGATGGTAAAATGGTGTCCTGGTTGCGGCGCCCACGCTATTCTTGCTTCCATTGCAAACGTGTTTCCTAAAATAGGTTACCGTAAGGAAAATTTTATGATGGTTTCCGGTATCGGATGTTCCTCGCGTTTTCCTTATTATGTAAACACATACGGATTTCACGGAATCCACGGTCGTGCTAACCCCATTGCTTCGGGTATTAAAATTGCTAATCCGAACCTGAGTGTTTGGATTGCCACCGGTGACGGTGATTCAATGGCTATCGGCGGAAACCACTTTATTCATATTATCCGCAGGAATATTGATGTGAATATCATCATGTTCAACAACCAGATATATGGACTTACGAAAGGACAGTATTCGCCTACCACTCCTATGGGAAGCATTACCAAAACTTCTCCCCAGGGAACCATTGAGCATCCGTTCAACCCTGGCGAACTGGTTCTGGGAGCGCAGGGTACTTTCTTTGCCCGTGCCGTTGACACCAATGTGAAATTAATGACCGAAGTAATGTTCGAAGCTGCGCGCCACGATGGTACTTCAGTAATTGAAATATTGCAGAACTGTGTCATATTTGCAGATAAAACCCATGGTGCCATTACAAATAAAGAAGTGCGTGATGATGCTCAAATTTATCTCAGAAACGGTGAGCCATTGATTTTTGGAAAAGATCACGAAAAAGGCATACGTATTAACGGAACACAGCTTGAGGTTGTAACATTGGGAGAAAATGGTATTACCGAAAAGGATCTGCTTGTTCATGATCAGTACCAGCAGGATCCAGGAATACATTTGATGATAGCTAAAATGTACCCACCTCATTTCCCTGTAGCTTTGGGCGTTATTCGTTCGGCTATGTACCCAACCTACGATGACCTGGTGGAAGAACAGATTGCCCAGGCTAAAGCCTCAAGTAAAATCCTTTGTGTGGATGATCTGCTTAACAGCGGCGACACCTGGGAAATTAAATAGTAATTTTTTTGATAATTACATAGAGCCTCCGGTTTTACCGGGGGCTTTTTTTTGCCTTAACTTCCATTGCCAAGTGGCATAAATATAGGAGGAGAGTCGGGCTCTGATGATGACCAGGCCGGGAATCTAAAGTCTTCCTTTTGATATAGAGGTCAAAAAAGAGAAACTGGAAAATTATAATGATTCATTATTCATTTCCGATTACTTTTAAGCTGAAGTTTCATTCATGCTATTGTAGTTTTATATATCTTCGGGTGTAACTAATCCTATAGATAACAGGTATTTGAAAGTAGTCTTCAAGCATGAGTTCAGGGACAATGTAACCGGAGATTGCTTTGATTGTTACTTGTTTCATAAGTTTGAACGAACAGATAAGTACGAATAAATCAAAATCATTTTTATGTTGTTAATAATATGTTAACTACAGCAGACTGTACCACTTAAGTTCCTAATTTTGAGAATGTGAATAGAAGAACCTTTTTATTAATAGTTTCCATTACAGGTATTGCATTGGCTGGTATTATATTTATTCAGTTCTACTGGATCCGTAATGCAATTTTATTGCATGAGGAACAATTTAAGAACGGTGTCACACTGGCACTTAAAGGTGCTGTAAATCAAATATATGAAAGCAAATCGGATACTTGCGAAAAAGGCCTTTTTTGTAGTGAGCACTGCTTAAATAAAGTAAGCCTTCTGGATAACGGTTTAAATCCTGATGCTTTAAAATTACTTGTGAACAAAGAATTTACTGAGGCTGGGTTACATAAACCTTATGTTTATGGCATTTATAATCCAGAGACTTCACATGTTGAGTTTATTTCTAAACCAGGATTCGAAAAACAATTGCTGAATTCGGTTCACTTTGTGTCATTGTCATGTATTTTTAAAGGTGATCAATCAGTACTTGGTGCCTGGTTCCCGAATGGGAAACACGAGGCTTTGCAAAGTGTCTTCGGATGGTTGCTGGTTTGTTTTATATTGCTGGCTGTTCTTGTGTTCGGATTTATTTTCAATATATATTCATTTTTACGCCAGAAGAAAATCTCGGAGATGAAGAGCGACTTCGTAAACAACATCACACATGAATTTAAAACGCCTATTGCAACCATATCGTTAGCCAGTGAAATGCTGTTAAAGCCTGCGGTGCTGGCATCCGAAGCAAAGACCCGTAAATATGCAGGCATTATTTATGATGAAAATATCAGGCTCCGTAACCAGGTTGAACATGTATTGCAGCTTGCAGTGCTCGGTCGCGGAACCTTCAACCTGAAATATAAATCAATTGATATGCATCAGCTGATCCAAAAAGTTGCTGAAAGTTTTCAGCTTCTTATAAAAGAGAAAAACGGATCAGTTAAACTGCAACTAAATGCAACTAATTATCATTCGTATGCCGACTACATTCATATCGAAAATGTTATGAATAACCTGCTCGACAACGCCAACAAATATTCACCCGAAAAACCTGATATTACGATAAGCACATTTAACCGAAATGACCATATCGTAGTTGCTGTCGAAGACAAAGGAATTGGAATTAGTGCTGAAGACCAAAAGCATATATTCCGTAAAATGTTCAGGGTGCATACAGGTAACCTGCATGATGTAAAAGGGTTCGGACTGGGTTTATATTATGTTAAGCGCCTGGTTGAAGCCCATAACGGGAATGTAAATTTACATAGTGAACCGGGAAAAGGTAGCCGGTTTGAAATATCTTTACCACTTGATTACCTGAGCCATGTTTCACAAAATCAGCAATCCCATGAAGACTAAAATATTATTGGTTGAAGATGATATTAACCTGGGCGACGTTCTCCGCGATTACCTCGAACTCCAGGATTACGAAGTTGAGAGGGCCATGGATGGCGTTGAAGGTATTGAAAAATTTAAATCACAGCCCTTCGACCTGTTGATCCTCGATGTGATGCTTCCCCGGAAAGACGGGTTTACACTTGCATCCGAAGTACGCGAAATAAACAGCCAGGTTCCGGTCATTTTCCTTACTGCACGGGGGCAAATGGAAGACCGTATAACCGGGTTTAAAACAGGTTGCGACGATTATATTATAAAACCTTTCAGCAGTGAAGAGCTTGAACTGCGTATCGGAGCAATCCTCCGGCGTTGCCAAAATCAAGTACATAATTCTCAGTCCATGGCATTGGATATCAAAGGTATTTATGTTTTGGGAAAATATACTTTCGATTCGGCAAATCACGAACTGCGTATGGATGGTAAACGTATCGGGCTTACCACCAAAGAAGTTGAACTGTTGCGGGTTTTATACAGTCATAAAAACCAGTTGATAACCCGCGAAAAAGCGCTTAAGGCTGTTTGGGGCAGCGACAACTACTTCATCGGCCGCAGCATGGATGTTTTTATAACCAAACTCCGTAAATACCTGAAAGCTGATCCTGATATTTCAATCGTAAATGTTCATGGAACGGGATTCAGGTTGGAAGTAAAGGAGTAGCTATCTTCTGAATAGAAACGATTTAGCCCTAAAATATCAGCCTGGGGAAGAAGCAAAAAAGGTTAAGAAAGAGGTTAAGGTTGAGCAGTTCAACCTTAACATTAACCTCAACCTCAGTCTCAACCTCAACCTAAGTAATATACTATCTCTAATGACCATAGAACAACTCCAGCAAACCGTTGACCAATGGATAAAAACCACTGGTGTCCGCTATTTTAACGAACTTACCAATACGACCATTCTGATGGAAGAAGTGGGTGAAGTAGCCCGTATCATGGCCCGCAGGTATGGCGAGCAAAGCGAGAAAGAATCGGACAAAGATGCCGACCTGGCTGATGAAATGGCTGACGTTTTGTTCGTTCTGGTTTGCCTGGCAAATCAAACAGGTATCAATCTTACTGCGGCGTTCGAAAAAAATATGCAAAAGAAGACCTTGCGTGATAAGGACAGGCACAGGCTGAACACAAAACTTTAAAACAGTTTTTGATTACCCTTTTGTAAAACCTACTCATTAAAAACAGATTACGTTGATTCGTAACACAGGTTTCACTGAAGTAATGTATTTCGTACTATTCCATATGCCATATTGTAAGCTGTATCCAGTTCTGATTTACAACTGTTGAACAACTCCTTGTATTTAAACTCTAATGAATCAGCAATAAACTTTTTCTTTTCCATAAACTTGCCAAGCAATACAATCCGGACCAGGTTGTCGTGCCAATCACCGGCAGCAACTTCAATTTCACGCAACGATTTCACTGAGATCGCGTTATATGTATAATCAGGATACGAATGCGTCATAATGCTGATAATATATCGCATTTGCTTTGTGATTCTCCTTAATTGGTGCAAGTCTTGGTCATTTGAATTTCCGCCGGCCAATTCCTGAGCCTTTGAATATAACCCGGATAATACTTTTCCGGCATTATCCAGAATGGTTTCATCATCGGCTAACGCAAGCAACTTGCCAATTTTCTCATGAGTGCTTTGATTAGTTGTATGGGGCACAACTTGCTTTGGTTTTTTGCCAAAACGCTTAATTCTCTTCTTCTCGCGCCTGAGCAGCCAGTTGCCGAATTCAGGATATTTAATACCGGTTTGTTCTTCGAGTGAAGTAAGCATATGAATTTGTACCTGAGTATCGCGCAATTGACCTGCAACTTTATAAAGTTGCCTGACACGATGTTTCATGTGGATGTGCTCAATCATACCATCAGAGTATAATTGCTCAGCCAGTTTATGAAAAGCCCTTAGCCTCTTGATACAGAGGCGGAGTTCATGAACAAGTTCCGCCTCAGGATGGCTGCTGCATAGCTCCAGGTAATGTTCGATATTACGATGCTGATGCAGATAATACTCATGTAAAGATTCGTGAGCGGCCATTATTAAGTAAGGGATTAGGGTAAGATATTGAGGAATAGCGGTAGTTACTTCGAATCCTCCTTCAAAGTTAGGCAATTTTATTAAACCTCAATCTAAAGATCTGCCTGAACAGTCCTGTTGTATCATTCCTTTGTCTAATTTTGTGGTCTTTTACTTTTACTGTCTATGCAAGGAATTTCAAAGGCATTTTTCATATTGTCTTTTTTGTTGATACTGGTTTTCTTTCAATCTATTGCTCAAACCTCACTGATCAAGGGCCAGGTTATTGATTTCGATACACGCGATGCGTTGGCTTTTGTGAATATCCAGGTAAATGAAGGCCCCGAAGGATGTATTTCGGATATTGATGGCAAATTTATTGTCAAATCAACCGTTCCTGTATATAAATTAAAACTCAGTTATATTGGGTATGAATCCACGGAATTCAAGGTTGAGAATGAAGGTAAAGAAATCCTGATCCGTTTGAAGAAAACCATCTATCAACTTCCCGGGATTGTAATTAAGCCCGGAATCAACCCTGCCCATCGTATTATCAGCGAGGCAATTTCTAACCGTTATATCAACGATCATGAACATTTGCCTTCATTCTCCTATACTTCGTATGAGAAAATGGTTTTTGGACCTGAATCGGATAGTATTCCGGCCATCGACAGCCTGGCAGCCGATTCTTCATATATAAAAGCAAAAGCTTTTTTTAAAAAACAACATCTATTTATAACGGAAAGTGTTGTGAAACGAAGCTTCAGGTTTCCGGCTGACAATTATAATAAAGTGATTGCCAGCCGTGTATCAGGTTTTAGCGATCCTTTGTTTATTTTCCTGATCTCGCAATTGCAATCAACTACTTTTTATAAAGAGGTGATAAAAATTGTTGACAAGAACTATATAAATCCTATTTCGAACGGAAGCTTTAAAAAATATTATTTTGAAATACAGGACACTATCATCGAACCATATCCTTACGATACTACGTTTGTTATCTCTTTCAGACCGTTGCTTAACACTAATTTCGATGGACTGAAAGGTTCAGTTTCAATTAGTACCAACGGTTATGCAATTCGTAATGTCATTGCAATGCCCGCCCGCGATGAGGGCTTATTTTCTGTAAAAATCCAGCAACAGTACGACTTTATCAACAACATACATTGGTTCCCGGTTCAGCTTAACACCGAACTGATTGTTAAAAACAGCACTATAACGATTGATAGCGCCCATAAAACCAGGTTGAAAATGAAAGGACGCGGAAAGAGTTATATTTCAGATATCAACCTGGATCCAAAACTTCGACGCGATCGGTTTGGCGCCATCGAAGTAGATGTTCAGCCTGATGCTTACAGACAGTCAGAAGAACTTTGGAATAAATATAGAGAGGACTCTCTCTCATCGCGTGACCAAATAACGTATCAATTTATTGATAGTATTGGGAAATCACATAATTTCGACAAACTGAATAAACGGATTGATGCCCTATTGAAGGGCAAGATAACTTACGGTTTTGTTGACTTGTATCTTGATAATCTTTTCAGGGTCAACCACCATGAAGGAGCCAGAGCCGGGTTGAAGCTTTCCACTTCCGATAATGTCAGCAAATGGTTTCGGTTAAGCGGTTATGGCGCTTATGGATTTAAAGACATGAAATGGAAATATGGAGCCGATGGAACGTTGATATTCAGTAATTTCAGTAATTTTCATCTGAAGGTAGGTTTTTACGATGATGTGGATGAAGCCGGTGCCGACACCAAATTCACCCAGTCGCGTAACCTGCTTAACCCGGAACGATTTCGCGATATTATGGTTGATCGCATGGATCACACCCGGGGTTATGATGCAACTTTTAGCTCGCGGATTCTGAAATATATGACTGTAAGCACAGGGCTCTCAGTCTATACCCGAACACCGCTGTATAATTACAAATACATTGTTTCCTCTTCCGAAAATATTGATGTAACATCTTCCGGTTTTTCTTTTACCGAGGCTTCGTTCTCCATGCGCTATGCATATGGGGAAAAATTTCTTAAAAATACAAGCTCTGCCATTTCTCTTGGAACCGATTATCCTGTCATGCAATTTTCGATGGTACATGGATTTAATACGCTACTGGGCGGGCAATACCAATACAACCGTTTTGATCTGAAAATCAACAAATCGATACTCATTAAATACCTAGGCACTACTGCTTTTACGTTTCAGGCAGGGTTTATCGACAGGGATATCCCTTATGTAAACCTATACAATTCAAATGCATCCTTCACTAAATTATTTACAGTTTATTCACCAGGCAGTTTTGCCACTATGCGGATGAATGAATTTACGACCAACAGGTATGCGACTTTATTCATAAGACATAATTTCGGGAAATTATTATTCCGTTCCAAATATTTTAAGCCAGAGCCCGAGCTTGTTACAAATCTCGGTATTGGCTTACTCAGCCACCCGGAAAATCATCTTGGCGAAACAATCAGGGGTTATGAAAAAGGATACTTTGAGTCAGGTCTTGTATTAAATAAATTAATTCGGCTTGGTATTACTGATGTCGGGTTTGCCTGGTTCTACCGCTATGG
>Ga0208789_1001520_pt1 | contig 12696 bp, 14 predicted proteins | sample Methanotroph_Enr_FD_187368 | JGI IMG/M metagenome (GOLD analysis project Ga0208789, IMG submission 187368) | Enriched soil microbial communities from Old Woman Creek wetland in Ohio, USA - Methanotroph_Enrichment_5 (SPAdes) (version 2) | ecosystem: Environmental > Terrestrial > Soil > Wetlands...
AATAAGGATTTTATCAGCCGTGCACGACGCATACGCAAAGTGTTTGGCGGTGGAATGAGGCAGGCCGGTTACCTGGCAGCAGCATGTATCTATGCTCTTGACAATAATGTGGAACGTCTCCGTGAGGATCATCAAAAGGCAAAACAGCTTGAGCGTATTTTACTTTCTTTGCCTTTTGTGGAAGCAGTAATTCCTGTACAAACCAACCTCGTATTTTTTAGCCTGAAACCCGAAATGCCTGTAGATAGTTTCCTTCAGGTCTTACGCAACAACGATATCCATGCCATGGCATTAGCCCCGCAGCAGGTACGCTTTGTTACTCACCTTGATATTACGGATGAAATGATGACAAAGGTGGAAAAGGTTTTGAGAGGAATGAAAATAAAATAGCGCCTTACCAATTGCAAAGCGCTATTTATTGAAATTTGAGATTCTTTAGGACTATTCAGTTTTTGGCTGAGTACTACACCTGTTTCTCCATTCTTCCCTCATTTTTTCCCTTTCTTCAGGATTAAGGTGCATCCTTTTGCTTCGCCGGTCGTGCCACGAACTGCTGTGACCATGTCCGGGACCAAATCCCCCAAAGAGAATTTTGGATAATACCAGTATTCCCAAAGCCTGCCAAAATGTTATCGTGCCTATTCCAAAAACTACCGGTAATATACTGTTCCAAAGGAACATAACCAGGGTCCCGAAAACAAACACACCGGCTGCTATGGCTATTGGAATAAATATGGCTCTTTTAATCCAGAAATTTTTACTTCTTTTTTCACTGTAACACATCATGATTTCTACGTTTTAAAATGTTAGTATTCGTTATATAAATTTTGAAACCACTCCCTCAGTTGTGCAACTGCGTAGTGTTTCCGCGATATGATGGTTTTAATACTCTCGCCTGTCTTATCGGCAATCTCCTGCAAGGTCATATCCTCCAGCTCGTTCCAAACAAACACATCCCTTTGTTTCTGAGGCAACTTATCTAATGCTTCAAAAAACTCTTCCCTGAAAAAAGCGCGTTCAAGTTCATTTTCAGGATTCGAATCATCAGCAAGCAAGGCTTCAGGATACGTCATTTCTCCATCCTCCTCTTCATAGGCAAGGGCATCGAGTGATTGTGGTTTAAGTTTCCGTTGTTTATCCACGATACGGTTACGGCTCACCCTGTATAACCAGGAACTCAGCTGTTCGATAGGTTCGATGTCAACAAGTGAGCTGAGTTGGTACCAGACATCCTGCAGAATATCCTCGGCATCTTCATCACTTTTAACGCGACTACGTATAAAGCTGAACAAACGCTTTCCATAATTCCGGACAGCATCCAGGATTCGTTGCTGCTTTGCCATCGGCGATAGTGTAATTGAATCTACCATATATTCAGGTAGACGTATGAATAACGAAATTACTTTAAAGAAAGGATATTTTTACCAAAATAAAACAGGCTGACCTTAACGATCAGTCTATAATCCTGGTAATACCACTTACCCTAAATACCAGGAGGATAAACTTTTGGAGTAATTGCCTTAGTCCGGGAAAATAATCTGACAACTTTAAATAGTTGTCTCTTGCAAACAAATGGCGAAGTCTGTTTACAACAAGGCTAACTATGATAGAAAAGTTACTTTATGGACGGTTTGGGGATTACGATTATCAGATCATAAACCACTTTGCCATGCGCATCATTGTGGAGAATATCTTTATGCGTTCCTTTGGTCCAACTTACACTTGTGGGTGAGTCAACCGCATAGTTAAAGGCATTTTTATAATCGTGCTTTATGGAAGACGCTTTGGTAAAATCAAATGACATATTTTTGGTGCTTCCGGATACTAAAACCGAGGTATCCTGCCGGGTAAGTGTTTCATAATATGCTGGATTGAGCTCCAGTGTTTTACGAAAATTCTCCAGGGCATTGTTTGATTCGGCTGACGAAATGATAATAACTCCGCGGTGTGTATTGGAAATGTAAATCTCGGGATGCAGACCCGCAGCCTCCAGTTGCAGCGGATCTGTCTTCAGGAAATCCACATTTTTATAACTTGCAATGCTGTATTCGGTTGAAGTTTTGGGGATGGTAATCTGTACTTTTTTGCTCTCCGGAGGATTGGAAATAACAGGATTCTGGCATATACCCCTAATGAATGGCACTATTATCAGTGTTGCCAATATGATACTATTTTTTTTCATAGCCCTGTTATTTAAAAACAACTTTCTGTAGTTGTATAACAAAGTTAAGGTTAAAATGGCGAAAATATACCAGGGGATTAGTTTAACTTAACGATTTCAGATACATAATTATATGCACTTCATGCTCTGAGATGGCTTCATCTTGCAAAAAGAACAGGAAGTATTTATAAATGATTTCCTACACTATAAAAAACCGTGAAATTCTTTTTAAGATGGTAGCATTCGTTCCGTTAAAGTCCTTCTGCATTCTTCTCATTACTCATTCATTACTTCTTTAAAAGTTCAGGGTTGCGCAGAAATCCAACTACCCAGATTAGAATAAGCACAACTGAAGGAAGTACAATACTAAGTCCTCCTGTCATATGAATGATAATTGCCCCACCCATATATGCACTTAATAAAAGGGTGCCATAAATATTGGTCTTTGGAAACAAAAACAGAAGTGCCGATGTTATTTCTCCAATTGCAATTATTAAACGCCAGTTTCCCAGGTGCATTTGTTCCATTTGTTCAGGGTGTAAAAACAATTTTCCTGTTGCACTGAAAGCATAAAGTCCTGTTAGCAAGCCGGCAATAATCCATGCAGCAATTTTTCTTGTCTTTGAAATTTTAGAAGTTGTCATATTTATTTATTTTCGTGTTAATACTCTCTGTTTATTTGTTACCTGTTTTGAAAAATTATATATTTTAACATGTATGTATTCGCATTGTTCAAAATGCCTGACTTAACACACTATTTTGTGCAATCTGACATTAACAGAGATTGAAAGCCGGTAATACGCAGAAATGATACGTAAAGGTGGATAGTACAAAATAACCTGAAATAAAATTTCTAAAGTGTGAATTCCGGTGTTTCGAGCCAGTTTAAGCATGAATTGCAATTAGACAACAAAACAGATTCTACACGAGTAAAGATTCCTTTTCCAAATAATAACAAATCTAAATTAGTATATAATTCAGTATTATACTGAAAGTTAAAAAAAAGTATTCAAAAAGCATTTTAGTAATGGATTAAAATCCTTTACATTTGCCCCGAACAAATCCCTAAAACAACCTACTGTTATGACAATAGGAATACTTAAAGAAACCACAGGCGAAAACCGGGTTGCCATGCTTCCCGAAAGTGTCGCCACGCTGGTAAAGATGAATGTTTCCATGCTTGTTGAATCCGGTGCCGGGCTAACAGCCTTCGCTTTGGATAAAGATTATGAGGAGGCAGGTGCACACATCGAAACCAAAGCCAAAGTTATTGCAGAAGCTGACCTGCTAATTAAAATCCAGCCACCCACACCCGATGAGATTGCCCTAATGAAAGACGGGCAGGTTATTATGGCAGTGTTGAACCCTTATTTCAACACCGACCTGGTTAAAGAACTGGCTGCCAAAAACATCACAGGGTTCAGTATGGATGTGGTACCCCGTACCAGCCGTGCCCAGGCGATGGACATACTTTCGTCGATGGCTACTGTTGCCGGTTACAAAGCAGTGCTCACGGCAGCAAATACATTGCCTAAGTTTTTTCCTATGTTTATGACTGCCGCCGGAACCATTAAGCCTGCCAATATGCTCATATTAGGAGCAGGCGTTGCAGGATTACAAGCCATTGCAACTTCGCGCAAACTAGGCGCTGTGGTTTATGTGTTTGATGTTCGCGCAGCTGTAAAAGAAGAAGTTGTCGGTCTTGGCGGAAAATTCGTAGAAGTGGAAGGTGCCATTGATGATAAAGCAGCCGGAGGCTATGCCGTTGAACAAACCGATGAATTTAAAGCTCGCCAGGCACAAACCATTCATGACCAGGCAGTTAAATCGGATGTTATTATTTGTACCGCTCAAATTCCTGGCCGTCGCGCCCCTCTCCTGCTTAAAAAGGAAACTGTTGAAGCTATGAAACCTGGCTCGGTTATTATTGACCTTGCAGCTTCGACCGGAGGAAACTGCGAACTTACCAAAGACAATGAAACCCTGATTCATAATGGGGTGAAAATTATTGGCAATTCACAATTCCCTACAGATATGCCGACCGATGCCAGCCGCATGTATGGCAAAAACATGATCAATTTTCTTAAACTTATCATAACCAAAGAAGGCGCTATGAATCTGAACTGGGAGGATGATATTGTGAAAGGGACTGCTGTGACTCATGCAAAAGAGATTGTTCACGAGAGGGTGAAAGCGGCGATAGGTTAAACTAGTGGTGCCGGGTGCTTATGAAAAAGTTCCGTGTGCCGGGTGCCGGGTGCAAGCCTAGATAGAAAGTTTGTGCTAATTAATAGATAATTGTCTAAAAACGGAATACCTTATTATTGGGAGTATGGCAAAAAGTTTTGAAGAGTTGGTGATATGGCAGGATGCAAGAAAACTTGCAAATCTTGTACATCTCACCTTCCTTGAACTAAAAGATTATGATTTTAAAAATCAGATCAATAGTGCCGCGGTATCGGTAATGAATAATACAGCCGAAGGATTCGAGAAATTTTCAAAGGCCGATTTCAAACGATTTCTTCAGATCGCAAAGGCTTCAAATGGTGAAGTCCGGAGTATGACCTATCTTGCTGAGGATTACAACTATATCGATTCAGAAAAAGCACTTGAAATCCGGAATCTGAGCATAAAAATTAAATCTGAAATTGTGGGACTTATGAATACTCTTTAAAAAAGTGCCGAGTGCCGAGTGCCGAGTACCATGTACGTGACAGCTGGTACTTCTCTCCAATCCCAGACTCTTAAACCAATTCCCCGGCACTCCGGAACCTGGAACCCGGAACCCGGAACATAAAAAACTAAACCTTATATAATAATCTAACTTAACAAAAAACTTATGGAAGAAATCCTGAAATTTTTCCTGGAATACAAGGACCTGATTTTTATCATTGTCCTCTCCGTATTTTTAGGAATAGAAGTGATATCGCATGTACCGGCGGTGCTTCACACGCCCCTGATGTCAGGGAGTAATGCTATACACGGCGTTGTAATTATAGGGGCAATAATAGTAATGGGCCATGCCGAAAATACGCTTTCGATGATCCTCGGTTTTATAGCCGTAATACTTGGCACACTGAATGTTGTCGGCGGATTTGTGGTGACCGACCGAATGCTCGAAATGTTTAAGAAAAAGAAAAAATAAGGAGATAAAACATGGAAACAATTACTAAAGTTATTGAATTCACCGGTCAGATCTCCATTCTTGAGATTTCATATCTTATAGCCTCGATACTTTTTATCCTTGGATTAAAGAAGCTGAGTCACCCGGCAACGGCACGTTCAGGCAACCTGTGGGCTGCTGCAGGTATGGCAGCCGCTATACTTTTCACTATACTTTTTCACCAGAAAGATGGGCAACCCATCGGCAATGTTATCTGGATCGTTGTAGCACTTGCCATTGGAAGTTTTATAGGCTGGTATGTCTCAATGAAAGTAAAGATGACTGCCATGCCTCAAATGGTTTCAATTTTCAACGGAATGGGCGGTGCCTGTGCCGCATTGATTTCGATGATGGAATTTCCTAAAATGCAGGATCATCTCGCCTCTGGCGGAGCAACCAATATGCTTGGCGGCGAAGGAATTGCCATTTTGCTTGGATTAATGATCGGGGGTGTTTCGTTTGCCGGCAGTATGATCGCATTCGGCAAACTCGACGGACGCATTGGTGATTTAAAACACCCTATACTACGTATTATCAACCTTAGCTTCCTGGCTTTGCTGCTGGTTTCGATAATACTGATACTGTTTATGAAACCTGAAGCAGGCAATAACCTTCCAATTTACCTGTTTGCTCTTGCAGCATTAATTTACGGGGTAACCTTCGTAATGCCGATTGGTGGTGCAGATATGCCGGTGGTAATTTCGTTACTCAACTCATTTACCGGCGTTGCAGCAGCCATGGGCGGTTTTCTATATGGCAACACGGCAATGCTTACCGGAGGTATCCTGGTTGGATCATCAGGAACCATTCTTACCATATTGATGTGCAATGCCATGAACCGCTCATTACTTAACGTAATTATCGGGGCATTTGGAGTTGCCGGTGCAGCAGGCACCGAAGATGGCGACAAAACAGTAAAGGAAATTTCGCTAAGCGATGCAGCAGTTTTGCTTAGCTATTCGCAGAAAGTATTTATAGTTCCCGGTTACGGACTTGCTGTTGCCCAGGCCCAGCATCTATGCCACGAACTCGATACCCTGCTTGCCAGCAAAGGTGTTGAAGTTAAATATGCCATTCACCCTGTTGCCGGCCGTATGCCCGGACATATGAATGTATTGCTGGCCGAAGCCGATGTTCCGTACGAGAAACTTGTTGAAATGGAAGATGCCAACAACGAAATGTCAAATACCGATGTAGTTGTTGTTATTGGTGCCAACGACGTTGTAAACCCTGCTGCTGAAGACGATCCATCGAGCCCTATTTATGGTATGCCAATTATCAAAGCGCTGGATGCTAAAAACGTAATCGTAATGAAGCGCAGTATGGCCGCCGGTTATGCCGCAATTCCGAATAACCTGTTCTACCATCAGAAAAACCGGATGTTATTTGGTGATGCAAAAGTTACGTTGCAAAAACTGATTGCAGAGATCAAGAGTTTGTAGAATAATTTATTCTTAGAGAGAAAAACCGGCAGAAAATGATTTCTGCCGGTTTTTTTTATTAATAATTGGGTATTCGAAAAATCTGGCATTTCCTGTTTTATACTATGGCGTTAAATTAGCTCTCAACCATAGACTATATCTATAATTTCAAAAACACTATCTTGCTTGGTTCGTTTCAAAATAGCTTTATCCCCATTTTTTTTATTTAATAATACTTTGGCTAAAGGGGATAAAAAGGAGATTTTCCCTTTGGAAATATCTGCCTCATCAACGCCTACTATTTGAAAAGTTTGAATGTTTTTGGTTCCTTCTAATTTGAGAGTTATCAACGCACCGAACCTTATTTCATTTTTGGGTTGCTCGTTTAAATTGACTATTCTGGCTTCACCAATTCTATTATTCAACAGTTGTAATTTTGCATTGATATGGTTCAACGCTATCCGTTTTTCATTTTCGTTGCCACTATCCAGATTGTCTTTTTCATTGACTAGCATCTGTTTTTCAGCCATCAGTTCATCCATACCCGCTTGGGTCACATAGTTTGTTACTCCTTCGGGTAGATAAGCCCTCTGTGGTACCATCGGAATTTCTTCCTGATCGTCTTCTTTAACAAATCCTCTGCTCATAGCTGCTTAATTTTAAGTATAGATTTCCTTTAGGTTGAATAGAATAGGGCCGTTAAAGTATCTTTAAGAATATGTTTTGTCATTTTCGGTTTTATCTATTTTGTCATTTTTTATACTGATTTCCGATACTTATACAAAATAAAAATCCGGCGACAGGAACAGCTTCCGCCGGACTTTTTTAAAATTTTTACAGGCTTGCTCTCCCTCAATTTTTAGTCTTTAAAAAAAATACTGAACTATTGTTTATGTATTTCAGCCTATTTTCTTACCGGCCATAGGGCCTGGTTTAAGCGAATGAATTTCGCTGATTTGAATTACAACAACTGCCAGTGGTTTGGGAAACCCCATTTTTGCTGATATTTCAACGGTCTGGTCAAATAATTCACCACTGTCGTACAACGTTGGATTTCCAATAAATCTGTAGCCATCTAAAATTTCACGGTTTACCACCGCAACAGCAACCTTCGATCCTCTTTTAATATTTGAATAGGTTATACCGCCTGTCCCTTCTGTAAAAATAAGAGAATCATCAGATAAGACGCGGGTTGACCGTTTTGGTGCCACATTGGGCATGCCTTCAGCATCGGCAGTACCAATAAAACATTGCTGTGTAGCAATCATGTCTTTCATTTCCTGTGTTAGCGTAGCCATTTTCTGGAATTTTAAATTAATTGCTTTATTTGACACATAAAAGTAGTCTTTTTTTTATGTTTTGCCAACCAGAATTTATAAAATTCTCCTTGAGTCAGAGTCGGAACTTTTAACCGCGAACTTAAGAAACCTTCTTATCTTTGACTATACTCTTTCTTTATGGCAAAGCAGGCTACATTCCGTTTCTATGAAGAGCTTAATGACTTCCTTCCTTCGTATAAAAAGAAGGTAGCTTTTCTGTACTCTTTCTTTGGAACCCCTTCCGTTAAAGACGTTATTGAAGCCCTTGGCATCCCGCATGTTGAAGTTGATTTAATACTGGTTAACAGTATTTCTGTTGATTTTAAATATACTTTACAAAACAATGACTTTGTATCCGTTTACCCTGTTTTTGAAACCCTGGATATATCTGATGTTTCCCATCTCCGGAATCAACCACTCAGAGAAACTAAGTTTATCCTGGATGTACACCTGGGAAAGCTCGCAAAATATCTTAGAACGTTTGGTTTCGATACCACGTATCAAAATGATTATGACGATATGGAAATTATCCGTATTTCTATCGCTGAACATCGCATAATTCTGACCCGGGATATTAGTATGCTGAAAGTGAAATCCGTAACTCATGGCTATTTCGTCCGTAACCAACAGCCTAAAATGCAATTAGTTGAAGTGCTGAATCATTTTGATTTGTATCAGGCTATTGATCCCTTAAGTCGCTGCATAAAATGCAATGGAAAATTGGAACGGATTGAAAAAGAAAAAATAATTCAGCAGCTCGAGCCATTGACCAGGGAATATTTTGATACATTTTTCAAGTGTCAGGACTGCCAGAGTATTTATTGGGAAGGATCGCATTTTAAACGAATTAAGAGCTTTATCGACACAATCAGAAATCCGGGAGAAAAAATAATATAATGGCAGAAACAGTCGAAAGAGCGCAATGCCCCGCCAAGTCGTTCTTCTCCTGACACGTGCCGGTATAATTATCTATTTTTGAATGACATTGTGATGCAACTTTTTTATTCCATCATTCGTCAGAAGACAACAAAAGCGGAGGCGACAAATCCCGGTAGCAATCGGGACCAAATTATGTACTTCGCCCGCCATTTATAATAACCTCCTCTGTTGGTGTTAGTTATTCTTTTTGTAGTGGTTTTTTATAATTAATGTCAACGTCCGCATATATGAGCCGTGGCGGGCTTCGGAACTACGTAACTATCCCACGTTACAGACATAGCTGCGAGGCGTTGAACACGTTATTTACCCCGCCATTGTAATCCCGTTGTAGGCAGGTGGAGCAGGCAAGGGCATTTCAGTTCAAGCCTCTCACAGAACCGTATGTGAACCTCTCGATTCATACGGCTCTTGTTATTCCAATCACTCTTTATAACCCTATCGCCAATGAACAAATAGGTTAGGATGCTCTCTTTGATAGTTTTCTAACCATTGGTAGCTCTGCTTGATTCCTGATAACTTTTACTTGTGCTGCGCCCATTACATCAGCCGGAAGATTAACTGCCTAAAGACATTTAGAAACAATCATTTCCTAAACTTACCATAGTAGTTTAACCAGCCTTGTAGCTTGGAATACAGTGTGTCGGCTATAAATCAGGTAACAGCTTTACTCTTTAGTCCCATGCGCAGAAATGGAAGTTCTAACAACGGGTTACTATCTCAATTTGTCATCAGTAGTTTACTTGCGTTCATCTCCGTTATTTATACCTGATGGATTACTCCACCTTTTTCTCATGGCTTGTCTATTTTTAAAGGTATTCGTGAGCTCACTTCGTTCGGTTCCTTGTCCGTTCAATACCATAGATTTTGGCTACAGCACCGCAAGGCGGTTAACAATATCTGCCTGCACAGCTATTGCGAAGGATCATCCCTTTGTAGAGACCCCATCATCTTTTATACAGCATGTAAAAGAACTATCTTTACTTAATTCGCACTTTTACTTCAGGACACACCTATGCTTAGTTACAAATCAGCCTGGGCGGGTCCCATTAACCTTTGCAAATTTGTCGGAAATTTTGTATATTAGCAATCATTATTAAAATTATTCTTGCTAATACCCAAGAGAATTATGAAAAAGAGAGATCGTTCGCTTGAAGTTGCTGATTTGAAAGCGGTTGCCCATATTGAGGATGCCCTTGTACTTTTTATTCATAGTGAGGATCCGAATATCCCCACCTCTATTTGTGTACAGGCTAATTTTAAATTGCAGCAGTTTGACCCGGTACAACCCATGAGTGCCTACCTGGGATCGAATACTTACAATCACATTCATGACGGAGACAGGCGGATATCATACCGACAGCGCATACAAGAAGAGATGAGCCCAGATGTGATTTCTGCCATGCTCAGGGATTTTGCTCAAAAACGCCGGCTTAACCAGGAAAATGATAATAACCCAGGCTGGGAACCTTCATGGGAGCATCCCTGGGAAGTATAGAGAGGGATTTGGCTTAATTATAATATCTTACTGCAAATCATGGCAGGAAATAGTATATGGTGCCTTCCGGCACTGCCTGTGTGTGATAGGAATAGAAATAGGGGGAAAGAAACAAATCAGGAATTCAGTTGATGAATGATTAATTAGTCTGTTTTATTTCATATAATCAGTAGTTAGATTTGTGCCAGCGAATTTTCAAATTATAGAACTTAGAATTCAGTGAATCTCTTAGTGAATATTCAATATTTGGACTATTGTATTCATTTTTTATGTGATTTGTAAAAGAGTAGTCATTTTTAATGTAAATTTGACATTGAAGCTACCAGGAGGACCCCCGACTCCGTTTCAGAATCTTCAATATTAGCTTCAGGTTGAAAAGGAATAATACTTTCGCAATAATCCATTAGATGCAAGATTTTAGATTTGAAAACAAACCTCAGCTTGTACACTTGTTATCAAAAGGTAATTTATTAGCCTTTAATGCTTTGTACAATGAATATAGTGGTAAGTTATATCGTTTTGCATTTGGCTATTTAAAATCAGAAGAAGAGGCAGAAGAACTGATCCAGGAGGTTTTTACAATAATCTGGGAGAAGAGGGCTGAACTTAAAAAGGAACTCTCTTTTGAATCGTTCCTTTTTACTATCGCTTTCAATATTATCAAGAAACATTTCAGGACAAGTTCCTATTTGTCTAAATATTTTGATGCAAAAAGCAGTAGCGATTTGGATTTGCATACTTCGCAAAAAATTTCATATGATTCATTATATCAATATATAATTGAACTAGCCAATCGATTACCTGAGCGACGCAAAGAAATATTTATGAAAAGCAGGCTTGAAGAGTTGAGTATAAAAGAAATTGCAGAACAAATGAAGATTAGCCACAAAACTGTGGAGAATCAATTGACCGAAGCATTAAAATTCATAAGGACAAATCTGAACAGGGAGAATGTGCCAGCTATTTTATTTTTTATGCTATTTATCTCATAATCATTAATTTAAAAATTATTTGTTATTTATTCCCTTTTGCTGATAGGTGTAAACAAGCACATATGGATATTACTATATATATAACTTGTCATGGCTAAGCTCTCTTAGGTAGAATAGTAGCTCATCCTTGCATAATAAAGTTGAACCTTTATGCCTGAAAATTCAAGCTTACTTTGACATTGAGTAATTACAAAATAAAAGATTGCTAAAACGATGTGTTTAAATAATCGATACTCATTTTTACAAGATAACTCAATTAAAAAAACTTTTGGTTAGTTAAAGTTGATTGGTTGGTAGTACTAAAGCGGTTCTCAGTTTCTGAGAACTGCTTTAACTGATAAATGATTTTAGACAGAATTTGAAAAGAAATGGTTTAATATATCAAGTAAAACATAATATAACAGAGAAAATAATTTATGACTACTACGGGTTTCGATAAAGAAAAAATAATCAATTATTATAACAAGGATCGCTCTGAAGAGGATAAATCGTATATAACTGAAATATTTTGTGATCAACTTCATGAGGAAGAAATAAAATCCTTGTTATCCGGACAGTTTGATGAATTATTGAAAGAAGAGTATATTGAAAAGAGAAACCTTGATCACATCCTATACAGAATTCATTACGAGATAAATACCAAATCCAAAGCACAAAAAGAAGGCAAATATGCCAGCATTGTTAAATGGGCATATAGAATAGCAGGCATACTACTACTTCCCCTGGCATTCCTGATAGGACTTCACATGAATAAAGAAACACAATTAAAAAAAGAAGCCTGGGTCGAAATTAAAGCTCCGGCATGGACGCGTGCTCAGTTTAGCTTGCCTGATGGTACAACCGGCTGGCTAAACAGTAGTTCAAGTATAAAATATAAGGAAGACTTTATTCATGATCGACAGATAGCTCTTAATGGTGAAGCTTACTTTGATGTGTTTAAAGATAAACATAGACCTTTTGTTGTCACAACAAATGATATAAGTGTGGAGGTACTGGGGACAAGGTTTAATATAGCTTCCTATGATAACGAGAAAGAGGTTGAAGTGATTCTTGAGGAAGGAAAACTCTTGTTCAATACAGCAAAAAGGAATAAATTCTATATAATGCATCCTAATGATTTGGTAACATTTAACAAAACCAATAAGGATTTTACAACGGAAGTGGTGGATCCAAACAAATATTTGTCATGGACAGAGGGTATGCTTG
>Ga0208789_1001521_pt1 | contig 12684 bp, 12 predicted proteins | sample Methanotroph_Enr_FD_187368 | JGI IMG/M metagenome (GOLD analysis project Ga0208789, IMG submission 187368) | Enriched soil microbial communities from Old Woman Creek wetland in Ohio, USA - Methanotroph_Enrichment_5 (SPAdes) (version 2) | ecosystem: Environmental > Terrestrial > Soil > Wetlands...
TTCAACAAGAAGAGAACCCTAGATGAAAACACTAACACTCGAAAAAGCCAATATCATTATCAACACCGCGACCAACAAGGCCCGCAAATTAAATATGGCGCCGATTACCGTGGTGGTTTTGGACGCGTCAGGGCATTTAAAAGCCATGCAGAGGGAAGACGGCGCAACGATGATCAGACAACAGATCGCTACCGCAAAAGCCTGGGGCGCGGTCAGCATGGGCATATCGTCGCGCAGCTTGGCCAGCGTTGCGGAAGAACGACCCAATTTTATGAATGCACTGCTAAACGTAACGGATGGAAAAATCATGCCGGTTCCGGGCGGCGTGCTGATCCGCGATACCAAGAATAATGTCATCGGCGCGGTGGGTATCAGCGGAGACATTTCCGATCAGGATGAGCGCTGCGCGATTGCAGGCATCGAAGCCGTAGGATTTATTGCCGGGGTTTGAGGTTAGCCAATCGCCTTTAATATCAATAATTAATCCTCTGCTCTAGGCCGGGATAACAAATCAAGCTATCTGAATAAAGGTTCAGATCTAACAAGCCAACGGAAAAACTATGTGCTGGAGCGGGGAAGCATCAACCATATTAGCGACTATCGGATTATCGAGCACCGCTTATTTTTATTATAAGAAAGAACCGGCTCCGCTATGTTATGCCTTGGGCTTCTTCTCACTGATGGAAGCCTTGCAGGCCTATACCTATACGGTGATTGACGACTGCTCCAATCCCGGCAATCAGGTGGCGACCTTGCTCGGCTATATCCATATCGCGTTTCAGCCGTTTTTTGTCAACGCGGTATCGATGTATTTCATCCCCGAGAAAGTCAGGGACAAGATTTCCGCTTCGGTTTATTTTATCTGTCTGGTGACCACGGTCTGCTTGCTGATACGGCTGTATCCGTTCGAGTGGGCGCCGTTCTGTTACGAAGTTAAAACCCGGTTTATCCTGTATGCCGAATCGTTCAACGTGCCGTTTTGCGGCAGGCGGATCTGCTCTACGTCCGGCGACTGGCATATCGCCTGGGAAATCCCGGCGACAGCCAATCTGGTGCTATTCAATATGTACGTTGTGGCGGCGTTTATTATGCCTATTTTCTACGGCTCGTGGAAAATGACCACTTACCATATTATTACCGGCCCGCTACTGGCTTGGATGACTACCAGCAATCCCAACGAATGGGCGGCGGTTTGGTGCCTGTATTCAATCGGTTTATTGCTGTTGCTGGTCAAAACGCCGATACGCAATTATTTGCATGTGCGCAGCTGGTTTTGGTGGAAGTATTTGAAAGCTTAAAAAGACTCTCACCACGAAGACACGAAGGAATAAAACTTCGTGTTCTTCGTGTCTTCGTGGTGAATAAAAGACTTTAATCGCCAGGGCGATAATGAGCAATCCATATCCTATTAACGTAACTGCCCTCTTTTTTAATCGCAAGGCCGACTCTGATTATCCAAAGCTAGCTTTGGACTCCAGAAAGTGCGCTGTCGGAGTTCAAAGCTGGCTTTGAACAATATTGGGGCGCGCATTAAATAGGGTGAATAGTTACCCTATAACAAAAAAGCTGAGTCCTGCGTCGGTCATCAATCTGCACTACCGATTCCGGCCGCCAATCCGGTATCGGAAAGGATGAGGAGACGAACAGGCTGCCGGGCCGCATTTCACGCCTGACTTTCTCGCCCAGTTCTGCCATGACCGCAGGGGAAAGAAACGCAAACACCACGTCATAAGGGGCAAGGTCGCAGCCCCATAAGCTTTCGCGTTTTACGTCCATATTCGGGAGCTTCCTGCCGCGCCAAGCGGTGACTAACCACGGCAACGGCGCACGTTCCCAGGCATCGACCATCATGACTCGACGCTGCGCCAGCGGCACTGCGACCGAGCCGACTCCCGCGCCGAGATCGGCGAACGTTCCGGCATTTTCCCGGTCAACGATGGAGGTTAGCGCATCCGCTACGGCGGAAGAAGATAGGAACAGCGGCACATCGCCCTTGACCGTACCCCAGAACACCAGCGCCAGCAACAGTACGATCAGCAGATACAGCCAGGAAGGCAGTTGCAAGGTAAGCAGGGCGATAGCCGCGGGCAGGAACAGGAAATGGATGGGAAGCCACCAGTACGGCTGGCGCAAAACACGGGACCATAAGGCCGCCATAGCGCCCTGCATCAGCGCCAGTCGCCATGCGCCGTGAAACAGCGCAGGCGACATCCAGGCTAAAGCGATTGTAAGCGCCAAGCCCAGCGCTTGCGAGGCAAGCGCCTTGAATAACGTTATCAGGCTTGGCGCCCCCCGTTGTTATTGCTTCGGCGAAGCGGGTTTGGCCGCAGGAATCTCAGGTACCGGGACAGGAGCCGGAGTTGGAGCGGAAGCCGGATTCACAATTTTGGATACTACTTCTTTAGCAGCCTTTTCCTCTTCGGCTTTACGCCGATTGCCTTCGCCAAACAGCGTAAAGGTAATCATAAACAACACGGTCGATATAACCAGAATTAAAAACCTGTCCGGCTTTTTCAAAAAGAATAAAGGCCATTTCGGTTTAATCATTCCGACAATAAAAAAAAGCAGGGTCCAGATCCCAGTATGAAAAGCGGCGGTTATCAGCATTATAATTACTCGTTAACTTACATTTAGATAGATTTATATTATTATTAGTTGCACGGCTGTTTGCAACCCGCACGATGTTATTTTAACGGTTTTACTTTATCAGGGTCTGAATTGTTCAATATTGCTTTTTCAGTCACTTGAAATCCGACACATCCCGTGTCAAACAATCAGGAGGTTCTATGGGTGGTTTTGCTTTAGCATTATTGGTTTTCGCTGTCTTGATGGTATTTATGAGCGTCAAGTCGGTTCCTCAGGGCATGGAATACACGGTCGAACGCTTCGGAAAATACACCAACACGCTGACGCCGGGGTTGAATATTATCGTGCCGATTATTGATCGCATCGGCAAAAAGATGGTGATGATGGAACAGGTGATGGATGTGCCGTCCCAGGAAGTCATCACCAAAGACAATGCGATGGTCACCGTGGACGGGGTGATTTTCTACCAGGTCATGGATGCCGCCAAAGCCGCTTACGAGGTCAGCCAACTGGGCTGGGCCATTCTGAATCTGGTGATGACCAATATCCGTACGGTCATGGGTTCGATGGACCTGGACGAATTGCTGTCGCGCCGGGATGACATCAATGCGCGGCTGCTGTCCGTGGTAGACGACGCCACCACACCCTGGGGCATTAAAGTCACGCGCATCGAAATAAAGGACATCGCCCCGCCCAAAGACCTAGTCGAAGCGATGGGTAGGCAAATGAAAGCCGAGCGTTTAAAACGCGCCTCGATACTTGAAGCCGAAGGTTTACGGCAATCCGAGATTTTACGCGCAGAAGGCGCGCAACAAGCGGCGATTCTGGAAGCCGAAGGCCGCAAAGAAGCCTCCTACCGCGATGCCGACGCCCGCGAACGTTTGGCGCAGGCTGAAGCCAAGGCGACGTTAATGGTGTCGGAAGCTATCGGCAAAGGCGATGTCCAGGCCATCAATTATTTCGTCGCGCAAAAATACATCGAAGCGTTAAAAGAAATTGGCGCCTCGGGCAACAGCAAACTGGTTTTCATGCCGCTGGATTCATCTAGCGTGATTGGCGCCCTCGGCGGCATTGGCGAATTGGCCAAAGAAGCCATGACGAAAAAAAGCTGACATGACTGAATTGGAGATTGTTTTTTGGAACTGGTGGGTATTGGCGCTCGTTCTGTTAGTGGTAGAGCTGCTGGCTCCCGGTTTTTTCTTTTTGTGGATGGCCGCATCGGCGTTTATAACCGGTGGCCTGCTGTTGCTGATCCCTGCAACCGGCATCGATTTGCAGGTATTGATTTTTTCCGTTCTGTCGGTTGCTGCGATCACCGCCTGGAAACGTTACGGCAAAAAACATCCCATCGCAACAGACCATCCGTTGCTGAACAAGCGCGGCGCTCAATACATCGGCAGGGTCTTTAGCCTGTATAAACCGATAGAAAACGGCGAAGGCAAAATCAAAGTCGATGACTCCATCTGGAAAGTTCACGGCGAAGATTGCGACATTAACACCCGGGTAAAAGTCATTGCGATTCGCGGTACGGTGTTTGATGTGGAACGGGTTGAATAACGGCAATCAGCCTCTGAATAATCCCACCATCGTCTTGAGTTGCTGTAAATCCTCGCCGGTAGCAGTTCGTCCGTAACGCAGCTTGATAAATACTTCGGTGATCCGATCGATGTCCTCTGCCTGCTCCGGCAATTTTGTTTTGACTCTTTCGGCAAAGTCTTTAACACCCTCCCCTGCGCTCCTGACCAGCCCGTGCCTGGCAAGTTTTTTACAAAACCGGTTATAGATCAGCAGCACCTTATCGGCGCTTTTCGGCTTTTGATACAGCAGAAACCAGCCAAGCGCAGCGGTTATCGATGCTATGACAGCGATCATCCGGAAAACCAACGTTTTTAGGTCATTGATGCCGAATGTCGACAGGAAGTTGGACTGGCTTTTGTTGTCGTAATTGATCACCCAACGTTGCCAATTGTAATCAACGTTGCCCCATAGTTGCCGGGCATGTCTCAGCCAATTGTAAGTGTAGGCGGATCGCGGCAAATAATTATTTGCCGCCGCAATACCATAGACAGCTTGCCGGTCTACGTTAATCTCCCGCTCGACTCTTTCCGGTGCAATCGCGGCTGTGGGATCAACCCGAACCCAGCCCCGGTCCTTTAGCCAAACCTCGGCCCAGGCATGGGCGTCGGCTTGCCTTATCTCTAGAAAATTGCCGGCTTCATTCAGCTCCCCGCCTTGATAGCCGGTAACGACGCGAGCCGGAATATGAGCGACACGCATTAAATAAACAAAAGCGGAGGCGTAATGGCTGCAAAACCCGTAGAGGGTTTTAAATAGAAAACTTTCTATCGGGTTTTCTTCCATGACCGGCGGGGTCAAGCTGTAATGAAAGTCTTCTACCCTGAAATGGTTTAACAACTGCTTGATAAAATTGTCGGCGGGGCTGTCAAAACCCTGTAGCCGACTGACCAGCTGTTTGATTTTATCCGACGGCTCGCCAGGCAGCTGTGTTGCGGCTGTGTATTCGCCAGGGTCGATCGAACCGGTATTGTAGTCGGGATAGGACGTCACTTGATATTCAACGCGTTTATCGGGACTTTCCAACGCGATGAGCTGATAGCTGGCATTCCGAATTAAAGACGGGGAAAAACCGATGGGCATATCCAGCGCAAAAACCCAGTTTTTATCTTGCGGTTCCATCAAGATTGTGTACTGATAAGGTGCACCGGTAACAGCAGGTCTGCCCAAGGGCTTTTTGAGAGCCGTTTGAGTCCAGCGTTTGCCATCGGTATGTGACAAAACCGGGCCGCGCCAATAGCGTTGTCGGGACGGCGGAATGGCTCCCACAAATTTGACCCGAAACACCAGTTCGTCAGACTCACTCAGCTCGCTGATGGAGCCGGGTTCCATGTTGTCGTTTAAGCCCGACCTGGCTTGATGCGGATCGTTAAACAGCATCCATTTTGGCGCTTCAACGCGGGGAAATAAAATAAACAAAGCCACCGCAATCGGCAGCGCCTGTGCGGTGATAATGACCGCTGTTTTAAATGCTGCGAGCCTTTGCGTCTTGCAGCTATTGATATAAACCAGTGTCGCCAACAGCACGCAGCAAACCAGCAAGATATAAGCCGCCATCAGTATGCTTTGCTCGTATAAAAACTGGGAGGTGGCGACGATAAAAGCCAGGAATGTAATCAGGTAAAGGTCGCGCTCGCTTTTAATCTCCATTAATTTAAGCCCCAGGGCGATAATAAATAAATGGGTTCCTGCATCCCGTCCTAACAAGCCTTGATGCTGGCTATACAGCAGGGCGATTCCGGAGGCAACCAGCAACAAAATAACCGGGATGCCCGGCAACCAGTTTTGTTTCCAGACGCCGATAAATCGCCAGCCCAGTAACAGGCAAAAAAAGCCGAATACCGTTGCCGGGATATGGTAGACATGCGGAAAGACAATCAGCCCGATGGCGGTCAGTAGAAAGATTAAAATGTTTTTATCGAGTTCGGGTTTCATTTTTAAAACTCATGCTGGACGGTGTTTGCGTCGCGGTCCCCGGCATTTCATATTGTATTGGCGCTGTATGAAACATGGCGCGCAGATTGCGCAAGGTTTCAGTATATATTTAAGCGCACTGTTGGAGTGTTTTCTCCATACTATAAGGCCTAGACTCTTTCTGCATTATTTCTGATTTGGGACATTGAGGCTATTTCATTAAGAAACGCCGCAGAATTCTGTATAATTCCCTTTTGGATGTGAATTTGTTTTTGCATTCTCATGATAGATTTATTTCTTTGTGCCGAAAGCAAAATCGATAGGCCAATAAATCTTTCATGCTTTTTAAACAGCTTAATATTAACAACAACGTGTTGAAGCTACACTATTTTTAATAGAAGCTGCGAAAAACAAGTAGGATTAATTCATGAGATCACAAATGCGTACTTGGTTTATCAGCCTTCCACGACCAAAGAAGGCCTTTATCCTGATTAGTGCCGATATATTTTTTGCCATGTTTGCTCTGTGGGCGGCTTTTTCCTTGCGCTTGGGAGAACTGTATATCCCTAAAGACGATATATGGTATCTGTTTGCTGCGGCCCCCGTCATCGCGGTACCCATTTTTATCAGGATGGGCCTGTACCGTGCAATTATTCGTTACATAGAAATCAGGGCGTTATGGACCATCATTCAAGCAACTACGCTTTATGCGCTGATTTTTGCGTTTGTCTTGTATGAATCCGCCGTCATGGGCGTTCCCCGGACGGTGTTGCCGCTAAACTGGTTGAATATGATGATGCTGGTGGGCGGCAGTCGTTTTTTGGCGCGCTGGTGGCTGGGAGAGCTTTATTTAAACTTGACCAGAGGCCAGGGAATAAAAAATCACAGCAAAAAGAATGTAGTGATTTACGGCGCCGGAAGCGCCGGAGTACAGCTGGCTTCTGCGTTAGGCTATGGCCGTGAATTCAGGCCGGTCGCTTTCATCGATGATGACGTGTTACTGCATAAACAAAAAGTCAACGGCCTTAGGATTTATCCGCTCAATTCACTGGGCCACGTGATAGAAAGACATCAGGTCTCGGATGTTCTGCTGGCTATGCCGTCGGCTAGCCGGGCGCGTAAAAGTGAAATCATCCGCTTGCTTGAGCCTTTCGCCGTTCATGTGATGTCTATGCCCGGCTTGTCGGATATTGCCCAAGGCAAGGTCACCGTTGATGAGCTACAGGAGGTCGACATTACCGACCTGTTGGGCCGAGACGCTGTGCCGCCCGATCAATCGCTGCTGCACGCCAATATTACCGGCAAGGTGGTGATGGTGACCGGCGCGGGAGGGTCTATCGGCTCTGAGCTTTGTCGGCAAATTATCCTGCTTCAACCGAGTTCGCTGATTCTTTTTGAACTCAGTGAATTTGCACTTTATGCGATAGAAAAAGAATTACAGCATCTGTTAAGCAAGCTCCGCACTAGCTACCGACTGGCCGGCGACACACACACCATCCCTGGCGATATAAAAAATACTGGAGAAATCAAGCTCATCCCTGTGTTAGGTTCGGTCGCAAAGGGTACCCGCACTGAAAAAGTTTGCAAGGCTTTCAAGGTGCAAACGATCTACCACGCGGCGGCTTATAAACATGTGCCGATGGTCGAAAAAAATCCAGGCGAAGCGGTCTGGAACAATGTCTTTGGAACTTTGCGCACCGCGCAGGCCGCGATAAAAACCGGCGTTGAGACATTTGTCCTCATTTCAACGGATAAAGCCGTCAGGCCAACCAATACCATGGGGGCCACCAAGCGCTTTGCCGAGTTGATTTTACAGGCGTTCAGCTTAAATGCTGCTGGCAACCCTACCCGCTTTACTATGGTACGCTTCGGCAATGTATTAGGCTCCTCAGGATCGGTCGTGCCTTTGTTTAAAGAACAGATCGCAAGAGGCGGACCGGTTACGGTTACCGACGAAAGGATCATCCGCTACTTTATGACCATACCTGAAGCCTCACAGTTGGTCATTCAGGCTGGAGCAATGGGCCAAGGCGGCGACGTGTTCGTGCTGGACATGGGCGACCCCATTCGCATTGTTGATTTGGCCAAGCGAATGATCCATTTGAGCGGCCTGGAAATCAAAGACGCCGAACATCCTGGCGGCGATATTGAGATCAGCTATACCGGTTTAAGACCCGGTGAAAAGCTGTATGAAGAGCTTTTGATCGGCGACAATGTTTCAAAAACAGATCACGCAAGAATCATGCGGGCACAGGAGCACGTTATTCCCTGGGCCGAGCTGGAGAAAATGCTGGCGGCATTGGAGCAGGCAACCGAAGATGATGATTTTAAACGGGTTAGGGAGATTTTGACCAACGCCGTTGCCGGTTTTGCGCCGCAGTGTGAAATTGAAGACGTGCTGTGGAAAGAAGACAAGCTGCTTGAAAGTTTTCGTTCGGAGCTCGAAAGCCGGGAACTTTTCGTCAATGGATAACACACCAGCATGAACATTTTCGTTCGGATCGCCTTAGCCGGGAGCTTTTTGTAAATGGACAAACTAACCAGCATGAATGTTTTCGTTCGCGTCGCAAAGGCCGGAAGCTTTGCCGGCGGCGCGCGTGACCTGGATATTTCCAGAGCCATGGCGACCAAACATATTATGCATCTTGAAGGAGTGCTGGGAACGCGATTATTCAACCGCACCACACGCAGCCTAAGCCTGACCGATGTCGGCGCATCCTATTTGGAACGCTGCCAGCAGGTGTTGCTTGAGGTTGAGGAGATGGAGGCGGCGGTCACGCATTTACAGACTGAGCCCAGAGGCGTTTTAAGAATCAGTGCGCCGCCGGTCATCGGTGCCACGCATATCGCTCGTGCGGTGTCGGAATTCATGAAGATACACCCTGATTTGACCGTCGAGATGATTTTGCAGAGCAGTCCCGGCGATTTGATCGATGAAGGCATCGATGTCGCTATTTCTTTAGGCGCGCTGGACGATACCAGCATGTTCGCACGGAAATTAGCCAGTTCATCGCTGGTTGTTTGCGGGTCGCCGGAATACTTTGCGCAATACGGCATTCCCCAGACGCCGGAAGATTTGGAGGATCACAGCTGCCTGGTTAACTGGGCTATCGCCCCGAGGAATAAATGGCTGTTCAAAGGCGAAGCCGGCTATACGGGCATAACGGTCTCGGGACGGATGCAGGCCAATGTTGCCGATCCGATACGCATCGCCGCAATTAACGGATTGGGGCTGGTGATGCTGCCCATTTACATTGTGGGTAGGGATATTGAAAAGGGTAAACTGAAAGTTGTGCTGGAAAATTACACCTCGCCGCCCTTTGATATTCATGCTGTATATCCGCATCGAAAATATTTATCTGCCAAGGTCAGAGGCTTTATGGATTTTTTGCAGGAATGGCTGGAATATCGGGTTAGCTTGCCGGGAACGGAATAATAGGGTTGATCGGTAGGGTATTTTTGGCGATCACTGCCTGAACATTTTGTCTTTGGCAATGGGGTATGTAACGAATTTGGTATACCGGCAGAGGTTCAATATCAATGCACGCCAAGAAAAAACGCTGATTACGGTTACTCAAGATGCTGTCAACTTGAGTCGGTTTCTTGACTCCGGCCCGGGTGACACGATAATAAGTGTTTATAAAATGGATGGATTTTCGTTTTATCAGGCTTTTATGAGATAATAAGCAAGTTTCATAAAGCAACACATGATGCGGTCAAAGACGCACCTAGAGATTAACACGATGATAGAAAATTTAGATCCCCAACAAGCCTGGGAATTGTTACAGAATAATTCCGATGCGGTATTGGTGGATGTAAGAACAAAAGTTGAACATTCCTTTGTCGGGCACCCGCCAGGCGCCATATCGATTCCCTGGAAGGAAGCCCCCGATTGGCAGGTTAATTCCCAGTTTGTTGCCGACGTTAAAAAGCTCGCAGCTGACCGCAATGCGCCGATCTTATTGCTTTGCCGTAGCGGCCAACGTTCGCTGGATGCGGCAAAAGCGCTGGAAGAGGCCGGTTACCAGTTATTGATTAATATTGTTGACGGTTTTGAAGGCGCCCTGGATGACCATAAGCATCGTGGCAATCTTGGCGGCTGGCGTTTTCAGGGCTTGCCTTGGGAGCAAAGTTAAGCTTATCGCCAAATTTGGACCAAGCAGGGTGCGTCCAACAAAATCTAAACAGCAGTTATGACGGCATGTCGTCCTTTCTTTCCCCGCAATTAACTCATTAGGGTGCATCATCCGCACTCATCATGCTTAAAAGAATGCGAATAACGCGTTCTACATTTGTTTATTTAAACCTTAGAGACCATAAAAGTGATCGAAAAATTAAGAAATATTGCAATTATTGCGCACGTTGACCATGGCAAAACGACCCTGGTTGATAAATTATTGCAACAGTCCGGCACGTTTGCCGCTCATACAAAAGTAACTGAGCGCATTATGGACTCCAACGATATTGAAAAGGAACGCGGTATCACCATTCTAGCCAAGAATACGGCGCTGGATTGGAACGGCTATCATATCAATATCGTTGACACCCCAGGCCACGCCGACTTTGGCGGCGAAGTGGAACGGGTGTTATCGATGGTTGATTCGGTATTGCTGCTGGTTGATGCGGTGGACGGCCCGATGCCGCAAACCCGTTTCGTCACCCAAAAAGCCTTTGCTTTGGGGCTGAAACCGATCGTGGTCATCAACAAAATCGACCGCCCAGGCGCGCGTCCGGATTGGGTTGTCGATCAAACCTTCGATTTATTCGATCGCTTGGGTGCAACCGATGAGCAGTTGGATTTCCCGGTTGTTTATGCATCGGCAATCAACGGCTATGCCGGTTTGGATCACAACATCTCCGGCGGCGATATGACGCCGTTATTTGAGACAATCGTTTCCAAAGTAAGCCCTCCTCCCGTCGATATGGACGGCCCATTCCAAATGCAGGTGACCAGCCTGGATTACAACACTTATACCGGCGTTATCGGTATCGGCCGGATTCAGCGCGGCACGGTAAAACCCAACATGCCGCTGGTCATCGTTAACCGGGAAGGCGTTGAGCGTAAGGGCCGCATGTTGCAGGTATACGGCTTTCATGGCTTGGATAGAGTTGAAGTTCAAGAAGCGCGCGCGGGCGACATCATTGCCTTTGCCGGCATTGAAAAACTGGAAATCTCAGACACCATCTGCCATCCAGATCATGTTGAAGCCATGACGCCGTTAACCGTTGATGAACCTACGGTTACTATGACCTTTCAGGTCAATAACTCGCCGTTTGCCGGACGCGAAGGCAAATTCGTCACTACCCGTCAAATTCGCGACAGATTGGATAAAGAATTGCAACATAACGTCGCGCTGAAAGTTGAAGACACCGGAGACCCGGATAAATTCAAGGTATCAGGCCGTGGCGAGTTGCATTTGTCGGTCTTGATTGAAAACATGCGCCGCGAAGGCTTCGAGCTGGGTGTATCGCGCCCGGAAGTTATCATTAAAGAAATTGATGGTAAAAAGTGCGAACCATTTGAAATGGTTACCATTGAAGTGGAAGAAATCCACCAAGGTACTATCATGGAAAAACTGGGCGAGCGCAAAGGCGACTTAACCAACATGGTTCCTGACGGCAAAGGACGTATCCGTTTGGAATACATGATGCCGTCACGCGGCTTGATCGGCTTCCAAACCGAGTTTATGACGGCTACTTCCGGTTCCGGTTTGCTATACCACGTCTTTGATCACTACGGCCCGATGAAGCCCGGCGAAGTGGGCAACCGTTCGCGCGGCGTGATGATTTCAATGGTTGCGGGCAAAGCCGTCACCTATTCGCTGCATCCGCTACAGGAGCGCGGCGAGTTGTTATTGGTTAATGGCGATGAAGTCTATGAAGGGATGTTGGTTGGCCTGCATTCCCGTACCAATGATTTAACGGTTAACCCGACCAAACCTAAACCGCTGACTAATGTCCGCGCATCGGGTACCGATGAAAGCTTGGTGCTGGCAAGAATTCAAAAAATGACGTTGGAGCAAGCGCTGGAATTTATCTCAGAAGACGAATTGGTTGAAGTCACGCCTAAGTCGATACGCTTACGCAAAAAACTGCTAACTGAAAACGAGCGTAAGAGAGCGTCTAAAGGGTAAATGCAGTTAGCCATTGGCTTGCCCTGATCGGGCAAGCCAATCTAACCCTGTAGCAAAAATTATCGTAACGGTTTGATATGAAATGAGTGAAGAATACGAATACGATGACGAGGAAGTAGAATATTACGCAATCCGGCCCAACAAAACCCAGATAAAGAAAGACATGGCTGCGCTTTTTGTTGTCAGCGAAGAAATGTCCGAGTTGTCGGCGGGACAGTTAAAACTACTCGAACTTCCAGAGGTTATCAATAAAGCCGTTGTCGAAGTATCGGGAATGGCGCATAAAGGCGCTAGAAAGCGGCTCTTGAAGTTCATAGCAGGACAACTTCATAAGATAGACACAGCACCCATTTTGGAAAAACTGGCGCGCATCAAAAACAAAAGCGCCCATGCAGTCAGGGAGCATCATATTGTAGAGCGTTGGCGGGATCGGCTGATTGCTCAGGGCAATGATGCGTTGACGGAATTGCTGGAT
>Ga0208789_1001525_pt1 | contig 12661 bp, 7 predicted proteins | sample Methanotroph_Enr_FD_187368 | JGI IMG/M metagenome (GOLD analysis project Ga0208789, IMG submission 187368) | Enriched soil microbial communities from Old Woman Creek wetland in Ohio, USA - Methanotroph_Enrichment_5 (SPAdes) (version 2) | ecosystem: Environmental > Terrestrial > Soil > Wetlands...
CAAGAACTGGGTTAAATAGTTTGGTTTTTAAATCTGATTTAGGAGCACCCTGGCATGAGGCTGGGGTGTTTTTTGGCATAAGGATACTTTGCCAGGTTGCGCACTTTAATCGAAACCTGAATCAAACGAAACATGCCTATTCATAAAGATACGTAGCATATTACAAAATATAATCCAATGACTTAAAAATTAAAATAGTTTGATGAATAAGCAGATAAGAAGAGGAGATAAATCCATTAAAAAAATAATTAAGGATATTCCCAGCTAAAATGACCTTTTAGACTCTTGCTAACAAATTTGCAAACTGAAGATGATCAAGTTTAAATTTGATTTAACTATCTGACATACTGTAAAAAAACTATTCAGTATAACATAAATTACAAAATTAATTAAATTTATTCGAAATCATTTTAATATATTTTACTATGTATGTAAATATTATTAATTATTGTTATATATTTACATGTTGATACAAAAACTTATACCGAAAGGCTTGAAGTACTACAATAATAAAAAATAACAATTAATGAAATACCACTCTTGCATGAAATACTTATAAAATCAAATAGGTTGTGAGTAAGCACAGAAAAAACAGAAATAAATACAAATTCCGATAAATACATTTTGTTAATGGCATGCTTATCAAATAACTCCTTAACGCAAAAAAAAAAATTACGAATAACAATCAACAATTCAATAAACCAACTAACCATACGAATAACAATCAACAATTCAATAAACCAACTAACCAAAATCAGTCGCTATGAGAAAATTTACAATTTTTCTTGTCTTGCTCCTACTTGGAGGATTACAAGTTGCGCTTGCACAAAAAATCATCAAGGGTACTGTAACCAGTAAGGAGGATGGCAGTGGTATTCCCGGGGCCTCGGTGGTTGTGGTCGGCACAACTGTCGGCGCAATAACCGACGTAGCCGGTAATTTCAGTTTTACGGCACCGGCCAACGCAACCAAGCTAAAAGTAACCTTTCTGGGTATGAAACCCGTTGAAGTGGAGATTGGTACAACAACACAATTCAACATTGTTCTTGAATCAGACGCTACTGCTCTCGACGAAGTTGTAGTAATAGGTTATGGAACCCAGAAAAAAAGAGATTTAACGGGTGCCATTACATCTGTGAAATCAGCTGATATTTTAGTTTCATCCAATCCTGATATCGGCCATGCATTAATTGGTAAAGCTGCCGGACTTATGGTAAGGGAAAACAGTGCACAACCTGGCGGCGGTCTGGATATATACATCAGGGGAGAGGGTTCGAGGATCGCAAGCAATGCGCCATTGTTCGTTGTGGATGGATTTCCAATTACTGATTTGCAACAACCACAAAGCGGTAACAGATACGATGGAGGTACTCAAAGTATTCTGAATACCTTTAACCCAAATGATATTGCTTCTATTGAGGTATTGAAGGATGCCAGCGCAACCTCCATTTATGGGGCAAGGGCAGCCCACGGCGTTGTACTTATCACCACAAAACGAGGCCTCGAAGGTAAACCAGTTATTCAGTATTCAACATCTTATGCCGTTCAAAAGTATAATAACTCCTTCGACGTGCTTCCACTCAATGAATGGATGCAGGTTCGTAACGAAGCAGCATGGGAACAATGGATTTGGAGCAACAATGTAATGCCATGGGGAACGAGGACACTTGCAGAAGCCCAGGCAAACCCGGTTGCGGGCGATTTCTACAAGCTATATACCCAGAATGCTATCAATAATGTTGGCAGAGGAACCGACTGGCTTGCACTCACTACACGTGATGGCGCAATACAACAACACAATATTTCTGTTTCTGGAGGAAATAGTTCGACCCGGTACATGATCTCAGGAAATTATTTTGACCAGCAAGGAGTAATCAAGAATTCGGGATTTCAAAGGTATACCATTAGAGGAAACCTGGATCAGGTTTTAAGTAAGTATGTTAAACTTGGAGTTAATTTTTCATTCAGCCGGATTAATAATGAGAATAGTTCGTTGGGCGGCGATCAATGGGAAAACTCCGGAATTATAAGGGCTTCCATCCAGCAAGGTCCTCATATACCAGCAATTGATGAATTTGGGAACTATCCCTTAAATCCACAACTTTCGCAGCAGCCAAATCCCTATTCACTACTAACTATCACCGATAATGGTCGCATTGAAAGAACCATGGTAAATTCCTTCCTTGATATTACTCCAGTTAAAGGATTAGTAGTAAGACTTAAAGCAGGTATCGACAGGGGTCTCACTAACCGGTGGACTTATCTGCCGACAACTACATTGGCCGGGGAATTGGAACATGGTAAAGCCAGTATCTCGGAAACAGATCAAAATGAATATTTGGTTGAAGCAACTGCCAATTATTCAAAAGAAATCGGCGAAGGACACAGCTTTAATATATTAGGAGGTGTGTCGGAAGAGAAATTTGTTAACCAGTCCAACAGTAGTGGCAACACAGGTTTTATTACTGACGCTTTCTTATGGAACAACCTTGCCTCCGGGAGTGGGACCAAAACTGTCCAATCTTCAGGCTCTGAAAATCTGATGGCTTCTTATTTCGGAAGGATGAATTACATCTACAAAGAAAAGTATTATGCCACTTTTACTATACGTACTGATGGCGCCAGCGTTTTTGGCGCAAACAACAAATGGGCAACTTTCCCTTCACTGGCATTGGGATGGAATATTGCAAATGAATCGTTTTTTGGATCTTTGAAAAATACTGTTTCTCAATTAAAACTGAGGCTCAGCTATGGGCAAACCGGTAATTCATCAATAGGAAGTAACGCGTTTGCAACCTATGGCGCCTATCTGGCTTATCTTTCGGGTGATGATGTTAAAAATATCGGAGTCTCACTAAACCAACTCGCAAGCCCTGATCTGAAATGGGAAACAACTACTGAAGCCAATCTGGGTATCGATTACAGTATGTTCAAAGACAGGGTTAGCGGCTCATTGGAACTATACAGCCGGGTCATATCGGATTTGTTAGACTTCAAACAAATCAACACCTACAATGACATTAACATGGTCGCGTATAATATAGGTGAAACACAGAGCCGTGGATTTGAACTTACTGTTGTTACCCGGAATGTAGTAAAAAACGATTTTCAATGGAAAACCACATTTTCATTTTCTAAGTTCAAAGATACCTGGAAGAAAAGACCAGATGACTGGAAACCATCAGTTTACGAAAGTGACAATGATCCACTCCGTCCAATTTTCTCAAGGGTATCCGACGGTATTATGCAGATTGGAGAAGTGGTTCCAACACAACCTGAACTTAAACCTGGAATGATTAAAATTAAAGATATTAATGGTTTCAAACGTGACGAAAACGGGAACCCTGTTGTTGATGAAAACGGTCGGTTCCTACGGACAGGAGCTCCAGACGGGATGATAGATGAAGCAGATACAAAATTGATTGGAACTACCGATCCCAGTTTATTGGCGGGACTGTCAAATACGCTGACGTATAAAAACCTTTCCCTGGATTTCTTTTTCAACGGAATGTTTGGACGTCAACTGGCTGATCCTAATTATACAGCATATGGTGTAAGTGCAGAAGGAATTTATACCTATGGGTACAATGGCCTCAGAACGGTGAAAGACAGATGGACACCTGATAATCCTTCGACCACGCATCCAAGTTCATACTATGGCTGGTCACCATACACCAGTGGTGATTTCTTTCTTCAAAAGGCATGGTTTATCAGGTTGCAAAACATATCATTGGGATATAAACTACCCCAAAAATGGGTTGGACGAGTATTTCAGAATGCACAAATACATTTTGATGCACAGAATCTTTTCTTAATTACTCCATATACAGGAGTTGACCCTGAAACCGATTCATATACTGCGGCATATCCTAATGTGAAAACCTATACGCTGGGATTGAACATAACATTTAAATAACCTGTTAAAAAGAAAAGTCATGAAAATGAAAAAAATATTTATTGTTATAACTACCTTCCTGCTAATGGGAGGTTGTACAAAGGATCTGGTTCCTCTTGATTACTCGGCCATCAATCCAAGTATATTCCCGAAATCAGAAACTGATATTCAAGCCATGGTGAATGCCTGTTATTACCCGCTCAGGGGATCATGGTGGGATGGCATTAATTCAACTTCTGAAAGAGGAATTATGTTTTGTTTGGATGCTACCACTGAAATCCTTTCCGGGAAATTCGACATTCAGCAATACGGACATTTGTTAAATTTTCACCCCTCTGATGAATCTGCTGTATTTTTCTACGATTGGTACTATAATAAGATCAGTAGGATGACAACTACAATTGATGTAATAAGCAAGTCTAAAGTAAACGAGGCGGTAAAGAAAAAAGCAATTGCTGAAGTGCGTTGTGCACGTGGTTTACTGGCATACGATTTATTCGACATGTACGGCCCTATAGTTATCGCTCCTCTTGAAGTGCTGCAAAACCCCTTACAGGAAAAACCTCTTGCCAGGCTTTCGAATGCTGAAATGGTTGCTTTTATTGAAGATGATCTTACAGCAGCAGCCATTGACCTGCCCGATCCGGGAGCGACAGAATATGGCCGGTTTAGCAAGGGACTTGCAAAAATGATTGATATCAGGCTGAACCTGCATGAGAAAAACTGGGCGAAGGTCAAAACCTTGTGCGATGACATTATCAAAATGAATTATTATCAAGTTCAGTCCGATTATGTTGGAATGTGGAGCCTTGACGGGGCAAGAAACAGCAAAGAAGTTATCTGGGCTGTTCCTTGCGATTATGAAGGTACCAGCGAAAACCAATGGCAACTAATGGTATTGCCTTCAGACTTTCCTCCATCGGGCGGCTGGGCAACAGTTCAAAGTACCTGGTATTTCTATGATTCCTTCGAAGAAAGTGACATAAGGAAAACCATGCTTATATCCGAATATACCAGTACGGAAGGTGTTACTTATAACAGAAGCAACCCAGGCACAAATATGGACCTGGGCCCGATTCCTTTAAAAATTAATCTGGATGCTCTCAGAACTACCTCATTGTCAACAGTTGACATTATTCAATACAGATATCCGGATGTTTTGTTGTCGAAAGCTGAGGCAATAGCCAACCTTACTGGTCCGGATGATGAAGCGATTGAACTGGTTAACATCGTACGCCGCAGAGCACAGATTCCGGAAATTAAATTAGCGGATTACAGCTCATTATCAGCATTTAACGATATGATCCTGACTGAAAGAAGCCATGAATACTGGTGCGAAAACGGCCAATACCGCTCCGATCTGATCAGGCATGGAAAATTCGTGTCCAGGTGTAAAGAGCTGACACTTTCACCTTATGCCGATGACAATAAGGTATTATTCCCTTTCTCGCTTTCAAAAATTAGCGAGGGGAAAGGTTTGTTCATTCAAAATCCGGGATATAATTAAGAGGCAACAGGAAGCAGGATTCGAACTGATTTCGTTTACTTCCTGCTTTCTTTTCCAAGAAGGAATTAACAAACAGAGCTTTCAGACATCATTTACAATCCAGATTAGGGTGAATTTTAAAATCATAAAACAGATTTTGCCAAACCAGATTCAGAATCAAATATGAATAATACTAATCGAAATAGTACAATAAACATTCCTGCTCTCCTGCTGATTTGTGGAGTATTGTCTTTATTTACCGGCTGCAAAAAGCCAGCAGGCGATGACAATCAAAATATCACTACCATTCAATATGAGGTGTCAACGGAAATTTTTACAAACCCTGAACGTGGTTTTATTCATATGGTTGATGTAAAATCTGAAGGTGAAGGCCTGAATCCATTATGGCTTGCAAATCTGAGGTCTGATAATGTATCGATGATCATGAGGCAATTTTACCTCGATAAATTCAAGGATCAACCCATAAGTGAACAGGAACTTCAGCTTATTCGTGCCGATTTGCAATCTATACGTGATGCCGGAATTAAGTGCATTCTTAGGTTCGCCTATACGGATGACATGGCTGGAACCGATGCTCCATTATCAATAGTCAAACAACATCTCGATCAACTTAAACCCATTTTTGAGGAGAATAAAGATGTGATTGCATTCGTACAGGCAGGATTTATTGGCGCCTGGGGCGAATGGCACCATTCCAGCAATGGGTTGGCAACTGTTGAAAATGAAAGGACGGTCCTGTATAAACTGCTGAGTGTTCTGCCTGAAGAAATAATGGTTCAGGTAAGGACACCAGGAGCGAAACAAGAAATTGTTGGTTCAACTACGCCTGTTGATGCTACAATAGCTTACACTTCAGATAAAAAGGCAAGAATAGGGCATCATAATGATTGTTTCCTTGCCGGGGGCACTGATTATGGGACGTATTCGAATATACAAGCTGATAAAGAATATATCAGCAAGGACGCTCTTTATGTACCTACCGGTGGCGAAACCTGCCCTCCGGAAGGACCTTTTCCTGATTGTGCAACAGCACGAGCTGAAATGCAGCTACTGAGATGGACCTACCTTAACCTCGATTGGTATCAGCCGGTTCTTGCGGTTTGGAGGAATTCGGGTTGTTTTGAGGAGTTTGAGCGAAACCTTGGGTATCGTTTGGCGCTTATGAACACCAAATTACCAAAGCAAGGAGTCACAGGCGAGGATTATAACGTGGAAATTACACTTACAAACAAAGGGTATGCTCCGCTTTATAACTATAAAATCACCAGCCTGGTATTTAAGAACAAATTGTCAGGCACAAGCTATCCGATCGATCTGACAACAGATTTGAGAAGTTGTAAACCAAATGGGATATTAACAATTACGAAAAATCTAAAATTAACTGGTATTCCGGCAGGTGACTATGATCTGTTTCTCTCTATTACCGATGGTTCTCCAAGCTTAAAAAACAGGATAGAATATTGTGTAAGGCTGGCTAATACAACTACCTGGGATGAAAATACAGGATTGAATAACTTAAAACACCAGGTAAAAATTACAGCGAAGTAACTTAAACCTTAATATTAAATAACTGAAATACTAATCATAAAAACATTCAATGATATGAAAAAAAACAAATGGTTATTATTGGGCATTTCCTTGTCGATGCTTCTATCGGTTTCGTGCAAGAAAGACGATACATCCGGCGGAGTTAAAGCTGTCTTCAGCTACGTACCTGATGGATTTAAAGTGAGTTTTACTAATTTTTCAAGCAATGCGACTAGCTATGTCTGGGACTTTGGTGATGGGAGTGATTCCTCGATACTTAAAGGTCCAACACATGTTTTTCCAGCCAAAGGCCAGTTTCTTGTTAAATTAACTGCAAGAAATGAAACTGGAACCAATACTTTTATGGATACTGTCCTAATAATAGGACCTAATATCAAGATTGACGGCGATTTCACGGATTGGGCTTATGTTAGTTATAATCACGAGAATGCAGATACTACTGGCGGTACAATTCTGGCTATTAAAACATATGCTTCAGCTGGGTACCTGAACTTCTATATCGAAGGAACACCTGATTTCTCTCTAACCGTAATGGATTTATACCTTGATACCGACAATAATCCGGAAACAGGATTAATATCGTGGATGTACCCTGCCGGTTCCGGTGCCGATTTCCTTTGCGAGGGATCAGTTCCCGGAGAATGGGGTGATGTTTTAGAACACGTCGGACCTGGCAACGACTGGAGTTGGAATGCTATTCTGAGTTTTTCAGATGTCTTTCAATTCTCAGCATTTAAAAATGTTGATGGCAGGAAAGCTATTGAATTCTCAGTTAAAAGAAGCGCCCTGGGGACAATGAGTAAAAAGGTTAATTTCGGACTCGTCGAAAGCAACGAAGGATGGACAGAAGTCGGCTGGATGCCTGTAACTCAGGCTCCTGAATCGAAATTCTTAACAATAGATTTATAATGGCTTTCAGGACTGAACCATATGGATTTTGCCTGGCATAGAAGTAATTTACTTACAAAAGCTGTGGTATTTCTGTTGATTCAGTATTGAAGTTGGTGTTTGGTTGAGAAGAAGGGTATAACTAAGATTGTTTATATCCTTTTTCTTTTAACCGGATCTTTTCGAATCCCAGAAAGGGATTTATTCTCGGGATTGATCAAATTAAAATTTTGTAATTGAGGAAATAACCTAAAAGAATGAATATATACAAATCACTCTCAATCAACCTTGTGCTTATATTAAACTTAGCCGTAGGCTATCTTAGCTTTACTGCCAGCGCAGCAACTTCAGAATGGCTTTCTTCACCTGTACACGTTGAATATATACTGGCCACTGATCCTTTATCAAAAGTTATTGAGATACCAGTTTTTGAGGTTATTAATTCATCAAATACCCGCGTAACAACCTATAGAAATTCAGAATACCAGGTTGTACTTCATGAAATCGACAGGGGCAATTATACTGAAATAAATGGTGAACTTGAATACCTTTCCAAAGGAACTTCATGCGTTACATTACGAATAAATATGCCTATAAGCGGCGAAAAATGGGAATGGTTCCATGGCCTTGATAAATCAACTGAAATGATATCGGGCTTAATGTATTTTGATACAATTCCTGTAAATACTACAACTCCTCCCGACGGCGCCTTTAACGGTAAAACCTTATCGGATGGTGGTTATGGCGATGCCGTTGGCCGGGGCACTATGTCATTTTATCCGTTGAGCGCTGTTAAAGTGGATAAAGAAGGAATGGGAATGGGAATTGACCTTTCAATCCCTTTGGTTTACAGGCTGGGCGCTGAAAAAGGAAAAGGTTTATTTGCTGAATTTGATGTAGCAACAAGTCCTCTTACCGAAAAATTCCCAAACAGGGCATTTTTTAAACTCTGTACCTTTTCATTTGATGGCAATTGGGGAATGCGATCGGCTTTGGAAAAATATTATTCAATTTATCCTGAAGCGTTCAAGAAAAGGGTCGTTACCGAAGGCATCTGGCTGCCCTTCACGCCACTCCGATCCATTCCGCAGTGGGAAGATTTCGGGTTTGCTTTTCACGAAACTGCATGGAACGCCAACGATACCAAAGATGGCAAAAAACTCCCGACCATTCTTTCGGATAAAGGTACAGGCATACTTAGTTTTCAATATACCGAACCCTGGGACATTCAATTACCAATTCTGAAAAAGAATATACCCTATGATACTCTGGTATCCGACAAAATGATTCCACAGGAACATATACAATATATTAAAAACAGTTCCACAGAAGATAAGAACGGGCTTATGCAGGCACGGAGGCTGGAAACTCCCTGGTTTAGTTCAGGCTGGGCCGTGAGCATCACCACCAATTGCAATCCTGATCTTCCTGGTTTTAACCGGTATCAATATGTTTTACAGGATGAAATAAAGCCGGCCATAAAAATGAATGTGGATGGGATATATTTTGATTCCATGGAATGGAACTGGCACCATGACTTAAATTACCGGAGCGAGCATTTTAAATTCACTGATTATCCTCTTACGTTTTCATCTGGCGTTGCCCGTCCGGCCATCTGGAATTTCGCTTCCGAGTTTGAATTTATGAAAAAGATTTCGGACGAAATGCATTCGCAGGGCAAACTGGCCATGGGAAACGGACATGGGTGGAATCCTTTTGCCGCTGCTAACCTTGATTTGTTTGGTGCTGAACTCAGCTGGTATTCTTCCGGCGATCATAATACGGATGCATTAGATTTTAAACGCGCCATCTCATTCCAGAAACCCATTGTTTTCCTTTTAAATGAAGGGTTAAATGATAAGGCCTTTACCGACGCTCCTTACACAGGGTATGAAATTTATTTTGAAAAACTGATGGCTTACGGGTTTTTCCCTTCATTCTTCAGTACGAATGCCTCCAGCGATCCGTATTGGCAGGATCACCAAAAGATTGAGAACGGACGTCCGTTCTTCAAAAAATATATTCCGATAATCAAACTGATAGCGGCAGCTGGTTGGCAGCCCGTTACTTTGGCTTCAGTCAATGTTCCGGCAGTTCGTATTGAGCGCTTTGGCAAACCTGGTGATCTTTACTTTACTGTCAGGAATAATGGAAACAAGGAAGTAAAATGTATTGTTTCCCCCGACCTGGCTAAGCTTCAACTTTCCGGAAAATTTTCAGCAACCGAATTGGTAAGCAGTCAGGCGGTGAAAGTTGAGAATAACAAAATGTATCTGACTATTCCAGCCCTTAGAACGCAGGTAATTCATATTTCAAAATGATAAAAAACAGCTTTAGTTTTATTCTCTTGTTTGCCGGCATTTTTATAAACAAGAGTTATTCCCAGGACTGGACGCATTATGTTCGTACTTCAGGCCATGGATGTGAGATAGATCAGCTTCATACCATCATGAACGATGCCCGGCAGACTTACCTGTTTGGCATTGAAGTGGACAATGATATTACAGGCAGATACAACAGTTTACTTGTTCCTGGCCAGAAACTCAAAGCTATAAAAGCCCTATGGCTGACAGTGCTCATGCAGCCAAAAACTATGCTTTTGTGTACACTGCCGGTTTGGAATGTATCACAGATAGTGTAAAGCCAGACTCCAGGACTTTCCTGCGCGATCATCCCGACTGGGCGCAGCGCAATAAAAAAGGAGATCCGGCAGTATTTGGCTTCGGCGACGCTTTCTGGATCAGTAAAAATTCTGAGGATGTATGGATTTCGCCTTATGCACCGGAGTGGAGGAAACTCTATATGGAACGAATAAGGCAGATTGCCGCAACCGGAATCGATGGTGTTTATATTGACATTCCGTATTGGATGACACATTTCGACAAATGGGAGAATACCTGGGCAAGTTTTGACCCTTATACCGTAGCTGAATTTAAAAAGCGAACCGGGTTTGACGCATTAACTGATTTTAAACCCGGCGATTGGACTGATCCTGAGTTTATTGCGTGGGTCGATTTCCGGATTAACAGCATGACCGAGTTCATGGCTGAAATTGATAAAAATGTAAAATCAGTGAACCCGGCATGTAAAACCATTGCCGAAATTTATCCGGGAATTGGTGAGGAAGTAGCGCGTGTAGGGGCGGATGTTTACGAAATGTACCCGGTAGTTGATGTAATAGCGCATGAGTATAATGTCGGCAATAACAGCGCCCAACGCGAACCTCTCGATTGGACGGAATATATGATAGGAATGTACACTTTCAGGGCTTTTGCAGAAGGAAAACCATCGTGGATGCTTAGTTCGGCAATAACAGCGCCCAACGCGAACCTTTGGATTGGACGGAATATATGATCGGGATGTACACCTTCAGGGCTTTTGCAGAAGGAAAACCATCGTGGATGCTTAGTTACAGCTGGGATGGTGAAGATAGCATCCGACCTTCTGACGCAATTGAAAACCTTGCCATGAGCCAGGTAATGGCAGGAACCAACAGCTGGGATGCCCGCCGCTTTGTAATGGGGGGATCAAATGATTATGAGGCACGCACAAAGGTGTATAAATGGATAAGTGAAAATGAAAAGTTGATTTACGCGCCACGAAAAACTATGGCTCCTGTAGGCATCTATTTTTCACCCAAAACACGAAGCTACTTTGCGGATGATTTTACACCGGCTTACCTGGGTATGATGAATTTATTGCTTCGGGAACATATAGAATTTGAAATAGTTACTCCCCGGACCTTAGGCACCGCAAACTGCAAAATATTGATATTCCCTGATGTAAAATGCATAAGTGACATTGAATTTGCTCAGCTCCAATCCTGGTTGAAAAAAGGCAATACATTGATTTCAACTGGTGAAACTGCAATGTATAATGATAAACGTGAGGTTTCCATAAACCAGGCCCGGATGCAGGAACTATCAGGCGTTTATCCGAATGCTGTCCATATTGAAGGAAAGCCCGAAAGTGCATTTTACCGGTTTTTAAAGGAAAATTTCAATGCCTCGGTGCATAAAGGCAATTATCCTGCTTATGAAAACCAAGGAATAAGCCAGCTGCTTGACCAGGTTAAAAAGGCAAAAGGATATTCCCCTTCAATAAAAATCGAAAATGCAGATGTATGTGTTACACAAATTGCAGATGTTGATACTAAGCCGACTATATTCCTGGCAAATTTCTCAGGATTAAAGGGTAAAGTAAATGCCAATCCCTTTCCTGACAAAGATATCCTGGTCACCTTTTATAATGTGAAACAGAAGGCGCATGCCGTATTTATTCCATTTATGGGGAAGCCTCAGGATATAAAAGGGGAATGGATAAATGGTAACTTTAAAGTGATACTGCCTCCAATTTCACGAGGAGCAATCGTTCAACTGAACTGATACAAAGCAAAAACTGATTCTGAAAATTTAAATTTATTCAAATGATGGCTTAAAATTAATAGTATGCGGACTTTCAAATTCAGTTCCTGGACTTTGTTTTTAGCGCTGATGCTTCAGTTAAGCTTTTCCATCCGGGAGGCAAAATCGCAAAATGTTTTAAAAGGTCCTTACCTGGTTGAACCTGGGGATACTAGTCTGGTGATCCGTTGGGAAATGGATAAGAAATCCGATTACACGGTTGAATATGGCGTAACTACTAAAAAAACAAAACTGGTAAAGCTTAATTACCGGGGAAGTAAAAACAAAGGTAATCTTTATGAAGCTAAGTTGCCGGATTTGCGTCCAAATTCAGTTTACTACTATCGCCTTGTTTCACCAACGAACAAATCATGGTTCAAAACCAAAACTTATGGTGATAACCAGGAAAATCTGACTTTT
>Ga0208789_1001526_pt1 | contig 12651 bp, 10 predicted proteins | sample Methanotroph_Enr_FD_187368 | JGI IMG/M metagenome (GOLD analysis project Ga0208789, IMG submission 187368) | Enriched soil microbial communities from Old Woman Creek wetland in Ohio, USA - Methanotroph_Enrichment_5 (SPAdes) (version 2) | ecosystem: Environmental > Terrestrial > Soil > Wetlands...
TGGGCTGTCAAATTCTTCCTGAGGGCAAATACGTTGGCCCCAAGCTCATAGTAGGGATCCGAAAAATCGATCCGGGTTTTGCGCTCTTCAGTAAACATCAAGGTGCTGTCAATCATATCGATCTTGCGGCTCGCAACCGCCGCGATCAGGTTGCCGAACTCCATGTCGGAGTATTCGACCTTTTTGCCAAGATAAGCCCCGAAGCGCTCCGCAAGCTCGATATCAAAACCGATCAACTTGCCGTCTTTGACAATGGCAAACGGCAGCCCCTTGTCGCTGACGATACCCACGACGAGAACGCCATTGGCGCCGGCGTTGGCAATCTCCGGCATCACGGTACTGCCGTTTTTGAGCCAGCGATTCGCCATGTCTTCGAAGTCGCCATTCGACTTGATCTGCTTGAAGAAAGCATTGAACTGTTCGCGCAACAGGTCGTTGTCCTTGTTGAAACCCATCCCTATCGGATAGGACAGCAAGGAATCCCCCAATAGCCCCAACTCGTTTTCGCCGCGAAGGAGTTCGAGCAGCGTTTCCCGGGTATAGATCGCGGCGTCGACTTTTCCCGACTTCACGGCCAGCACCAGGTCAGGCAGGGATTTATATTGGAGGATGGTCGCGGTGGGGTAATGCTGCATCGCATAAGTGTCGTGAACGGAACCTTGCAGCACGCCGATGCGTTTGTCCTTGAGATCGGCAATCGATGTCAGTTTTTTCTGCTTGCCTTCAGCCGATCCGGCGCCGTTCGCGGCCAGGATATTCTTCTTCAAGGCGAACACGTTGGTACCCATCTCGAAATACGGATCGGAGAAATTGATCTGCTTTTTCCTCTCTTCCGTCACATAGATGGAGCTGGAAATTAGATCGACTTTGCCGGTGGAAACGGCGGCGATCAGGCTGCCGAAATCCATGTTCGCAAACTTGGCCGATTTGCCGAGATAGGCCGCAAATCTTTCGCAAAGCTCGATATCGAAGCCGACCAGCCGATTATCTTTGACCGCCGTAAAGGGGAGCCCTACATCGCTGGTCCCGACGACAAGAACGCCGTTCGCTTTGGCGTTGTCGATGACCGGCATGCGCGTGTCGCGTTGTTCCATCCAGCGCCGGATCATGTCGTCGTAAACGCCGTTTTGCCTGATCTTCGCCAAAAATTGATTGAATTGGTCCCTGAGGGCTTGATTGTCTTTTTTGAAGCCGACGCCTACGTCAAAGGTGAACAGGGAATCCCCCAATAGCCCCAAGCTGTCGTCCTGGCGCATGATTTCGCGCAAGGGCTCGGCATCGAACAGTGCGGCATCGACCTTGCCGGTCTTGACCGCCAGGGCGACATCGGAGGGGGACTTGTATTGGAGGATAGTCGCACTAGGGTAATTTTTGGTCGCATACGTGTCGTGAGCGGAGCCGACCAGCACACCGATGCGCTTGTCTTTCAGGTCTGCAACGGATGTAAGCTGCGGGCCTTGCTTGACGGCAGAAGGCCGTCTGACCAGCGCCGAAATGTCATTTTCAACATACGGCAGCGAGAAGTTAATCAGTTTCTTTCGCTCTTCCGTGATATTAAAGTTGGAAAGCGCAAAATCGATCTTGCCCGACTGCAGCGCCGGAATCAGGCCTTCAAAATTCATATCGATGATCTCGATTTTTTTGCCAAGACGCTGACCAAGTAACTGGCTCAGCTCGACATCCAAACCGGTCAGTTTTCCATTCGCCTGGAATGAAAAAGGCTCGATAGTCGCGCAAGTCCCCATTCTCAGAACCTCCTCGCCGTGAGTGCCGCCTATTGGCGCTATCAGCGGCGTGACCGTATATTTTGCATCGATCCATTTGGCTCTCAGCTGCTGCAAGATACCTTCCTTTTTCAGATCGGACAGCACCCTGTTGATCTCGGCGAGCAAGGTGCTATTGTCTTTCCTGACCGCTGCGGCAATTTCAAGTTTGTCCACCGGTTCATCAACAATGACCAGCTCAGGATTTTTCTCGGCCAGATTGAGCAGCACGCTCTTGTCATAGACAAAGGCATCCGCTTTGCGGGTCTTAACCGCAAGGGCGGCATCCGCTGATGCGACAAACACCTGAAAAGCGGCATTCGGAAAGTGCTTTCGGGCCGCCAAATCTCCGGCGGAACCGCCCAACACGGCGATTCTTTTACCGTCGATGTCCTCCCGTTTTGCAATCTCATCAGCATAACTAGCGCTGGTTGTTGAAGCCGGCGTTGCTACAGCGCTTTTTCTGACCAGCATGACCTGTGCATTGGCGTAATAGGGTTCGGTAAAATCGACAAATTTTTTGCGTTCATCGGTTGCGGTCATGCCGGTTACGATCAGGTCAACCTTGCCCGATTGCAGCGCCGGGATCAGCGCCATGAATTTCATGTTGAAAAATTCGATCGGCCTCTGGAGCTTGGCGCCGATAATCCGCGCAAGCTCACCGTCATGTCCGGTCACCCTGCCGTCTTTGTCAACAAAACTGAACGGCTCCCGTGTGGCGCTGACGCCTATTTTTAGTGGCGTCCCTACATTGGGAAGCGTGATGTCCATTTCTTCATAAGGGCTCAGATCCGGCTTGAACCAGCGCTTTTTCATCGATGCCAGTGTGCCGTCGCTCTTCAGCTCAGCGATGATCCGGTTCAATGCGGCCAGTAGCTCGTCATTGCCTTTCTTGACCGCGATCGCGGTGTCCTCGTAATCAAGCGGCTCAGACAGCAGCCCCAATTCCTGATTCTTCTTCGAGACTTGAAGCGCCGCGGGGAACGCGGTCACGATAGCATCAATTTGCCCCGATTTCATCGCGGCAACGGCATCCATGATATCGTCGAAACTTTTGACCTTTGCCTGCGGAAATCTTGCAATAGTGAGTGCCTCTCCGGTTGAGCCGGTCATCACCCCGATTCTGGCATTTTTGGCATCATCCAGACTGGCGATGACAATTTCACTTTTTTCGCAGCCGGTGAATAAAGTGATTACCGTCAGAATAAGCAGCGTTAACAGTGTCGATTTTTTCATGCCCCCCTCCCTGCATTATTCGTCTTCATTTTTATCGCCAGCATCGTGATGTCGTCTGATTGGGGGGCACCATGCGCATGATGGGCCAACTCGGAACCTATGTAATGAATCAAGTTTGTAAGCTCCCCTTGGGGGGCGGCTTGCAACGCTTCCAGCAACCGCCCCTCTCCATACAGCGCATCTTCAGGGCTCTTTGCCTCGGTCACACCATCGGTATAGAGAAACAGCGTGCCTTCCTGCTCTAGAGTGAAGCGCTCTGTCACAAAGACCGTTTCGGTCATGGCGCCCAGCATCAGCCCCGGTTTCGGAGTGAGATAGCGCGCGCCCTGCGAGTCGATAATAAGTGGTGGATTATGCCCGGCATTGGCAAATCGCACCTCCCCGGTCGTGATATCCAGGATGGCGCAGAACACCGTCGTGAACATGCAGGTGTCATTGTCCGCTGCGAGAATCTTGTTGACGGAGGTGAGCATTTTGTCTGGCTCCCGAAGCCGCTGGCCTTCGGTCTTCAGCAGGGTTTTAGCCACCATCATGTACAGCGCGGCGGGGACCCCCTTGTCGGAAACGTCCGCAATCAGGAAACACAGGTTCTTCTCGTCTATAAAGAAGAAGTCGTAGAAATCGCCCCCGACCTCTTTGGCCGGAACCATCGATGCATAGATCTCAAATTCGGGATGGTCGGGAAAAGGGGGGAAAATGCGCGGCAGCAGGCTCGCTTGAATATTGGTCGCAACCTTGAGCTCGCTCTGGATCCGCTCCTTCGCTGCGGTGGTCTCGGTCAGGTTCTTGATGTATTCCTTCAGCGACGCCTGCATGGCCTGGAAGTCATGCGTCAGAACACCGACCTCATCGTTGGAACGTACTGCCGGCAGCACTACGTCAAAGTTTCCGGAAGCGACCTCATCGGTTGCCGCTGTCAGCAATTGCAACGGCTTGATGATGGCCCGGGCAATGGAGATGACCGCCAGCGTCAGCAGCAATATCCCGCCAAAACCCATCGCAGCCATGGTCATGCTCAACTTTCTGACATTCTCCAGAAGCTCCGCCTCGGGAAACAAGACCGCAAGCGTCCAGCCTGTCGAAGGGATCGGCGTGTAATACATCCAGCTCGTAAAGCCGACCAGACTCTTGTAGTGGACGAAGCCGGTCTCGCCCCTGACCATTTTCTTGCCGAGCTCTCGCAGGAAAGGCTCTTTACGTTCTTCTGCAATGCTGAAGAATGAATCGTTCATGATCGCGTCCTTCAACGGGTGAGCAAGTATCGTCCCGTTCCGGGTAAGCAGGGCTGCATAGCCGGTCCTGAGTATCTTGACCGAGGAGATGTACTCCGTCAGCGCATCGAGGGAAACGTCTGAACCGACAATCCCCTGAAGTTGTTTCTTGCCATTGATTTCCTTGTAAAAGGGCATCGAACAGGTCGACATTAGAATATTGCCGGCGCCTTCATCGAAGTAGGGTTCGCTCCATTCGAGTTTGCCCAGCTCATGCGGAATCTGGTACCAATCCCAGTACGGATACGGAAAGTCGATGTATGAGTTTTCCAGTCGGCTAAAGGCGATCGTCTCTTTTTGCCGGTAATAATAGGGCGCATACAAGCGCAACTTTGGGCTGAAGGCATAGGGCTCAAAGGCGAAGAACGCGCCATAAATTTCGGGGTTTGTTTCGACGGTTGTTCTGAGCAATAAATGGAGCTGCTGCTCCGTCAGTTCGCTGGTTTCCATGGAGCGGGCTAAGCCTTCCGTCACTTTAGTAACCGCCATCAGTTGTGTCTCTACCCGATTGACCAATGACATGGCGAGGTTGCGCGCATTGCTTTCCAGCTCATTTTCCAGGATGACGCGGGACCGGTAATAGTTATAGCCGAGCGTCACGGCAAAGACGACTGCGCTAGAGAGCGTGATAACCAGAACGAGTCTGGTGACGATGCTATTTTTTCCCGGCATCGGCCCTCCAGATAAAGGCGTTGTAATTGGGATAGCTATGAATCAAGCCATGTTTTTGCATTGCCCGGCCTACGTCCTCGTAATCCTGCTCCATCAGGTGGCCGATTGTTCCCTGAGCATTGACAGGCATCATCAGGTCCCGCATCCGTTCCAGCATCCATTTCTGGTGACTCTTGTTGGCGGGTAAATGGGCCTCGCGCATGTGTTTGATGACGATATCCACTGCCTCGTCGGGATGATCGAAGGCGTAGCGCCATCCCTCCAGCGAGGCGTCAACAAAGGCTGCTGCCAGCGCAGGATCTTTGCGGAGAGTCTTTTCCATCGTATAGATCCCGTCCTCTATAAAATTCATGCCCTGATCCCTGAGGAAAATGACGTTCAACTCCTCAGGATCGATGCCGGAATTGAGGATCGTGTGATACTCGTTGAACCACATCGCGGATGTCACATCGATGCCGCCGCGCAGAAAGAGATTGACGGTGTGGGACTGGCGCACTTCTCGAACCTTGATGCGGTGCTCCGCGAACAGTGTGCGGAGCGGTAATGACACGTAACCTTCCCACATCCCCACTTTTTTACCGTCCATGTCATCGATGGTCTCGATGCCGGCCGTTTTTTTTGAAATCAGCATCATCGACGAGCGCTGGACGATTTGGGCCAGGTTAATCAGTTCGGTACCTGCAGAGCGATGCTGTAGCGCGGTCGTCAGCCAAAGAATCGCAAAGTCGGCAGTGCCTTTCTCTAGCGATTCGGCGGGAGAACACCCAGGCCCTGCCCTGAGGATCTTGAGGTCAATCCCATGCCGGGCATAGATTCCCGTGTCGAGAGCCACGTAATATCCGGCAAACTGGGCCTGTGGACTCCACATCGGCATCAGGGAAGCGTTTTTCAGTGACGTTTCGGCGGCGCCAACAGGAAGCGCAATGACACAGGCTATGAACAGTGCAGACATCACTGCGGTGAGCGAATGCTGCTTTCGGTGAGGACGGTTCTTATGCCACATATTGCTCATGATCACTCCTGTTTGACCCTTCCGGATCAGCGCAACGCACTAAAGATTACCGATCAATCAAATGAGTTATCGTGATTTCTGGCTCATGAGGCAGGCAATCGATACCTCTTGCCTGATTCCACCAAGAATCACAGCCAACAAACCAAATAACAATTTAAACCATGCAATAAAGTATACGCTGAAGTTTGTTTCGCAACCAGAGACTAGACAAAGGCCATAAATTGCTTGTTTAGCGCCCCTTTCTTCCAGAATTCATCAAGGGCTCGAAAGAAGGGACATAAAAAACGAACTATCTTTCGGTCTTACAATTTTTGCGAAAGAACCACTGACTGACCTTGATTTAAATGGTTGCCGAATGAAAAACCGCCATTTTTTCAATTTGCATGTCCCGATAAGTATAAGGGATACCGCCCTTACCATAACCGGATTCACTCAACCCGGAAGGCGATGTGATCGTTGATCATCACAGCGGATGCGTCCAGATGTTTATAGGCATAGAGGGCTGTATCAATGTTTTGTGTAGCGACTGCTGCCTGGAAGGCGTGCGGCAGGGAATTGGCCCGATTGATGGCATCATCGATTTCGTCGTAATCATAGATACAGATTACCGGACCGAAGATTTCTTGTCGGCTGACCTTACTGTGTTCTGATGGGTTTAATAATACGGTGGGTTGGTAAAGCGCACTCGATAACCGCTTGCCGCCAGTCATAAGCCTGGCTTTTTCCTGTAATGCTTCATTAACCCAAGTTTCGACCCTATCAACTTCGTGGTGACAAATCAAAGGGCCGATATCGGTTTTATCACTGGCTGGATCACCTACGGTCATGTTTTCCGCCAACGAGGCTAAAATCGCTCTGCAACGGCCTGGACAATCGAACGATGCGCATAAACACGCTGCACCGAGACACAGACTTGTCCGGCATGGTAAAAACCGCCCTTTGCCAATAACGGTAATATATTATCGAGCTTAGCATCTTCGGCGACACTTACAGGCGCTACCCCGTCGTGCTCCAGAGCTCAGCGAGTAACTGCTGCCAGTTTTGAACGCAGCATCCAGCCAACATTGGCGTTGCCTATAAAACTGAAAAAGGCAACGCGCTTGTCGGTTACTAATTGCTCGGTGACGGCATTATCTTCGGTAACCACCGGCTGACACCACGCTTTAGGTAAACCCGCCTCATGAATAATGCCAACCAGCGTAAAAGCTGACAGCGGTGTTTTGCTGGCGGGTTTGATAATGACCGGGCAACCGCTGGCAATGGCCGGACCTACCTGATGCACAATTAAATTTAACGGATGATTAAAGGCGCTCACGACGACCACCGGCCCGATAGGTTCGCTATGCGTAAAGGCCAACCGATTCATCGAAGCTAAGTTAAGTTGCATGGGAATTTCAGAACCGCGTTCGGTACGGATACAGTCAATACAGTTTTGTATGCCCGCTATGGCTCTCAACCTTAGTATCCTGATAGGGCTTTTGCCCCCCTTCAGCAATGGCGAGTGTAATTAACTATTCAGAGCGTTCCTGCATGAGTAGTGCGGTACGTTCCAGAATAGCGATGCGTTCATGTGCAGGTAGCCAGGATTGACGCTCACGAAAAACCGCTGCCATATTTTGCAACGCCTGTTCGACACCGGCGGCATCAATGGCTTCGACAGAACTGACTTGTTTGCCGTCATAAGGCGAGAAAACTTCGAGGATACCCGCCGGATGCGCATTAGAAACCTGTATTTCAAAATGCATGGAGATATCTCCTTTGTTTATTTTTTATAACGACTGACTTTATCTTATTGAACACTGTTTAAAACTTTATTACAAAGGGGCTGGCCATAAGCGAAGTCGAGCTTCCTTGATGCTAGTTTGCTGGACCTGTCCCCATCGTACGAAAAAAAATTTTCCACCGCCTGGGGCTTAGTTGCCGACTGTGACGCGCGGCGCCTGAAAAGGATCGCTAAATTCGGCGAGCGGTTTATTTTCACTCGGGTCCAGCGGATCTACGCCGTGGCTGAAAATCTTCTCTTTCACACTGCCAGCTATAGTTTGTAACCTCTTGTCGAATTTCAACCACATTGGAATTGTCCATATTCACCAACAAATGCAGCCTATCCCCTAACACCCTCCACGCTTCGGCCTGTTCTGATTCCATTTTCTGCCGCTGATAGATGCGCTTAACTTTATTTTCTTCTGTGTGGTTTAAGCATTTCTCGATAACATCCGGTGCTACACCCAAATCACCCATCACAGTTGCCCCCGTTCGGCGTAGATCATGCGGCGTCCATTTTCCGCCAGCCAAAACTAAAGCCTGATTATCCTTTGACCGGTTGCTTAATATATTCTCAGTCTGACGACCGCCGACCTGTTTAGTTATCGACTTCTCGCAAACGTGGCTTGTATTGCCACGATTAGGAAACAACCAAACGTCGTGCGAGGCATATTCCTTTAGGGTCTTGAATTGTGCCAGAGCGAAGTCTGACAAATAAATAATGTGAGGCTTACCATTCTTGCTGTTTTCTTTGGGGATAGTCCAAGTTTTCAATTTGAAATCAATGTCTGAAAACTTGGCCTTGGATAGCTCACCAACCCGACACATTGTTGATAAGGCAATCCAGACGGCGCTCTCGGTAGATTTCAATAAATTAGCACCGGGTAATTGTCGCGCCAATGCTCTGATTTCAATCTCGCTTAAAGTTCTGTCGCGCTCGGTGGGGGCTGTGGTCATTTTTGACACGCTAAGGCTCGCTGTTGGGTCAAACTCAATAACGTCACGACTAACTGCAAACCTGAACATTTGGCGCATTAGCTTCAAAAGATTCCTCGCCAAATGATTTACACCCCGCGTTTTCAATTTATCAATGACCAAGCCGATATGTCCTTTCTTCACATCCTCGACAAACAACCCACCTAATGCGGGCAACACATCCTTATTGAACATTCTGACTATTTCGGCACGGTCTTTACGGTTAATCAAGTCGATATCATGCCAGCGGGTAAATAAATCATTAACCGTTACCCGCGCATTGATCTTAGCTAAAGCCTCTTGCTCCTCGAGCTGTTGTTTTCGGTCTCGCTCGATATGTAGTTTTCTTTCAATATTGGGGTCTTTGCCTTGTTTTACCAACTCCTTGTAAACGTCGCGCTCCTTTCGTGCATCAACTAACCCTTTAGCCTTCAAAGTAATTTGCCGCTGCTTTCCTTCTATTCGATATGAAAGCATAAACGATATTGCCCCACCGTCGTTTTTCGCTCGGACTCGGATAATCAGGCCGCCGCCATCGCTAATAATCTAAACTTTGTCGCTCGCCTTTAAATTCCTAAAGGCCATATCTGTAATTTTGTTTAACGCCATGATTCACCTTTCCTGTTTTCCGGTATAACAATTTTTCTGGATTTCAATAAATCTTATTGTACGTCGTTAAACGATAATGGCAATCAAGGTAATGTAATTAAAGGATAATGATCTTTTTTTGAATCTCACTGAATCTTAAAATACGTTAATTCACGGTTCTGGGGGACAAGGGGTAGTAGGTTCAAATCCTATCGTCCCGACCAATTGAAACAAAGAATCACCAACAATGGAATTATAAATAACATCTTTAGGGGCGGTTTTTGGGGCTTACTAGCTTATACCCAGAGTAACTTGACGCCTTGATGTTTAAAAGCCATTCTCAGGTCGATGCCAGACCAACCTTATCTTCATAATCAGTGTTTTTTAGAGCATCCCAGCAGTTATGCTGTAAAATTGCCTTTTTTATCTCAGCTTTCAGATGACCATCAGGCAACCCATACCGCCGCATCGCATTAACACCCGGAGAACCGGCAGGCATAGGCCCCGACCTTTGCATTCAGCTTGTACAACAGGATTTGCCCTGCGAAATCATCGTTATCGCCAGCCCGCAATTATTGGAAGAACGCGCCAAGCAATTAGGTTTCCAGCTTCAAATAAAAGAGTTTGATAGCGTTAATCCCGCCGCCGCGCAAACAGCCGGATGCATGACGGTTTTGCCTGTGGAACTTGCGGAACCGGTTCAATGTGGGCAGCTGAATCCGGCCAATAGCCGCTATGTGCTGAAAACCATCACCAAAGCGACCAAAGGCTGTATGGACGTGGTTTTCGATGCGATGGTCACCGGCCCCGTGCACAAAGGCGTAATCAACGATGCGGGCTTTGCTTTTAGCGGGCATACCGAATTTATTGCCGATATTACCGGCGGCCATCCGGTGATGATGCTGGCAACGCCGGGCTTGCGGGTGGCTCTGGCGACAACGCATCTGCCGTTGTCTGAAGTCAGCGCAGCCATTACCCATACCCGACTGCGCATGGTGATCCGGGTGCTGGATCACGAGCTGAGAACACGCTTTGGCATCGCTCATCCGAAAATACTCGTGTGCGGACTTAATCCCCATGCCGGAGAAAACGGCCATATGGGCCGGGAAGAAATCGACATTATGGTGCCGGTACTCGACACCTTCCGCAAACAGGGCCTGAATCTGCATGGGCCGCTACCGGCCGATACGCTGTTTACCGAAAAGTACTTGGCTACGGCGGACGCGGTATTGGCGATGTATCACGATCAGGGCTTGCCGGTGCTTAAACATATGGGTTTTGGGCAGGCCGTCAATATTACATTGGGGCTGCCGATCATCCGCACTTCAGTCGACCACGGCACGGCTCTGGATCTTGCCGGCAGCGGCAAGGCCGATTTAGGCAGCCTGCAATTCGCTCTGCAAACCGCATTAACAATGGCTACGCAATAATAAAATGGCACATATCGCGCGCAAACGCTTCGGTCAGAATTTTCTGCATGACCACAACATTATTTACAACATCATCTCCAGCATCCAGGCCAAGCTCAACCAACACTGGGTAGAAATTGGGCCGGGCCAGGGCGCATTGACCGAGCCTTTGTTAAACGAAAAGGTGCGCCTGGACGTGGTTGAGCTTGACCGGGATCTGGTGGTTCTGCTGAAAGAGAAATTCAAGCAATACCCTAACCTGCAAATTCACAGCGCCGACGCCTTAAGGTTCGATTTCTCGTCGCTGGTTGATGGGGACGAGAAATTGCGCATTATCGGCAACCTGCCCTACAACATTTCAACGCCGTTGATGTTCCATTTGCTGGATAACGCCTATTGCATTGAAGACATGCATTTCATGCTGCAAAAGGAAGTGGTAGACCGAATTTGCGCGGTTCCGGGCAGCAAAAAATACGGCAGGCTCAGCGTGATGATGCAATATTACTGCTTGCCCGAGCTGTTGTTTGAAGTACCGCCGGAAAGCTTCGATCCAGTGCCGCAGGTAACGTCGGCTATCGTCAGACTGGTGCCGCACCGGCAACCGCCTGTTGCGGTGAATGATATAGCCAAGCTCAACCGGGTTGTCACTCAGGCGTTTTCGCAACGGCGCAAAACCTTGCGTAATTCACTGAAAAAACTGATTGATGAGGAAGACATTGTCGCTTTGGGGATTGATCCGACGCTCAGGGCCGAAAGCATATCGCTGGCTGAGTTTGCGCGGTTAAGTAATCTGTTGCCAGATTTGTAGGGTACGCTGCGTACCATTAACTGACGAAAGGTACCCCACGTGCTCTTCCTGACTTATCTATTGATAAAATGTGTTATCAATAGATAAAATTCTTAGGATCGAATAGTAATGCCGGAAAAAACTATTCGTTTTTTTACTTCTTCTTCTGAAACTCCAGCCTTACTAAGTGCATCAGCAAAGGCTTGATACATTGCCAAATAATATTGAGACGGGCCAATAATTAGGCGGTCAAACATGTTCGGTAAGTCCATCGCTCCAGCCGTCCCATCAAGTGGGGCTTTATAGATAATCTGTGGCACTCCTCCAATTATCTCAGTATTGAATTTCATAAGTGATGACGGCCGACGATTAGGGGCATAAATAATGCGCCACTCCCGTTCCTCGCGAAAGCCCTCATGCTTAAGACAAACCGCCCCGGCTACAAGCATATTAAACACATGAGCAAGGATACGCGTACGGTCTACCGAATTAAGAAAAGCGGAATTGCCCCGAATATTCTGAATAACATTGCGAATCTCGGCATAAACCTCGTTTTCCCCAAAATACGCTACAGGGCTAAACATAAGACTTAATGCAGACGTAGCTTCTGAGGCCCACGGGACATTGAAAACGAGTGCAACCCTCGGATTGTTGCCACCAAAAGCATGCCACATTGAAAGCCGTCCGTGTTCGTCTTCTGTTTTGTCGTCATGCACTGAAACTGATGCAATGAACGTCTGTGATTGAGTATCGCTCCACCATGCATTAAACAGATCGATGCCTTCTTTCGCAACACCTGGTGCACAAACCTCAAGAGCAGAAGTAAAATCGTCCAGATTCGATTTGTTATCAAAGAATTTTTGTAGCATGGAAAAGCCGTGTTGCACCTCACGATAATCGGACATGCAAGTCGTGTTGCGCAACCAAATTTGTCTGCTGTTGATGATGCTTAGTGCTGCCTCAGCTGAAGTATAATGTACAAATTTTGCAGATTGATAAGCATTTGGTTCGTAGAGCTTTCGCCGTTCGTTTGCAGCATAAGGCGTAAAGATATTTCCAAGCTGCATCTCTTTCTTGGACTCTTCCGAGATGGCAACGGTATTTTCTATTTCGTTTTTCAAAATATTAAAACTCCAGGCGGCTTACTTATGTACTAAAAGACATTATTACATAT
>Ga0208789_1001527_pt1 | contig 12650 bp, 14 predicted proteins | sample Methanotroph_Enr_FD_187368 | JGI IMG/M metagenome (GOLD analysis project Ga0208789, IMG submission 187368) | Enriched soil microbial communities from Old Woman Creek wetland in Ohio, USA - Methanotroph_Enrichment_5 (SPAdes) (version 2) | ecosystem: Environmental > Terrestrial > Soil > Wetlands...
AAGCAAAGGCATGGCAAAATAACAGGAATAACAAGAATTCTAAAATTAATTGGCAGTTCACGAATGACAAAGCACGAATAAAACTCAAAAGGCTTTATCCGTCAATTTCAAATTAACACAACACTAGTATTATCCTGTTAAAAACAACACGCCGCAAATCCGATCAATTTTCGATTGCCTTTCGAATGAAAAAGTTAAATCCCGTTCGTTCAGGTATTTATAAACTCTCAATGCTTTGTCATAGAGATTCAGGTCCAGCCTGCTGTCAGGATCACGCTGGTTTATATCGTCCGCGATATGTAAAAGAATATCGGCCAGCAATTCCAGGTTAGTATAATTGAATTTTTTATCTTCCTTCATTCGGCTCACGAAATCCTCGGCAGGAATTGCCGACAATTCGTCCAGATCAAGGTCCAGTTCAGTTTTCAACGATAGGTTGGTGAGCTCAATGCTTTCCGGTACTTTCCCTTCGTTTCTGAATCCTAAAAGTTTTGAATAAATCATTGCCAGCGCCTGTCCGAGCTGTTCTATCTGATTCATTAAATAATCGCGCTTTTCCAAAATTATATGTTTTAGTGATTAGTCTTTTCCTGATTTTTTAGGAAATATTAAAAGTAAAGAGATACAGCAATTTAAAGGTAACGGTTTGGTGGCATGTTTTTGTTGCGCATTTCGAATCAATTTCCTGTCAATTCTCCTGATTTAATGCTTTGCTCTGGTATCCAACAAAAATAAAAAGTATCGCATTTGCTGGAAACATGAATACCACTAGTGCAGATGGATTAACTATGAATAAAGCTATGAATGCAAGAAGCGAGAGGATGCCACCTGTTAATTCCCATTTCCATGCAACAACTAATTCCAGAAGCCCGATACCGAAAAAGGTTAATTGTAAAATTGTATTAGAGGTCATCGGTGTTGATGTACCCCTTTTGGCACTTTCCATCGATTCTCCAATAAACATTACCAAAAAGAAGCCAACAAGAATTACACTCAGAACACGCGCAATGATGCGTGGAATTTTCATTGGATTTTTTAAATTTTCTTTCATTTTTTTATCAGTGGTTATGGTGCTGATTCCGAATTTATTAATTTCTAATTGTTTTTCAAAGTTGGTTCTTTGTTTTTGGCACAACTAGTTAAAATCCCCCAGGTACACTTCCCAAACCTTGAGTTTTGTTTCACCAAATGGTTTAACTTTTCGTAAGGCGTAAAAATCTATTTCCAGCTTTCCGGGGTTTGCAACTCTTTGATCAAGATTTGTATAAGGCATGATCTGCTGATAAAATGACAGTTTGCCTTTGAAAGTGGAATCATTTTCTTGCTTCAGAGGAGGGCTGACAACAATTTGAACCGGTTGCAACCAGCAAGACATTCCTTGCGACAAGCTTTTCGCCAGAAGTTGTTCCAGTGTATTCAAATCAATAACATGATAAGCCTTGCTCCAGTTCCGGGTGTCAATATCCCTGGAAATAAAAAGTTTCCCTGCCATTTCAGCAGCCTGTTTCCTGAAAACCATATCTTTGGTTGAATCTGATGCAATTTTCAGATAATCAGCAAAATCCGCAAGTTTTTGACAGGCTGTTTCCTCATAAGCTTTTAACTGCCGTGCATCCGGAATATCAAATTCAAAAGCCTTTTTTAGACTATCCATTGATTTCTCAACCAGATTCTTCTCATACCTTTCCCGGGCGCTACCGCCATCATTGCAATTTGGCGCTCCACATAATATCCATATCAGGGCCAGGAGAAATATATTGATTATCCGCTTCATTTCTGAATCATTTTACTTTAAACCTCAGTAATATAATCTGTCCATCATCATAACGGGAATCCAGTATTTCGATCTGCTGCAGACTCGACGCCGGCATGGTTAGTTTATCAATGAATTCCCATTTATTAAACAATTCCATTCCACGGCCCTCTTTCTGATCAGGAACCTGGTATATCATGGCTCCGTCGTTGAACATTTTATCGAGTTTTTCACGACGTTTCTGCCAGGATTTTACATCTGTTTTCGAAAAATAATGAATCATAAGCGCATACGCATCGGCATGGAGCCTGATGAGTTCGTCATGGTTGAATTTCTTCAGGATTCGCTCCAGTGTATCCGGCTGATAATATGGTGAACGGATTACCATTTTAATTTTACTCTGATCCGTCCGCAAGCCGAAGCTACCTTCCTTGTTGCAGGCATAACTCACAGGCGATTCATCTTTCAGGTACAGATCAACCTGAATTTGAGTGTTACGGATGGTATCACCGGTATCGGCATCAACAAAAGTGAACCGGTAATTCTGCGTATTAAATATTTTGTAAAAAGCAAAGAACAGTATCATGATAACCAGAACAAGTAAGGGAATCCAGATAAAAATGCTATTTGACCGCTTTAATTTTTCTGCCAGTGGAACAACTGCTGAATTTTTAAACCTGAAATCGTACCAATTACGGTAACCAGCATATTTGCTTAGCATATTCAATACATCGATACGCGGTAGTGATGAATTCAAAGCTTTGAAATGCGTGTAAAACCATTTTTCACTGAGCCGGCCGTTCACTTTTATCAGCAGGTCTTCCTGGAAGTCGGTAATCTCCTGTCCCTTCCAATCCGATAGGTCAGGATTTATTCCCGGATACGATAGCTTCATGGTAGCTACGATTTCCTTTTTTAGGAGTGCGAACAGTATTTTATCTTCTTTTGGCAAAGTTGCGAAGGAATTAGAAAACCTGGTTGCTAAATACTTGCAAAATACTTTACAGCTAATTTACAACAGATTTTCAAGGTTTTAGAGCCGGAGCATACTAATTTTATATGTTGGTAACGAAATAGAAGGTGCATTCGGATTTTCAATGCATTTAAAAAGGGAAAATACAAAATGTGAAATATGGGAAAATATAAACATACTAAGACTTTCAAACTATGCATGCCCGGTATTAAATCAAATTTAACAATGCTTGGAAGTTATGCTGTAAAAGCAATATCTGTCTTTTCCCTTTGTCAGTTCTTTTGTTGTTGTTCGCTAAAATCTCAGGAAGTACATCAAAGCATTTCTGGATTTGAGAGTATCAGAAAAAATTCTATTTACCTCGAAATACTCGGGAATGCTGCATATTACTCAGTAAATTATGACCGGATAGTACCTTTAAAAGATAAAAAAGCCTTGTTTTTAAGATTCGGCGGCAATGCATTGAGCGAATCGGATTCATCAGATAAGATTTGTTTGGGATTACTCATTGAGCCGGGTATTCTGATGGGTGGCCCAACCAGCTTTTTTGAAACGGGTATAGGGTACACGTATTTTACCAGGTTTACCGACCAGCTTTATACATTCACTGCCGGGTATCGATACCAGGGTGCAAAGGGTTTTGTCTTTCGGGCTACCCCGATGTATATCATGAATACAGAAAAAGGAGATGTTTTCGGAAATCATTTCTGGTTCGGGATATCGTTTGGATATTCCTTTTAGGATAACATGTATGAACTGTTGAGGCATATTCAAATGAATGCTTCATATTAAAGTTTAAAGCAGCCGATTAAGTCACATTTTGAAAAATAAAAATTAATCAAATTCGCAGATCGAAAAAATAGATAAGAATCTGACCTAAATAACTTAAAACCAATCATTATGAAAAAGCTGATCTTTTTTATGCTTTTGAGTATCGGGCTGCTGGCAACCAGCTCTTTTGCAGGCAATAATCCCGATAAAGAAGTAATGAAAGCCTTTGAATTAAGAATGAATGGAAAGGTGGACGAAGCAAAGGCAATGCTGGATGGAATTCTGTTAAAAGATTCCACTAATGCTATGGCCCATTACGAAATGGCCCGGATTAATCAATATATGTTTATAGGTGGTGGAGGGATGAAGATAGAAGATGTTATTTCTTCCATCAATAAAGCGGTGACCTATGATCCGAAAAATGTTACTTATGCTTATTACAAAGGAATTGCTTATTTCCTGAATGCTTTTATGGCGATGCAAATGGGACAGGAGGGTGAGGTGAAAAACCGGGTTGCAGAAACCTGTAAACAGTTTGAAAACGTGCTCACCTTGAAACCCGATTATCATGAAGCTATGCTTTACCTGGTGGAAATATATGGTCTGTTGCCCAGGGAAATGGGAGGCGACAGCGCGAAAGCTATTGCTTATGTAGGGAAATTGGCGAAAGCAAACAAATATTTTGGTGCTAAAGCTAAAGCCGTATTGGCATCGGAAAACACTGACCTGTTAAAATATTGGGAGGACCTGCTTCTCTTAAACCCTAAAGATCCAGAATATTATATGGAAGCTGGAAATGCATGTCTTTATAAAGATGACGCAGTAAAAGCGGAAAAGTATTATAATGAGGCTATAAAGTTGGATGCTTCTAACAATATTCTGATTTTAAATCTGGGCAGGTACCACATGATGAAAGTAATGCAGAACCAGGATCTGGCTAAAACCGAATTGCCTGTTGCAAAAACATACCTTGAAAAATATCTGAAATCAGTACCGGAGCCTGTTGTCCCTTTGAAAGCCTATACTTTGGGAGCAATTTCTATCTGTGAAAGATTCCTTGGAAACCAGGCTGAATCGGATAAACTGGTGGCTGAGGCTAAGTCGCTTGATAAATATTTCTCAAGAGCTTCGGCTGTTCCAAGTTTATTGTCGTTTGACCCGCCTGACCAAATTAGCCATCATTACTTTTCGTTTTTCAGCCCTTACTAAGTTGTTTGCAGATTTCAGCGAGCTCGATTTGTAAATCGGTTAAAACGGTTGTAACTTTAATCCATTACGTATAAACTGAAGAAGAACAGAGTTTTTCGACTATTGAAGATACTCAGCCATTAAAAAAAATAGTATTGATCAATTCATTTAATCCCCGAAGCCATGATCGAACATGTTCACAATCACATCACAAGCGAATTACAGCAGAACACGCGCACGGATACCATTTTTATCCTGAGTGCAATCTTACTGAACCTTATTACCCTGGCAATTAATTCAGGGATGGTAGAGCAATCGCGGACTGACGAATCTATGCTCATTGTAATGTTCCTTTTTGTTGTCCTGATCGTTTTGGTGAACCTTGTTGTAATTTTCGGGCTGTTGAAAGGTAAACAAACCCGGATGAAACTGGTGTCAGGTTTGCTGAAGATGTACAAGGATAAGGAGGTTGATAAGTATTACGACGAATCCTTGTTAGGAAATTACAATGTGCGCTATAACCTGTTTATAATGGTTGTTGTTTTCACCGGCATTATTGCTATCGTTGTGCCTTTTGTATTGCGCTGATAAAACCATGAGTCCTGAGAGTTAACTTTTTTCAAGATCTCAGGAGTGATGGAACTTAAATACGAAATTTATTGGTTTTAGGTTAGCTACAAATGTTGAACCGGAAGAAACAGCCAGATCGAAGGCTTATTTTTTGCGTTCCGGCTTTGCGTTTTTTGTTGATCCTGCAGTATCCGCTATTTTATAAAGGTTAACGGTAAACTTCTGATCTTTAACGGCTTCTATAATCTTCTTTTCAAGCATAACATCGATATAATCCTCTTTAAGTTTCATATTCTCAGCCTGGTGCTTTTTATCGATAAAAGTAAAAGTATATATACTGGCAAAAACCAATGAAATAACAAGGGCAGCAAGTGCAATAATCTGAGTAAGCCGGGCGCGTTTTGTCCGGAGAGATTTCTCCGATACAGTAACAGAATCAGTCAGGGTAATAATTTCATTGTCATTGGAATTCACTGTTACAGTCACCGGAATATGCCTCTCGAGCAGGTCTTCGAAATATCCGGCTATTGAATCTTTGACCAGCATATCAAGTTCCTGACGTAATGAAGCGTAAACGGAATAATTGGTTAGAACCAGTATAGTGAAGCCAATATCAAGAGAGTCTTCCTTTTCCTTATAATTTAAAAAGTACACGTGTGTATTTTCACGAATCACAACACTTCGCTCAATATTGGCCTGTATAAAATCGCGGACCGGGTTATCCGTTCCGTGTTTGCCTGGCTTCGAATTCGGCTTGAATGCAGTTAATCCTTCCTTAAGCAAATCAAGCAATTCCGCTAAAGAAGCATTCTTATCCCTGATCCGGATGAAATATTCAATTTCACGAATGGTAACATTTGCGTTGTTATTCACTTTAAGCATGTGCACTTTGTTGGAAACTATGGATATCTGATGGTTCTTATTTATTAGTTAATTAACAAAATGGCAAAAGGTAATATTTATTTATGATGATTGTGTTTTAGAAGGGATTGGCAGTTTCAGTTTGATTTCCGGAAGCCAGAGGTCTCTAATTGGTTTTGTGAATCAATAAATTGAATTCACTGTTTCTCGAAAAACCATATTGTGCTGATAGGATGCGTTTTAACTTCGCCTCACAATAAACTCCCGATAAACTCACTTTCCCTGTGTATCTTTGCAGCTTTTAAGCCTGCATCATGAAATTTGAACAATATAATTTTGCCCCGGAAATAAAACAAAACATTGAAGAATCGGGATTCAGGCGCCCGACTGATATTCAATACAAAAGCATTGGCCCGATATTGCATGGCGACGATGTGCTTGCCATTGCTCAAACCGGCACAGGCAAAACCGCCGCTTTTGCCATACCAGTTATCAATATGTTGCACGAAAATAAATTTTCGAGCCGCAGCGATGGCATTCGGTGTATTGTGATGGTTCCCACGCGCGAACTGGCATTGCAGATCACAGAAGTATTCCAGGTCCTTTCAAAACACACCCGTGTAAAGGTTTTTTGTCTGATGGGTGGCGTTGAACAGGATCCGCAGATTGAACGCCTTGAGCAAGGAGTCGATATCCTGGTATCAACACCCGGCCGAATGTTCGACCTGGTGAGCCAGGGACACCTCGATCTGAGTAAAATTGAAATCCTCATCCTCGACGAAGCCGACCATATGCTCGACCTGGGTTTTATTAATGATATCCAGCAACTTGTAAAGAAATTGCCGCGGAAGAGACAAACGCTTTTTTTCTCGGCAACGATAAATTCGTATATCAAAAAAGTAGCGTATTCACTGGTTACTAACCCGATACGCATACAGATTTCACCCAAGGATCCCGTTGCCCGTAATATCGAACATGCTGTGGCTTTTATCGAAATGGACGACAAACGCTTTTTCCTCGAACGCCTTGTGAATGAAAATCCGGATAGTAAAATTGTAGTTTTTGTCCGGACAAAAGTACGTGCCGAACGTGTAAGCCTCGCCATGGAAAAGTTGAATATCAAATGTGAAACCATTCATGGCGATAAAGAACAACTTGACAGGCTCCAGGTAATGAAAAGATTTAAAAACGGTGAGTTTAAAATACTGATAGCCACCGATGTAAGCGCACGCGGAATTGATATTCCGAATGTAGATTTTGTGGTGAATTACGACTTGCCTGAGAAGCCCGAAAACTATGTACACCGCGTGGGCCGTACAGGCCGTGCTGATAAAAAAGGAATTGCCGTATCATTTTGCAGCAACGATGAAAAGCCCTTACTCGAAGAAATTGAAGAGTATATCGGAAAACCTGTTGAAGTAATGGAAATAAAGAATCAGGATTATAAAGAAACCCTTGCTTTTACAGCCGAAACCAAATCGGACTGGAAGACCTTGCTTCGCGATGCTGAGGAAGAAGAGAAGAACAGGAAGAAGAGGAAGAAAAAAAAGTAGAAGGGCCGACAAGGCGAGGGGGAGATTAGGAGATGGGACGACCAGCCAAATCTTTTCACAAACTTCATTTCGACAGGATTGACTCTGAACCGATCCACCTAAGGTGGAGAACTTACCGAAGGTAAACATGAAACTTTGAAACCTGAAACTCTGAACCGATCCGCCCTAGGCAGAGAGATCAACTAAGCTAAACACAGAAACTTTTTAGTCTATTCCCTGATTTTCATAAACTTTTCACTATCCCTGAAACCCTCGTTGCCAACAAATTTTTTAAACTGATACTTTGTGGGTGAAAATACATAAGGCATAGTATCCTGGTTGGTTTCAGTAATTGTTTTGAGTTGCTCAATATCTTCCTTTTTATTTATGCTGCTAAGTGAAAGCATCCCGCGCGAAACATCAAGTTTCTTAACCTGCCAGGTATCCGGTGGTATAAAAATATTTACAAAATAATATCCTTTGAATTTTTTTAGAACATTTTCTTCATCAATAACAAATAAGGTATCCATCTCGTGTATATGCATTATTATAGAATCGCCTTCAATCTGAATATGCTGACCTTCATTGGTTTTTAAATTGAAAAGCGTGTCCCCGATAATTTGCTGATTGCTATCGACTTGACTAAGGTGCATCTTTTCATCAAAATCATAAATCCTGATTATGGAATTGCCTGTGATTTGCAGAATAGAACTATCCTCAGAGCTCAGGTATTTCCCCTGTATCCTTTTGGGGAATCCGCCAAGATCTGCCACATCGGCAGGCTGCGGTTTATCAAAAACTACAGGAGGCTCGCATGCAAACTGGAACAGAACGACCATTGCTAATAAAAAACACAACTGCTTTTTCATAGTCCAGGTGATTTAATTAAATAACGCTGATAGTATTTTTGAAAGTATAAGTTCAAATATTATTATGAGGATAAAGATAAGAATAAAACAAAGAACCTTTGATTCCAAAATTATATAAAAAAGTAACTGATCAGCCCAATTAGATACTATGTTTACCACAGATTTGTGGTGAGCAGAGTCGAACCATTTCACAGATAATACAGATTATAATCTTCTTCCGGCAGTAAAATAGATGAAATTCAAACATGAGTTAATTATATTTGTCTGCGATATCTGTGGCATGTATTTGTTTGTCAAAAACCTGGGCAAACTGATTGTTATAAAAAAGGATTTCAAAAAATCCCTCAGAGCATTTCATGATTTTCCTTAATTTCATCCCGAAATTTATACCCCATTAATGGAAAAGACTGAACCTCGGATCGAACCGGAATGGTTGGACGTATTGCGACCGGAATTTGAGAAACCATATTTTAAGGAACTGAAATCGTTCCTTGTAGAAGAGAAAAAACTTTACCGCATTTACCCTCCCGGCAACCGGATATTTGCTGCATTTGATTATACACCTTTCAGCAAAGTTAAAGTGGCAATCCTGGGCCAGGATCCGTATCATGGTGATGGACAGGCACATGGTCTCTGTTTTTCGGTTCCCGATGGGATTGCCTTACCCCCTTCACTCGTAAATATTTACAAAGAGCTTTCTACCGATCTTTGTATTCCAATTCCGAAATCGGGAAACCTCGAAAAATGGGCGAAACAAGGTGTGCTTTTGTTAAATGCAACGCTTACTGTTCGTGCCAACCAGGCAGGCTCGCACCAACACCATGGATGGGAAAATTTTACCGATGAAGTGATCAGGCAACTCTCGGCACGGCATACCGGACTGGTTTTTATCCTTTGGGGAAGCTATGCCCAGGCTAAAGAAGCATTAATAGATACTTCGAAACATTTTATCCTTAAATCAGTGCATCCATCACCTTTATCCGTTTACCGCGGGTTTTTCGGATGCCGCCATTTCTCTAAAACCAATGAAATGCTTATCAAGGAAGGGAAAGACCCGGTTGATTGGAGCCTGGTGTAAAGGGATGGGACCAGATTGATAATGTCGGATGTCGGATGTCGGATGTTGGATTGAAGAATTAAAATTTTTGTACCTTTATAAACTCTGAAACTCTGAACCGATCCACCTTAGGCGAAGAGCTCATCGAAGCTAAACCCTGAAACTCTGAAACCCTGAAACCCTGAAACTCTGAAACTCTGAAACTCTGAAACTCTGAAACCCTGAAACTCTGAAACCCTGAAACCCTGAAACTCTGAAACCCTGAAACTCTGAAACTCTGAAACCCTGAAACTTGAGACCCTTCAAACCCTTATATGTCAACCGAAGCCCAATATTATATTCCACTGTCTGACAAAACTGTACAATGTACGCTCTGTCCCCATAATTGTATTCTCAGGGAAGGGAAAGCCGGGATTTGCAGGGTACGTGTCAACCAGGACGGAAAATTATTCACGGAAGTGAATGGATATGTTTCCGCATTCCATTTCGATCCTATCGAGAAAAAACCTTTGTATCATTATTATCCCGGATCGACTATTTTATCTCTTGGAACATATGGCTGCAACCTGAGATGTTTTTTCTGTCAAAACTGTACAATTTCGCAGACAGCTGCTGAGCCTGAGTTACCCCGAACTTATTATACACCTGAAGAAATTGTTAACATAGCGCTTAAACGGAAAGGAAACATTGGTATTGCCTTTACGTATAACGAGCCGATTGTCTGGTTCGAGTATATGCTCGACATTGCCCGGTTAGCAAAACAAGCTGGTCTGAAAACCGTAATGGTGACAAATGGATTTATCAATAAGGAACCTTTGACTACGCTGCTTGCATTTATTGATGCTTTCAGCGTTGACCTTAAAGCTTTTAAAGATGAATTTTATACAAAAGTAACTTCCTCAAAACTCGAACCCGTTAAAGAAACGCTGAAGCAAATCAGCCAGGCAGGCAAACACCTCGAAGTGGTAAACCTGGTTATTCCGGAACTGAACGATGATGTGGCCACATATACAACCATGGTAAATTGGATAGCATCCGAACTTGGGAAAGATACTGTTTTTCATATTTCACGTTATTTCCCAAGCTACAGGCTAACCACAGAGGCTACTCCCATCTCTTCGATCCGCAATCTGAAACTCCTGGCCGAAAAATCCCTCACTTATGTGTATGCAGGAAACATCTCCGCTGAAAGTAATGATACCTATTGCCAGCAGTGCAATAATATCCTGATTACAAGGAATGGATATACTGTCAATAAAATAGGGCTGGATACTGAAGGGAATTGTACCCGCTGCGGCAAATTATTTCTTAAAAAAACATAATTTTCTTTTCCGGTTCATTTGTTTTAAACTACTTTTGAAAACTCAGGATCAATATTTTTCAATAAGTCATATATTTATTTGAATCAAAATTAGTTGCATGGCATCACAAAAAAAAGCAATAATATTTTTTATTTCACTGGTAATCAGCCTATCCGGAAGTCTGGCATGTGCGCAACAACTTGCCGGCGAACCAGCAGGCGGAATGGATGAAAATGAACTGGAAAAAGCAGAAATGTTACTTCCACCTTCCAATTCAGCGGTTCCTTTAACTTTAAATATCCCGGTCTTAAACAAATATTATACAAGTTGGGATACTTTATATGTACGCCGTTATTCCGAAAATCCACCTTTCGCTGGTGATTCAGTCAGACTGCCCCTTTTTAATGAATATTCAACAGGATTTGTGGCTCCGGTAGAAGGAACTTTTTTATCCCCTTTCGGGAAACGTGGCCGGCGTGTCCACTCAGGTGTTGATATTAAACTGGAAGCTGGTGATCCAGTAAGTGCGGCTTTTGATGGGGTAGTTCGTATGGCCCGTAAATATTCAGGCTATGGCAATTGCGTGGTAATAAGGCATTACAATGGATTGGAAACTCTTTACGGGCATCTTTCGAAAATAAAAGTTCAAGTGAACCAGCGGGTAAAAGCCGGGGATATTATAGGGCTGGGTGGGCACACGGGACGTGCTACCTGCAACCACCTTCATTTTGAGACACGTTTCCAGGGGAAAGCATTTAACCCTAAACAATTAATTAATTTTGATACATACTGCCTGGTTTCCGATACTTTTTCTGTCACAAAAGCTACATATGGGTTATCCCGGGATTATCTTCCGGGAAATTCCTCCACCGATCGTCTTGTGGATGACGGCAATTCCAGTTCCAAATCTAAATCATCCAAATCAAAAAAATATTATACCATCAGAAGCGGTGATACACTTTATGCTGTTTCAAGAAAATACGGGACATCTGTAAAACAGTTATGTTCTATTAATGGGATTAAACCTACAAAAAAGCTTCAACTGGGAACCAAATTAAGGATTCGGTAGTCAATGTGCCTGATAACTCAATGTATTTCGGGGCCGGAATTTTCCGGCCTCTTTTTTTTGTAATTTTAACCCAAAATTAATCCAGGATAATTTTGAAGTTTTTTACCAGGCATTCTGTTCGTAATTTCATATTCACTAGCCTTTTGCTGATTTTGTTTACCGGCTGCAACCCGGCACTGAACATTACAGGAATGGATATCAGCAGCATTTATACAGGTCATAAAGAAAATTCACTGCAGCTCAGCCAGTTATACAATAATAACGACAGTATTTCAACCATTAGCATTATTTTGCCTGCCGGTCTTATATTGCCTGATCCCGGCACAAAAAAATATTCCAGAAAAGGTACATTAAAATATGAAATTATCGGGGAAGGAAAACATATTGATCTGATCGACAGTGCTACTTTCGCCATAGCAGATACTTCCGGCAACAAAAGTTACATCAATCATACCTGGACTTTCAGGGCGCCAATAGATATGGACTATTTTGTAAAAGCAACGTATTCGGTCCCCGGAATACTTGATGATTTTTTGCTGCTCGAATATTTCAGTAAGAAAAATCACTTCAGCCAGTCCTGGTACCGTTTTCAAAGCGAATCGGGTGAATATCTTCCGGGCAATATCACAGCATATCCACAGCCTTTGCGAATTATTACCACAGACAGCAGTACCCGGAAATTGCTTGTGAAATTTTACTCCCGTAA
>Ga0208789_1001528_pt1 | contig 12641 bp, 6 predicted proteins | sample Methanotroph_Enr_FD_187368 | JGI IMG/M metagenome (GOLD analysis project Ga0208789, IMG submission 187368) | Enriched soil microbial communities from Old Woman Creek wetland in Ohio, USA - Methanotroph_Enrichment_5 (SPAdes) (version 2) | ecosystem: Environmental > Terrestrial > Soil > Wetlands...
CAAAATTGTGAAGACTCAGTAGCAGGTAAAAATACTCACAGTCTACAACATTATAGCCTTATTTGGGGTGGATTGTCCTTTGGTAGAATTTGATAAATGCTTCATATTAACTTTCATAAATAAGGTTTGACCATATTGGTTGTGTCCTTTCTACTGGTTATTTATTTAAAAATAAGGTTTTTTAAGACTTGTTTAGTGACGCATTTTATACCAGGAATATTAGCAAATTAATAATCGTTTACTTTGGCTAATGATTGTGACATTGTTGCTTATTTTAATCAAATATAATACATTCCGGGCTTTCAGCCCTACTATTTCCATACATATTTGTGCAAAGGGCTGTCGCCCTATGCTATTACATTCTGTCCCTTTGGGACTAACACAAATAAATTATGAGATATTCCAAGGGGCAAAGCCCCGAAATTTAACAGCCAATGGTGCAGCGAAGCGTAACCATTGGCGCAAATGATCCGAATTTGTCCGTTAGCCCTGAAAGGGCGGTATGTATTGAACGATCACTGAAGTTAAATGCGAATGGAATTTTAAATATCAGATCATAAAAAAGGCTGCCCATTTGGACAGCCTCTTTTCTATTTATAACTAATCAACTTCTTAATAACCTGTATTTTGTTCTAAAATACCGGGTTGCAAATCTCTTTGAGTTTGTGGAATTGGCTGATATTTATCCTTTTCATCAAAGGTGGCACCCTGCATCACGTCCCTGGTTCTTAAATCGCCAGCTGCATAAGCGTTTAACGTAGCAGCCATATCGACCCTCTGACCTGCTGGAAGTTTGTCCCAACGTCTGAGATCGAAAAAGCGCATACCTTCAGTAGCAAATTCAAGACGTGTTTCCCATTGAACTGCACGCATAGCCGCATTTTTATCAGCAAACGCAGCATAAGTACCAATTTTATAATTGGCAGCAGGTTGGGTAAAGTCAACGGAACCGTCCGGACCCCATGGATAAACAGTCGGAGGCAAGGCGAAGATTTTAACCTTTCCCATTACCATCTCGTTTCCAGCCCTGGTGCGGATTTCATTAACCAACGTTTGCGCTTTGGCTAAATCACCTTCAGATGCAGCCACTTCGGCTCTCCATAGCAGGACATGTGCATAACGGATATAACGGTAGTTGTTGGCATTGATACCTGTCTGCCATCCGGTTGTGGTTGACAAAGTGTTGCGCTGAGATTTGTAAAAGAAAGGTTTCAGAACCGGCATATACGGACCACCAAATGGCTGATAGCGGATCCAGTCGCGACCACGCATGATACCCCAGTCAAGGTAAGGAATTCCCCTGCGACCCATAGTCCAGTCAATACGAGGGTCAAGCAAATCATCAGCAGGAACAAAAGTTGCCTCTGAAGCAATTCCCTGGTCGTTCTTTAAATCGGTATTGTTAAATGTATCAAACAATGGTAAACCGTTTGCATCTACTTTAAAAGCATTTGCAAGGTTTTGCGATGGCTGGTGGAAACCGCAGCACATGCCGATATCAGATCCATGAGGCCAGTTTAAGCCGATACCCATTTCACCATTTAATGATTCGTCGATATCATTTACCGCTGACTGGATTTCAAATATAGACTCAGCATTGTTATTTTCCACAATGCGGTAGTTGTCAAAATAATTAGGCATCAGCGAGTATTTATCACTCGCGATGATGGCATCCAGCAAGGGCTTTGCACTGGCATAATCCAATACCTGTAAATAAGCACGGGCAGCAAGAGCCATAGCAGCATATTTGGTTGGACGGCCAGGTTCTGCCTGGGTTTCAGGAAGATTATCGGCTGCAAACTTCAGATCATCGGTGATCCATTTTACTACTGCACCGGGTGCATTGACATTGGTAATCGTGCTGGCCACATCAATTTTGTCCTCAGGGATAATCGGGATTTTGTCACCAAAAACCAGCCAGGCTTCGAAATTAAACAAACCCCTGAGGAATCTTGTTTCGGCTGTGAATTCTTTAACTTTATCCGCCGCAAGATCTTTAGTCTTGGCGATCACATTCAGTGTAATATTGGCACGGTTAACACCCATTCCAAGATTTAATCTCCATTTATCAGCAGGATAACCATTGGTGGTTGAAACTTCCCAACGTTCGATTTCATTTACAGGAATCTGGTCGGTCTTTTCTGATCCTTTGTAAGCATCGTCCGATGCAACTGAACCGTATGTCCAGTTTTGGATAGATGCACCCCAGCTGACGGTCCATAGGGCACTCCCTTTTACCATGCCATAAGTTCCTGTCAACAAAGCATTAATACCTTTTTCGTTGTAGAATACATCTTCGGAGGTCGATCCAAGCGGCTTTTTGTCCAAAAATGAATCAGCGCAAGAATAAGATATGGCCGTTAAAAGACAGGTAGCCACTATAATTGATAGTTTTTTCATATCATTCTTTTGTTTTAAATTAATAATATTCATAAAAGATTACAGACCGAGGGTCAAACCAAATGTAATCTGGCGCGGTGTTGGCCAGGCTCCCCTGTCAACTCCCATCGACATACCCGATGAATCAAGTTCAGGATCGAGTCCTTTGTACCTGGTGAGGGTGAACAGGTTAGTAACCTGTAAATATAAACGCACGTTTTTAAGCTTTACCCGGTCGAGAACATTTTTAGGTATGGTATAACCTAATCTTGTAGTTTTCAGTCTAAGGAAAGATCCGTCCTGGATAAAGGCTGTGGAAGCCTCCTGGGAACGTGATGCCTGGTCGAGCATTGGCAGTTTTGCAGTAGCATTATTTGCATACGGACTACCCCATGAATTATAAAGTGCATCTTTACTTAATCCTCCGTTGAACATACCATAGTCAATCCAGCGGTCAACATAGTTGATGATGTCATTGCCATAACTTCCGTAGAAGAACATATTCAAATCGAAGTTGGAATAACCCAGGTCAATATTCAAACCACCTGTAAACTTAGGATGAGGATCACCAATATAAGTCCTGTCCTTGTCGAGTGAGATTTTTCCATCACCATTTAAGTCCCTGTATTTAAAATGGCCTGGTGTGGTATAATCTTCAAATTGAGGAGCAGCTGTTGCTTCTGCAGCATTCTGAATAATCCCATCAACAACCAAACCATAAAACTGTGGAAATGCCTTCCCAGTTGTAGCGCGTGTATATTGCACCTGGCGTTCTTCATACCCCATAACTTCGTCCGTATTATTGGAAAGCTTCACAACTTCGTTTTTGTAATGCGACCAGGTTAGATTTAAAGCGTAGGTAAATTTACCGGCCATTAATGTATTGTGGTATCCAAGTTCAACATCAACACCAGTATTTTTCATTTCACCAATATTAACATAAGGTGGAGTTGCCAAACCCATTACTTCAGGTACACTTAAACGGTAAAGCATATCAGAAGTATTTCTTTGCCATACGTCGACAGCAAAAGTGAGTTTCCTGTCCAGCATAGCTGCATTGACTCCAACATTGACGGTTTTAGTAGTTTCCCATTTCACATCCGGGTTACCCTTCGTTTCCGGCTGAAAACCTGCAATAGCTGATGTATTTGAACCTGTTAAATTGTAAGCTGCCATATAATTATTGGTGGCATAGGTAGAATACATCTGGTAGTCATCAATCCGGTCATTACCCGACATACCCCAACCTGCTCTGATTTTAAGATTATCTAACCAGCTTTTTGTACCAGCCATAAAACTTTCATTCGTGATCTCCCATGCAGCCGAACCAGCCGGGAATATCCCGTAACGGTTGGAGGCGCCAAATTTGGAAGAACCATCCCTGCGTACTGTACCCTCCATGAAATATTTGCCCATCAGGTCGTAATTTACACGGCCAAACTGGGAGAACAGGGAGTTTGAATTAGAATACCCATTGTTGTCTTTATTGATCTCGCCGGAATTAAGCTGCATATAATCAGGTGTTAGCGCAAAATACTGGCTCCGGCTGGCATTCAACTCCCGGTAGTTATTTTCGATCGCTTCAGTTCCTACAACAATATTAAGCTTATGAATTTCTTTAATAGTCGTAGTGTAATTAATTGTATTAGCCCAGTTCCATAAAATAGAAAAATTAGAATTAACAGAAAGACCACCGGAAAGGTTGCTTGGTTCCGAGGATTCAAAACTAGGTAAGTTGTAATTTTTAGCATTCCACTGACCTACATTGTAACCAAACAAACTCTTAAAAGTTAACCCTTTGTATAAAGTCGCTTCGCCGAAAATATTACCGATCGCACGGAAATATTTCCCATTATTATCTTTGGCACGATACAACTGGGCCACAGGGTTGGTTGCATTTCCCATACCCGGAGCTTTTGATCCGGCAAAATTAACACCGTTGATATCAAATACCGGGATGATTGGCTGCATACGATAAGCAAAAGATATAGGCGTCCCCTCACCATTGTTGTCCAGGTTTCCATTTTCATTGATATAAATTGCCTGGATCGACTGCCCTACTTTAAGCCACTTGGCAAATTGGGATTCAGCATTTACGCGGAAATTGTACCGCTTGAAACCGGTATATTTCAGGAAACCTTGTTCATCAAGGTAATTTGCGGATAATGCATAGGTTGATTTAGCTCCTCCTCCGGATACTGAAAGATCGTACTCCTGGACAACACCTGTACGATAGATTTCATCATACCAGTTTGTTCCTTGTTTGTTGGCTTTGAAAATCACGTAACCAGGAAAATTGTAAAGCTTCGGGTCAACTGAAGATGCACCTTCCATCGTTCCTGCAGGTAAAATATAATCAGGAGTTTTAGGCGTTGCACCAGCACCATATTGGGGATGCGAATAATATAGCAGGCTTTTCGGATCAGTTGTACCGGGAACTTTGCCCAGGTTTTTTGCCTGCAGCCACAATGCCTCACCGTATTGGGTGGTATTCAACATATCATACTGGTTAACAGCCTGCGACAAACCTGTCCTCATCGTAAAGGTAATCGTAGGTTCCTGGTTCTGACGTCCGTGTTTGGTGGTAATCAGAATAACACCATTTGCACCCCTGGAGCCATAAATTGCGGCAGAAGAAGCATCTTTCAAAACAGAAATCGACTCAACATCATTAGGGTTGATGTTATTACCCGGGCCTACAGGAACTCCGTCAATAACATACAATGGGTTCGGATCGTTAATTGTACCGATACCGTGGATACGGATGGTCGCATCGGCACCTGGTCGGTTTGCAGAAGTAACCGTTACCCCGGATATCTGACCCTGCATACGGCTTACTACGCTCGGTGCGCTCGAAGTTTTCAGCTGCTTATCAGATACCGTTGAAACAGATCCTGTTAACTGCTCTTTAAGACGGGTACCATAACCAACAACAACAACTTCCTCAACACCAATAGTTTCGCTCTTCATGGATACATTGATCACAGTGTTCTCACCAATTGGCATATCAACAGATACCATCCCAACAAACGAAAAGGACAGAACCTGTGCGTTTGCAGGAACACTCAGCGTATACTTGCCATCAATGTCGGTAACAGTACCGGTTGTAGTCCCTTTTACAATTACGGTAACACCGGGAATCATAGATCCACTCTCGTCAGATACTTTCCCGGTCAATGTCTTTTGTGCAAAAGCCATACCGGTTGTCAATACCATAAGAAGAACCATAGATAGTAACATCCTGGTCCATTTATCCTTAGGCAGAAAAATCAATTTTTTTTGTTTCATAAATACATAACATTAAGATTAGTAAATAAAAATAGAAGAACGTGTACTTAATTTTCAACATATCAATTTCTTATAATTATACTCTATTTATAATTTAAGAAATATGTTTCAATTTGTTGAGGATGTTTCACACTTTTTTTTTACATATTTAAACATTTATTAGATTATTTTATAATACTATTACCAATTAGTAGTACAAACTTACGCCAGAGTATCTTTTAAGTAAAAAGGCAGGTAGTACTTTTTAAAATGAAAATTTGGTTAATCTTATTTATTGCAGGCAAAAATAAATATAAAACAGAATCAATTCAAACTTATTTATAATTTTTTTTTACAATTTTTTAACATTTAAAACACAAATTTTTTAATAGAACATCTGACTGGAAAATTTTCAACGATTTATGGGATGGAGAAAGTGATACTTTCATTAAGATTCCTCTATTAATAAATCTTAAATTATCTTTTTATCTTCGCAGGATAAATTTAAAACCAAACCCTATGAGTTCATCCCTGATTAGCGCTTCAATTCGTATTTTGCTCCTGGCTTCCCTGATTGTGACAATTTCGTGTCAGAATAAAGGTTTAAAAGTAATTACGGTCACCGGCGAGATACCGGCTTCAAAGATGGGTGTGACACTCCCCCACGAACATGTGCTTGTTGATTTTGCAATGATTGATTCGATAGTCCCTAACCATTACAATAAAGATTCCGTAATCACCAGGGTATTGCCCTATTTTGAAGAGCTTAAACCTTTTAAGGTCACTACTTTTGTGGATTGCACACCGGAATTTCTGGGTCGCGATCCGCAGTTACTGGCTGAATTATCGCGCAAAACAGGAATTTATATTCTCACCAATACAGGCTGGTATGCTGCTGATAACGAAAGACATCTGCCAAAAGAGATCAAAGATATGAGCCCAGAACAGATCGCCGCTGTCTGGATTGACGAGGCCAAAAACGGAATTGGAAACACGGGGATCAAACCGGGCTTTATAAAAATAGGGATAAACAATATTGAATTGTCCGAAACCGATAAAAAACTTGTTGCAGCAGCGTGTCTTACTCACCTGGAAACGGGTCTTACAATTATGTCGCATACCGGACTTGCAGATGCAGCAATGGCGCAACTGACAATTCTTAAAAAGTATGGCGTCGATCCTTCGGCATTTATCTGGACGCATGCCATGGTAGAAACCTCCAATAAAAAACTCCTTACCATCGCACAAATGGGGGCATGGGTTTCTATCGATGGTATTCAAAAGGATTTGACAGCTCAGCTCAGGATTTCCGGATTATTACAATTTATGAAATCAACGCGTCAGCTCAACCGCGTTCTGCTCTCTCACGATGCCGGCTGGTACCAACCCGGGAAACCGAATGGGGGAGAATTTCGTCCTTATACCGAACTTTTCACTTCACTTACACTGGTTTTAATGAGTGAGGGATTTACCCGCGAAGAACTTGACCAGATGATTATAAAAAATCCTGCCGAAGCTTTTGGAGTAAGGGTAAGGAAGATCGCGAAATAGGTGGAGAATGGCTTTGCCAACAAGCATTTCAATAAATAATTTTCAATGAATATTAAAATAAGTATAGTTGCCTTTAATTGTTTTATTTTCAGCCTGTTTGTTTTGGAAAGCTGTAATAGTGATCTGCAAGGTAATATCCGGATAATAAATCATCAACCAAAAATTGAACCCGATTATTCTGACGTTACCATTCCTCCCAATATCGCACCCATGAATTTTATCATCAAAGAACCAGGTAATGAATACCAGGTAATCCTTAAATCGGGGTTGAGCGACACACAGATTTCCCTTAGAAGCAAGGATGGCGTAATTCAGTTCCCTGAGAAATCGTGGAAAAAGCTGATTGGAGCGTCCAAAGGAGATAAAATCACCATTCAGATTTTATCTTCCATCAACAAGGATAGTTTAAATAAATATGAGCCAATTTCACTTTCAGTGGCCAATGACCCGATTGATCCTTATATGGCATACCGTTTAATTTCGCCGGGATATTACAGTTGGTCGGACATCAAAATTGAACAACGCTCCCTTGAGAGTTTTGACAAGGAATCGGTGATTGAAAATCAGATTATTGATAAGAACTGTGTCAACTGCCACTCATTCAATCAGAATAATCCCGATAAGTTTTTAGTTCATATTCGTGGTTCAAAAGGAGGCACCTATTTTGTTGATAACGGCAAAATAACAAAAACAAACTTAAAGACCGATAAAATGACCGGTGGAGCTACTTACCCTTACTGGCATCCGGGAGGAAGGTTTGTTGTATTCTCATCCAACCAGGTAAGACAAAGTTTTTATGCTCACTATTCAAAAAACATTGAAGTATATGACCAGTCTTCTTCCCTGATACTATACGACATTCAGAAAAATGAGATAATTGGTGTACCAAAGAATGATTCCATTGAAAGTTTACAGACTTTTCCTACCTGGTCGCCTGATGGAAAAATCCTCTATTATTGCGAAGCATTTCTTGACGATTCTGCCTCACACTGGGAAATCAACGACATTAAAAAGATCCATTACAATCTGGTAAAGAAATCATTTAACGAAGCTGACGTTACTTTCGGAGAAACAAAAATAGTTGTAAATGCAAATGAAATGCAAAAAAGCGTGTCGTTTCCAAGAATATCGCCCGATGGTAAGCTTTTGATATTCACAATGGCCGATTACGGTACTTTTCCTATCTGGCACAAGGAAGCAGATTTATATATGCTTGACCTCGAAAACGGCAGAGTAAAAAAAATGGAATTGAACAGTAATGAAACGGATAGTTATCATTCATGGTCATCAAATAGCAAGTGGTTGGTTTTTAGCTCCAAAAGAATGGATGGGAGAAGTACAAGACCGTTTATTGCCTACATCAACTCATGGGATCAGATCGGGAAACCGTTTGTTTTACCCCAGAATGATCCTTCTTACTATGACAATCTGGTTCTGTCATATAATATTCCGGAATTTATCAAAGGAAAGATTAAGATGAAACCCCGTGATTTTGAGGCAGCAACAAAATTCACAACTATTCAGGCAAAATCGGGGAAATATGAAAATGCGGTACCAGGAAAAACCAAACTTCCCGGGAATAATCAACCTGAAATCCCAAATTCAATACATGAATGATTTGATTAAAATAAACAGCTATGGCCAATAGAACAAAAATCACCGCATTCATTAATAACTATTTATTTCTGCTTCTATTTTTTATTGCTGTATTTGGATATTTTTTCTGGTTTGGAAATTATATTTTATTCTTCCAGGAGAATCAATCCTTATTCCTTTATTCAGGCGCGTATATCCATGATTTTTTAATTAAACCAGGCGGAATTATTGTACTTTCAGGCAAATTTCTAACCCAGTTTTATAGTAATGAATTGGCAGGATCTGTAATACTGGCTGCCGTCTTCACAACCCTGTTTTATTTATTCGCAAGGTTATTTAGAAACCGGAATTTTAGTCCATCCCTGAGTTTGTTATTAGCGTTGATCCCTTCATGTTTTCTGGTTTTAATGCAAACCCATTATTATCATTTCATGGAGGTGAATCTTGGCTACCTGTCTGTTTTACTTTTTTTTATATTTTCCATTTATCTCAACAAAAGAAATGCAGGCTTCGTTGTTTTTATTTTATTCCCGCTTTATTATTATCTGGCAGGGGCTTTTGCGTGGATTTTCGCCGGCACATATGTTGTTTACGCTGTATTCTTTGAAAACAAAAAGTACAAATACCTGTATGCCTTCCTGTTAATCCCCGTATCAGCTTTAATTGTTTTTATTTCTGAAAATCTGTTATTCCTTCAACCATACAATCTGTTACTTAGTTTTCCACTTCCGGCGATTAATGATTCAAAGTACAGGATTTTGTTTTACCTTTTATCCGGATATTTCATTTTTATTCCACTGATCAGTAAGTTGAAATTCACAGGCAAAAGTAAAACAGGCAAACCACTGTTTATTAATATTATATTGGTTCTTGTTCTTCTGTTAACGCTTTATTCGCTCTACACATCTTACAACTTTCAAACATCAGGGGTGTTAAAAACTGAGAAATATGTATTTGAGCAGAAATGGAATGAAGCCATTCGTTATAATGAAAAGAATTCATCTGAAAATTTAATCGGACAATATTTTTATAATGTGGCGCTTTCTGAGACAGACCAGCTTTGCGACAAGTTATTTTTTGGCAGGCAGGATTTCAATGCAGGTTCCCTTATTTTACCCTGGGGAAATGAACACCTGGGTATCGGATCTTATTTTTATTATGCAATCGGTTTGGTAAATGAAGCTCAACGATGGGCTTATGAAGATATGGTCGTAAATGGACAACGACCCGAAAATCTGAAAATGCTGGTAAAAACTAACCTCATTGATGGTAACTACCTGATGGCAAAAAAATACATTGGTATTCTGAAAAAAACGTTGTATTACAAAGCCTGGGCAGCTGATTATGAAAAAATGGCTGAGGATACTACCTTAATCAACAATAATTCTGAATTAAAAGAAAGAAGAAAAAATATGCCCATGGGAGATTTTTTCATCCAGGTTACTTCCGCACAAAATAACATCCCGCTTTTAATTCAATCAAATCCCAATAATAAAAGGGCATTCGAATATAAAATTGCATGGCTGATGCTTTCAAAAGATGTAGAAGGAGTGGTTAATCAGATTAAAACCCTGAAAACATTGGGGTATTCGCGGATCCCACGCCACATGGAAGAGGCAGCCATGATTTATTACAATGGGAAAAAGGCATTACCTGACCTTGGAGGTTTCATAATAAGCAATGAAACATTTTCACGCTTCGATCAATATGTGGCAGCCTATAAAAATAACCGGCAAAATATGGCATTGGCCAAAGAAAGAATGAGAAACCAGTTTGGCAATACATTTATGTTTTATTATCATTTTCAGTAACTATTGCAGAACTTTATTAAAGAAAAAGAGGGTGCCCAAAAAGGCATCCTCTTTTTCTTTAATGCTGAAAATGACAGGTTAATAACCAGTATTTTGTTTAAGTACCTTTTTTCCCGTAGCATCAACTGAGAGGTCAATTTGTGTTTGTGGAATTGGCCATATTTCGTGCTGACCGGCGACAAATGTTTTGCCAGCAAGCGCTCCAATTTGAGTTCCATCAACCTTCAAATAATTATTAATAACAGTTGCTGCGTCGCCCCAACGTACCAAATCAAAGAATCTATAACCTTCCATGGCGAATTCAACGCGACACTCAGCTTTTATTGCCTTGAGTGCATAATCCAATGAAGCAAAATTAGTTGTATAAGGTTCAACTTTGTAATTAGCCGCGGGTGTTCCGTCATCAAACTTAACCACATTCGAACCTTTTGCCCTGTTACGGATCTCATTCACTAAAGATGTGGCCCTTGCAAGATTACCTGCTCGTGCTTCACACTCAGCCAACCAAAGAATAACATGTGCCTTGCGGAATTTACGATAGTTATTGGCATTTACACCTGTAGCCCAGCCAGTAGAGGTTGCCAATGATTTTTCAGCCTTTTTGAACATATTCTTCTTATTAAGGTAAGGCCCACCATTAGAGAGATCACGAACCCATGTAGCACCGTCTTGAACACCCCAATCCAAATAGGGTATACCTGGACGTCCAACGGTATGGTCAAGACGTGGATCAACTGGTTTAGTGTAAACTTTAATAGTAGCACCGGTTGGGTCATAAGGTAATATTGATGCTGTAGTGTATACTTCATCCAGAAGCGGAAGTCCTGTGGTTTCATCCGTGCGAAAAGCGGCTACCGTACTATGTGAAGGTTGGTAGAAACCGCAACATGTACCTGTATGACCATAAGGGAAATTCAATGCAGAACCCCAGCCAGCATTTGATGATCCGTCATTACCATCATTAACAGTATATTGAATCTCAAAAATTGATTCTTCGTTATTTCTATAAGCAATCATGAAATTCTGTTCAAAGCTTGGCATCAATGTAAAACCGCCATTGGTGTAAACGTCATCCAAAAGAGGCTTAGCTAAGTCATATTTCTTCTGAAACATATAGATATATGCTAAATATGTCTTTGCAGCCCATTTTGTTACGCGACCTTTATCAGCCTGCCTTGAAGGAAGATTGTCAGCTGCAAATTTCATGTCAGATTCAATTTCCGGCCATACAAGGTGATCATTAGGGACTACAGTAGGATCTACAGTTTTTTCATCAATATATGGAACTGCTCCGTGAACCCTGGTTAACTCAACATAGAAATGTGCCCTAAGAAATTTAGCCTCAGCTTCAGCCTGAATTTTAGCTGCTTCTGTCATATCCAAAGCAAGCGGAATCGCTTTAAGAACATCATTTGCCCTGATGATACCATCATATAATGGTGCCCAATGGTTTGTTACATATCCATTGTTAGCATCAGCGTAGAATCCTTCAATAGGATTGATTGTCGATTGATCACCATAGTTCGATCCTTTATAAGCATCGTCCGAGGCAACGCCGCCCCAAACCCAGTTGTCAACAGCACTCGCCCACGTATTTCCGTCGCGGCTCCTTTGCGTACCGTCGACACATGCATAAGCCCCAATAAGCAACACATTGACCCCCTTCGCGGATGAGAATGTTGCGATATCAGCAGAACCTTTAGGTTTTATTTCCAACCAATCGCTTGAACAGGCATAAACCAAACCTGTCAGTATTACAAGCGCGCCATATAATATTTTTTTCATAATCAAAAATTTATCAATTAATTACAGATTTATATTAAGACCAATCATAAAGATCCGGGATGTAGGATAACTACCTTCGTCAACACCCATTATACGGTCTGCATTTGTTTCGGTATTGCGAATTTCAGGATCAAGACCCGAGTACTTTGTAATTGTGAACAGATTCGTAGCCTGTACATAAACTCTTAAACGTTCAATTTTGATTTTAGAAAGAACTGAAGCAGGCAGATTATAACCAATTTGAAGGTCTTT
>Ga0208789_1001529_pt1 | contig 12635 bp, 7 predicted proteins | sample Methanotroph_Enr_FD_187368 | JGI IMG/M metagenome (GOLD analysis project Ga0208789, IMG submission 187368) | Enriched soil microbial communities from Old Woman Creek wetland in Ohio, USA - Methanotroph_Enrichment_5 (SPAdes) (version 2) | ecosystem: Environmental > Terrestrial > Soil > Wetlands...
AGCCCCTAACACACGCCTATGTTCATTGGCTGGCTGACGTGCATTCCGGCAGTTTTGCTCCCGCATTCACTTTGTCGTTCCACGACAGCGAATGCTCCCGCAAACCGCCAAATGCCCATAGCCTCGGGCGTTAGGGGCAAGTGCAGAAAAAAAAGAAAGACAAGATTAACTATATACTAAACGACTATTATTTTGAGACTTTTCAACCATGAGACACTATTTTTTATTGACATATCTTGCATTAAGTATTTGTCTCATGGGACAAAACAGAAATCTTTTGAAGTTTGTAGACTACAACTCTGCAATTGCTGAAATTAAAAAGAATCCAAACAACGAAAAAATTCAAGACAAATATGAATTTGTTTATATACTACTATTGGATTCTTCTGAAATTAAGACAATAAAAAGAATAAATCCAGACATAATTGATGAATTTAGAGACTATTCTTATGGCTTGAAACCTAAGCACAACATTAAAAGTCTCAAAATAAAGGAAACCAACATAAAGAAGTTGTTTGTAGATTCTATAAATCGAAAACGAATAATGAAATTATTGCAGCCTGAAGTAGGAACCGAGAATATGAAGATTAATTCTCCAATCTACATTAAACAGAACAAAGCTATTTTCGATATATCAGGAGAAATTTGGACTACAACCTATTTTGCGAAAATTGAAGACAACAAAATCAAAATACTAAAGTTGTGTGAAACTGAACGATTTGGTTCTTCTTCTGAGATCGACAATATAAATATTAAAAATGACCAGGCACCTAGCCCCTAACACACGCCTATGTGCATTGGCTGGCTGACGTGCATTCCGGCAGTTTTGCTCCCGCATTCACCTTGTCGTTTCACGACAGCGAATGCTCCCGCAAACCGCCAATGCCCATAGCCTCGGTCGTTAGGTGCAAGTGTAAAAAAAATAAAGACTTAATATAAAAAGTAATACTATGGCTTACAATGACAAATATCTAAATGACTTAAATGAAGTCATTAAATTGATAAACGAAAATAAATTAGATGGGAACAATGGTGCAATTGAGAAATTCAAAGAACATGTTAAGGAAGTAACGAACATAGGTAGATTCTCACCAAAAGATTGGAATGAAAGTTGGAGAAAAAGTGTTTACAAATTCGGAGTGTTATTTAAAGAAATTGACCCTGTTGAATTCTTAAAGATATTACATGAAAATTCTTTATTACTTCACAAAGACGAACAAGAAGTTCTAGATTTTTATTACTCAGAAATTGAATATAATAGTTTATCTGAAGAACATTGTGCTAAACGCTGTGAGGATTTGATTAAGAAATATCCGTATAATCCTGAATTTAGACATACGTTAGGACATTTCTACAAGGAAAAGAATATGCACATTGAAGCTATTGAACAATATCGCTTTGCCTTTAATAAAGATAAAGAAAACGACACATTTGAGACCACACTATTCAATGCTTATAAAACCTATTGTGATTCATTAATTGAAGAAGAGAAATATGATTTTGCATTATCTGTTTGTAATAATTTACTTGATGAAGCCATTTTTAGAGAAACAATAATCTTCAATAACATATTAATCAGTACAAAAGACAGAATTAAAGATTACATTGTTTTAAATGAAAAAATTAAGAAGGCAGAAGAAGATTTTAAAAGTAAAGTTGAGGAGGCTACAAAAAGCTGGCAATTTAAAACAATCGAAATTTTAAGTTTCTTCTCTGCAATTATTGCTTTTATCTTTTCTACCATTTCTATTGGTAAAAACTTTAATTTTGAACAAGCTTTGGTTTTCAACATAGCTTTAGGAATCACACTTTTACTTTTCGTATTAGTACTTAATCTAATTTTCTCAGAAAAAACCCCAATTAAAAAATCTGATTTCAGGATTATATTAGTCGGTATATTTACACTTAGTCTACTGACTTTAATTTATATAGCACATTATGGCTTTGTCTTACCAACAATAGCTTGACTTGTAATAGCTTGACAAAGAAAACACCTAGCACCTAACACACGCCTATGTTCACAGGCTGGCTGAATCGCACTTAGCGGGTTTTGCGCCCGCATTTCCTTTTGTCGTTTCACGACAGGAAATTCGCCCGCAAACCGCCCGTGCTCATAGCCTCGGTCGTTAGCGGCAAGGGGAAAAAAACTAAGAACGCTGATAGCGAAACACAAAATCCTGAAAATAACCAGAAGGGAAAGAAACCAAATAGGTTGTGTAAAAAATTAATTAAAATTTATAATTTTATGTCTGAACTATATATAAAAACAAAAGAAGAATTGGCAAAATCTGGAAACTATACGGTATTTTCTTCGGTAGCTATGAGTTTGGTTGGTATTTACCCAGCAATTTTTGTATTCTTTGGGGACAAGTCCAAAATTTATGAAACAACACTAACCACAAGTCTTTTCTTCGGCCCGATGATATTGTCAGCAACACTATCAATGTTATCGTTGAGACAAAGAGAAAGAGATGGTAGGAGAGAGGACTTTTTTGATATAAAAGAAAAAAAATATGATGAAAACATTAAAAAAGAAATACATAAAATCGTTGAATTAGCTGATAAAAATCAACCAGACATTGAGGAGAAAATTCTAGAATTGGTTGCACATAGATACGAGGGGGATTTAATGGAAATTAAAAATAATTGTATGTTCAAGCCACTTGATGAAAAGAATAGATATATAAAACATGTTTTAGATTTAATAGCTAATAAGAAAGAAATGTTTTTAATTGTTGGGATGTTGGCTTTTTGCTACTTATTATATTTGACGAAATAAGAAACAAATATTTAATTAACTAATTCTCCTAAGACGAACCCCAGCCGCTAACACACGCCTATGGGTATGGGCTTATTTATCCTGATTGGGGAGGGTTTTATTCCCGCAGGTTCTTTATTGAATGACTAAAGCGAATGCTTCCGCAAGTCGCCCAATCCCCATAGCCTCGGTCGTTAGGCGTCATAGCAGGAATGAAAAGACGACTCAACTTTGTTTGGGATAAAATCTTTGAGGAACTGACCGCTTTCGTGACTTTTTCACACGAATTTGAAACAAGTCAGACTGTGCAGTTTTCACCATTTGCTTTGCGGACAATTCCTCGCAGATTTTTATGGAAGAAAATACAGACTGAAAACCGACTTGTGATTCATGTTACGACCATAACGACTGAAAAACTCTAGGAAACTGAAACGTTTTCGACTGGTCGACAGAAAAGAAACAGGAATAAACGACTTTCATTCTGACTGAATTCAGAAAATAAAGACTTTTCCAGTATTTCGGACTGAAAACAGAACGAAAATATTTTTGTATTTTACGACTGAATATCAGACAAATCTAGCGAATTTGAGAGCGAAGAACTGAAAGAATCTTGCGCTTTTCGGTTGAATACTAAAAAAAACAAATTTCTCATTACGACAGATTTTCGGAATTTCATTTTGCGACTTTAGTTCTGCGACAACTTGAAAAGAACGTGACAAACTTCCGACTTGAGAAATTTTTAAACTCGACAACTGGAATTTAAGAAAAATCATTAACTTTACGACTGCTTTTTCGGTCGAAAAGAAAAGAACGAAAACACTGGCTGACGGTGCAACAAACAGGTTTTTAGCGTAAACCAGCGGACGAAAAACAAACTAACTGAAAAAGCTACGAACGCCTAACACCCGCCTATGGGCACTGGCTGGCTGACGTGCATTCCGGCAGTTTTGCTCCCGCATTCACTTTGTCGCTTGGGCGACAGTGAAGCTCCCGCAAACCGCCAAATGCCCATAGCCTCGGTCGTTATGTGCAACAGCAAAAAATGAAAAAGAGCGACTTTATTTGGTTGAAAAATCTTTAAAAAAGTCAGAATTACTTTTTCGTTTCTGACTTTCAGACATTATGACTGTAAACTGTAGGAAAGCGTTTTTAACGGTTGACTTCAATCAAGTCATTTTGTAATACATTTATTATTATATTTGCAAAACAAACTAAATTTAAATAAAAGTATGACTAAAAAAATTTCAATTTTAACGCTTATTTTGGCGTTGCATTTATGTGTCTATGCACAAAAAAAATTAAAAGATTATGTGGTAATTGTCAAACCGGTTTATCATGAATCTTCAATAGAGTTCTTAAAAAGCCTTAGCAAGTACGCATCTGACAATGGCTACAAACAAGCTGCAGATTATTTGAATGTTTTTGCAGAGGGTAAAGGATTTGGATCAGGTTTTTTAGTAAAAGCTACAGATGGGCGTGTATATATAATAACAAATCGACATGTTATTTCACAAGCAAAAAAAGCCAATATAGAATTTACGAATACCGATGGAGCTAAGGTGTCGTATAATGATTGTGAAATAATTGCTATTGACCCCAATACCGACTTAGCTTTAATTTCTTTCCCTGAAGATGTAAATATTAATCGTTCATTAAATTTAAAAACAGAGTCGAATGAAGATGGTTGTGAAGTATTTACAGCAGGATTCCCAGGCATGGGCGGAAAACCATCGTGGCAATTTGGGAAAGGAATTATATCTAATTCAGAACTCGAAATGTCAGGTTTTGATGACGAAATTAAGACTATGGCAATTCAACATACTGCTCAAATTGACAGAGGAAGTTCAGGTGGACCTCTTCTAGTTGCTGATGCTACTCAAGAAAGTGGTTATTCTGTAATAGGTTTGAACACTTGGAAAGTAATAGATAGAGAAAATGTGAATTTAGCTATTTCAGGAAAAACAATACAAGATTTTATTTCGAAAGCTATAAAAGCTGTTTCAAATAACCAACAAGAACAGTTGGCGAAAACAAGTAATGAGTTTATAAGCGATTTAATGCATGGATATAAAAAAGTTGTCAAATATGTGGCCTACGACTATGTTTCAAAGTTAAGTGCTGACAACTTTGTTCGATTTATAGATTTAGCATCTCCTGATGCCAAAGAGGATATTATGGAAGTCTTTAAAAATGGGCAAAATCCGGTAGAGGCTGTACGTATTGCAATTGCCGATGCAATAGTAAGAACTTTAGAAAAAAACAAGAGTACTTTTAATTTTACATCAATAGCTGGTATTGTTAATTATGATGTGCCGGCTACAGTTTTTTATTCTTACAATAGCAAACCTGTTACGACTACATGGAAAATTGAACAAAAAAATTGGAAAATTAGTGATATCAGCAGTTTAAAATTTGTTGACGCCGATGAACGTATCGGGTTTGTGAAATCTTTCGATTTTGGAAGCACAATCAATTTAGTGACATTTTTCCCAAGTTCGGATATAGAATCAACAGGCATTGGTGGTGAATATTTATGGGGTTCAAATTATTACACAGGGGCTGGCGTTTTTAAATTTAGTCATCATGCATATAATACAGAGTATAATTACGATACCAGTAATAATGAAATTACAGAGTCAGGATATGTTGACTATTACAATATTCATATATTATTAGGTTATCGCTATCCGTTTCAAATAAAACGTTTTTTTATTATTCCGTTTGCACAGGCGTATGGTGGAATGAACACAGGTATAGCAAGCTCTTTAACAGGTGGCTTTAAATATGGTGTAAATTTTGCATATAAATTTAAAGATAAAAAATACATAATGCTCCATTTTAGTCTTAGCCCAAGAAAAATTAATGATGATTGGGGTTCAATTGGTAGCACTGATTATCAATTTAAAACTTTATATAGTCCAAATGAAAGGATTAATGGTTTTAATTTGGGATTAGGTTACTCATTTTGATAAGTTTTAGATTTAAAAGTACAAATGCCGACCTTGAATTAGGTCAGGCATTTGTAATATTAATAAAATGTAGTGCTTATTTAATAATTATGCAGTCAGACAGATTTTAACTCATATCGACAATTCCGACATAATTCTACTGATAAGAAACGAAAACTTTTACGTTAACGAAAAGATTTCAGCATATATGCGAAAATGGAAAGACAAACAAATTACAACCAAGCTGCTAGCACATAACACACGCCTATGTTCACCTGCTGGCCGACGTGCAATTGGGAGGTTTTGCGCCCGCATTCACTTTGTCGTTTCACGACAGCGAATACGCCCGCAAACCGCAGGATGCCCATAGCCTCGGTCGTTAGCAGCCATTTTAAAAAACAAAAAATATGAGAAAATTCATTCAAACAACAGCAATTATCTTAGTTTTAAGTTCGACAACTGTATTTTGCCAAAACGAACAAAAATCACCAACAAAATTTTTGCTCAAATACGGATATAGTGCAGGACAAGAATTAAAATATAACAAAACAACGTTTTGTAACAACGAACATTATTTAAAAAAAGAAAATGGAGACAAGATTATCACATTCATAAAAATAAAGGTTTTAGATTCACTACAAACAGACAATATTAGGTTAGAATATGCACTTGACTCGACTTATCGTTTTGTTTTAAACGAAGAAGCAAAAATAAAATCAAGTAAAGACCTAGAACTATCTAAAGTTAACGTTACATATACGAAAACTGGAAAAGAAATAGATAAAACATACTTGGATGGAAATGAGAGTAGTTATGCAAGAAATTCCTACTATTCTGACAATGAGATATTATTCGAATTGCCGAGAACATATATTAGCTTTGGCAAATCATGGAACACAAACAAGATTGGTAAAGGTTCATACATTAGTAAAACTGTAAATTATGAAAACAAACTTATTGGAATCGAGACTAAGAATGGACATAATTGCTATCGTATAGATTTTATTGGTAAAAAAAACAACGAAATGGGTTCTGATCATTTTAAACAAGTAGAAGTCGGCGAAATGACAGGTTCTTATTGGGTCGACAAAGATAAAATGATAATAATAGCTGTTGAATCTGAGACCTCGTTTGGTGAAATCAATTTGGTTCACTCTGGGATGCCAGGTTTACATGGTAAAACATTATTGGTTGAACCACCACATAAAACGACTTTTACTTTGATAGAATAACCTTTCATTCTGACAACAAGACAAAAAAAACGGCTGCTAACACCCGCCTATGCGCATTGGCTGGCTGACGTGCATTCCGGCGGTTTTGCTCCCGCATTCACCTTGTCGTTGCACGACAGCGAATGCTCCCGCAAACCGCCAAATGCCCATAGCCTCGGTCGTTAGCAGCAAGCCAAAAAAAAGACAGACCAGTGGAAATTATATCGCAAATCTCATTTTGGCAATTAGCGTCACGACAACATGGTAAAGTTCTTTCCGAAAAGAAAATAATTTCATATTAATGTATTTTGCAATTTTTTACAACTAATATTAATGAAGAAGTTACTAATATGCATATTGGGTTTATTATTTGGATTTCTAAGTCTGAATGCTCAAAACAACATTTCTGGAACAGTTGTAAGTGAGAAGTTCCAGAAATCTATTGAATATGCTTCAGTCTATATTGATGGAACATCAAAAGGAACTACGACAGATTTGAATGGTCACTTCACTATAAAAAACTTAAATTACCCTTGTCGCTTGGTGGTTAGTTGTGTCGGATATGAATTAAAGAGCATTCAACTTTCAGATGCAAGCGAAGAAGATTTGAATATCGCACTAAAAGAGAAGTTTGAACAATTGTCTGGAATTTCGGTAAATGGAAAGAACCGACGCAAACAAAATCTGGAATTATTCAAAACTTTCTTTTTAGGAGATGATAAATGGGGGCAACATGGCAAATTGACAAATGAGGAAGGACTTTTATTTGAACATCAGTACGACACTATCAAATTAAAAAATTCCCTCAAAGCTACTGAATACATCCACTCTTTTAATGTCAAGACAAGTTCATCATTGACCGTAAAATTACCACTTTTAGGGTACGACGCTGCAGTTGATATTGTGTCTTTCTCAGTAAAAACAAATTCGAACAACCAAACTACGGAGTATGACATGTACACCCGATTTAGTCCATATGATTTTACTTCCGAACGCCAAAGAAAAAAGATTGAAGACAATCGACGAGAAGTTTACTATAATTCTTCGATTTATTTTTGTCGGTCATTGTTCAATAATCAACTAAAGAAAAATGGTTTTGTTGCTGTGACACCCAATAGATATACTCCCATGAACCAGATAAAGACTATTGAGTTTGACATCATGCCATATGTCTTTAAAAAATCAAAAGATGAAATAGCAATCGTTGGATTGAAAGGGAAAACGATTAAATTACATTATTACTATAACAATAAAAAGTGTCCCATCAATATGCAAAATCTGAAAATAACTGAAGGTAAACCGGTATTTCCTTGGGGATATTCTTGGAATGAGCGCATATCATACATGACTTTTTTAAGTGATGATTGCATTTTGTACAAAAATGGTACTGCACTCGATAACAATATTGTGTTTTCGGGAGATATGGCAACTTATGTGGGCGGTCATCTTTTGCCTTTAGATTATGACCTGCAAGATTCTCTTAATTCTGAAAAGTTAGTTGCAGATAATTTCAGCGTTTCTCCTCTGACAGATTTGAATATCTCGAAACCTCATGGTGAGTTAGAACCCGAAACTTCTCAGGAAGTGAATATAAAGAAAATCACCAAGCAAATTCAATCGTTCGCTGTTGAATACCCTCAAGAAAAAACGTATTTACATTTTGACAATACATCATATTATCTGGGCGAAACCATGTGGTTCAAAGCCTATGTGGTGCGTGCTGACCATAATAATCTGACAAGTTTAAGTAAAGTGTTGTATCTAGAATTGCTGAATGCCGAAGGGCATGTACTGGATACACGCAAACTTAAAATTGAAAACGGGCAATGTCATGGCGATTTTAAACTAAATCCGGCTCAATACGGAGGATTTTATGAAGTACGAGCTTACACGCGTTACATGCTTAATTTTGGCGATGGTAATATATTTTCACGTGTATTTCCAGTGTACGACAAGCCGAAAAAAGAGGGTGAATATAAAACAGTAATTACCGAACGTGCTGCTTCACAACGCATCGAACAAAAACGTCCTACCTTTAAACAAAATCACAAACTTGAACTATCTTTCTTCCCTGAAGGTGGATCGCTGATAAATGGCATACGCACCAAAGTTGCATTCCGTGCTACTACCGATAAAGGTGAAGCTGCAGTAGTAAATTGCACGCTTTTGAAAAATATGAAAGATAGTATTTATTCGTTCAGCACGTTAAATGAAGGTATGGGAAGCTTTGAATTTTGCCCGGATACATCAACATATACTGCTGTAGCCAATTGGAAGGGCAAACAATATCATTTTCCGTTACAACAGGTCATAAAGTCCGGAATAACAATGTCAGTTGACAATTCTGACGAAAATGATATTTATATATTAATCACCAAAACGTCAAACTTAAAAAATCAGCATTTGGGAGTTACGATAAGTTGTAGAGGTGTCCAGTATGGCTCAGATGAATTTGAACTGAATTCTGATAATGAGTTGAGTCTTAACTTTCCGAAAAGGAAACTCCCAAGCGGTGTGACACAAATCACCCTTTTCGATGCGCAAGGGAAAATACTATCCGAACGCTTGTTGTTTGTCAATCATCATAGTAATTTAAAATTTAACGCAAGTCAAAGTAAAAATCAGTATCAATCGTTCGAGCCGATATCTATGTCGTTTGACTTGAAAGACAAACAGAATAAACCTATAGAAACTACTTTTTCTCTGTCGGTGCGTGATGCCGGTACGTGCAGTATGCAACCTCATGCCGATAATGTATTGATAGATTTACTACTTTCGTCCGAGTTAAAAGGTTATATTGCAAACCCAAGTTATTATTTTGAATCTGATAGTTCTGAACGACAAGCAGCACTCGATTTATTGTTGTTGATACAGGGTTGGTCTCGTTATTCGTGGAAACAAATGGCCAGAGTGGAAAAAATAGAACACAAGCAACCACTCGAGGATGGATTGTATTTGGATGGTTCCGTGGTTTCTTTGTTCATGAAAAGACCAAAACCAAACATGAATTTTTCCATGATTTTATTGGGAGATAGCGTTTCACAACACGGAAGCTGCAAAACCGATTCAGCCGGAAATTTTAGTTTTGCTTTAAAAGACTTCTCGGGTTCTGCCCGACTAATCCTTCAAACGAAAGATGGGCAAAAAAAGGAAGAAACTTTTATTAAACTGAACAGGCAATTCAGCCCTGCACTCAAGTCCTATTCATTAGCTGAACAAAATGAAAAACAAATTTACAAGGCAGAAAAAGATACAGTTATTGCCATAAATACAACAGTTTCGGGCTTCGATGAAGAGCTTAATAAACTACTTCCCAAAAATAACAATAAGTTACCCATGACACAGCGAAATAATCTAATTAAACAAGTAACTGTGAAAGCCAAAGGGATGCCTGTAAAAGTAAGTGCAAAATATGAAGTGGAAAAAGAGATGGATCGCAGAACGGATGAAGCAGAATGGTTGCCAGCAGATTTGAATACACTATTGAATTTCTCTTGTAAATATTTTGTTCAGTCAAATAATGGCCCAAATGGTGAATCTACAGCAAAGTACAAAGGCAAGAATGTAATTTTTATTGTAGAGAACTCAAAACAAATTGTATCTGATGCTAATAGTTTATTAGACGGAAATGAAGAACAAAATCCTTTTTCAACCGATACCAAACCTACCAATGAAAGTTATCAGCAAGAAAACAAAGAATTGAAGTGGAGAATGCCCAATTTAGATGAAATTGAATCAATAACATTTATTGAAGATTACGCATCGATTTTCAGGCTCTACAAAGGTGGATATATTGAACCAAGTACAACTTGTATTGGATTAATTAAGCTTAAAAAGAACTATATAAAGGAGACTTATAGTATGCGCAATACAAACTTTGATGGATATTCAGTAACGCGATTATTTTTTAGTCCTCAGTATGACAAAATAGTAATGCCCGATGAAAAAGATTACCGCCGAACTCTTTATTGGAATCCCGATGTACGAACAGACAAAAACGGTAAAGCAACCGTTACATTCTACAATAATGGTTCATGTAAATTGATGCTAATAAGTGCCGAAACCGTTACTACAAATGGGCTGATAGGAGTGTTGAATAAATAGTAAAAAACAACTTCAAAATGATGGCTACAAGAAACTAATCGCCCAAAAAGCAAAAAAAGCCACAGCAAGCGAGAGTATATTTTCAAACGCCTTGCGGTGGCTTTTATAGCTTTTTTATAATAGGCAGAGCGGTCACAGTACATTGTTTTTCTCTGATTGTAGAAGTGCCGAGAAATTTAGACGGAAAAAACAATGAACTGTGGAAAGTTGATTGCTCCGCAATATTTTTGATTATTTTTTACAATTTTCCGACAAAAATAAAGTTAATATATTAATTTTATGTATATTTGTTGTCAACAAACTACAAGTTTACTAATCTTAGAACTAATCAATTATGCCAAGCACTTCTGAAACTGGTCACGCCAAGAATGTGACAAACCTCGAAAGTCTGATTACTTCAATTATCACTTTTGGAACAACCTACAATCCGTCGAGAAACAGTATCACGCTCGCTGCATTACAAACCCTGCATAATGCGTCAGAAGAGTCTCTGAATACATTAAACATTGCACAAGCCGCATATTCAAACGCAGTTGCTGCACGTAAAGACGCTTTCAAACCTTTTAGCCAGTTGGTTACTCGCATCTACAACTCACTTAAAGCAACTGACACCACAATAGAAGTAGACCATAGCGCACGAACCATAGTTCGCAAGTTACAAGGCAGAAGAGCAAGCGCCAAGATTACAGAAGAAGAAAAGAAAGCTTTAGAAGCCGAGGGAAAGGAAGTAAATCAAATATCAGCTTCTCAAATGAGTTTCGACAGTCGTATAGGGAACTTCAACAAGTTTATTATGCTACTCTCAAGTGTTCCCTTTTACAACCCAAACGAAGAAGAACTCAAGATTGAAACACTAAAAGCATTATACAACGAACTAAAAGAAAAGAATACAGACGTTCTATTAGCAACCGTTCAGCTAGAGAGCACCCGTATTGCTCGAAACAAAATTCTCTATGAAGAGAACACTGGCTTAGTTGATATAGCTTTAGACAGCAAAACTTATATTAAATCTGTCTTTGGTTCAACAAGCCCCCAATACAAACAAATATCAAAACTAAGTTTTATAAGACCTAAGCGCTAATATAAAACTGACAACCATAAAAGTAAAATAGCATTCCGCAAATGTGCATTAGCGAATCACATTTACAAAACAACACTCCGCAGTGTTGTAACTATAATCCACAAAGTTGTAACTACAATCCGCAAAAGTGTAATAACGTTCCATATTTATATAATTGTCTTCCACAAATTTGCAACACACAACCGCAAGTTTGTAATACAGTTCCGTATTTATATAATTGATTTCCGCAAGTTTGCAACTGACAACCGTAAAATTGTAATTGCCTTCCGCAAAGTTGTAATAGCCTTCCGCAAAAAGAAAATTAACTACATATAGAGCGAATTGAGATAAATATATCAAGAGAAAACAAAGATTGACAAACATATTGACAACATTAATAACACAACAATGGCCAGCTGCTAACACACGCCTATGTTCATTGGCTCCCTGACGTGCATTTAGCAGGTTTTGCTCCCGCATTCACCTTGTCGTTCCACGACAGCGAATGCTCCCGCAAACCGCCAAATGCCCATAGCCTCGGTCGTTAGGGGCAG
>Ga0208789_1001530_pt1 | contig 12620 bp, 8 predicted proteins | sample Methanotroph_Enr_FD_187368 | JGI IMG/M metagenome (GOLD analysis project Ga0208789, IMG submission 187368) | Enriched soil microbial communities from Old Woman Creek wetland in Ohio, USA - Methanotroph_Enrichment_5 (SPAdes) (version 2) | ecosystem: Environmental > Terrestrial > Soil > Wetlands...
TGTGGTTGATGACGATCCCCATCACGAACACCCCCACGAAGAGGTCCAGCAGGATGCCGGTCTCCACCAGCACCGGCATGTCCTCCACCAGCAGGAGGCCGAACAGGTAGATGCCGTTCTCCAGCACCAGGTAGCCCACCACCTGGGTGAGCGCCTTGCGCCGCGAGACGAGGACCAGGAAGCCCGTGAAGAGGGTCGCCAGCGCCGCCGGCACCAGGAAGGAGGGCGCGGTCCCGGCCTTCAGCGGCAGGCCGTGGGCCAGCACCAGGCTCAGGCCCGTGCCCGCGGCGCAGAGCAGGAGGGACACCGTGTAGCCGATGTAGGGGTCCACCTCCCGGTGGATCCGCACATGGCGCAGGGCCCGCCGGAGGAGGAAGGGGATGAGCCAGCCCTTCACGGCGAGGGCGGCGGCGACCATGAAGAGGATGTGCGCGTGGCGCCCCAGCCCCATGGCGATGGGCATGAGGCCCAGCAGGACCCCCTGCACGACCGCCACCTGGATGGCCTTGTTGATGCGGCTGGTGGCCACCAGGGTGAAGTTGGTGAGCATGATCAGGGCGATGAGGAAGTCGGGGGACATGGGCTACACCAGCAGGAGGAGGAAGGCGAAGCCGGAGGCCAGGATGCCCGCCACGAGGAACTGGGGCACCTTGGTCATCCGGAAGCGGGCGGTGGCGCTCTCCACCAGGCCCACGGCCACGGCCAGGAGGCCCAGGCCGCCCAGGAACAGCAGCCAGTCCAGCCAGGGCCGCGAGGTCGCGGGCAGCAGCAGGTCGATGAGCAGGGCGCCCAGCACCACCAGCTTCAGGCTCGCGCCGTAGAGCACCAGGGCGAAGGGACGGCCCGAGTGGTCCAGCACCATCACCTCGTGGATCATGGTCAGCTCGAGGTGGGTGTTGGGGTCGTCCACGGGGATGCGGGCGTTCTCGGCCAGGTAGACGATGGCCCAGCCCGCCAGCACGAGGATGAGCGGTCCCGTGAGCCGGACCCCCGCGGCGCCCTGGGAGAGGAGCATGGGCGTGAGCGAGAGGCTGGCGGTGGCCTTCGCCAGGGCCGCGAAACCCAGGAAGAGGGCCGGTTCGGCCAGGGCCGAGAAGGCCGCCTCGCGGGCCGCGCCCATGCCCTCGAAGCTCGATCCCGTGTCGAGGGCCGAGAGGATGGTGAGGAAGCGGGCCAGGCCGAACAGGTAGGCGAAGAGGATCACGTCCCCCTCGAAGGCCACCGGCGCGGGCGTGTGGCCGAAGGGCACCAGCAGCGAGGCCACCAGGCCCGCCGCCACGGCGCCCGCCGGCCCCGCGAGGAAGACCCAGGTGGTGGTGCGGCTGAACACCGCCTCCTTGCGGGCCAGCTTGGCCAGGTCGTAGTAGAGCTGCAGCACGGGCGGGCCGGTGCGGCCCGCCATGCGGGCCTTCACCTTGGCGATGAGGCCCGGCACCAGGGGCGGGAGCAGCAGGACCACCAGGAGGTGGAGGGCCACGTGCGCGGGGAAGACGGGGAAGCCGGGCATCTCAGACCACCATCCAGACCAGGAGCGTGAGCAGGGTGAGCAGGACGTAGAGCAGGTAGACGGGGAGCTGCCCCCCCTGGACGAACCGCAGCAGAGACAGGCCCCGGGCCGACAGGCGCAGGGCCGGATCGGCGGCCCGATCCAGCACCGGATCGGGCACGTGGCTCTCGTAGCGCGTCGGCCCGGGGAAGATCCCGGGGACCCGGCCCCCGCGGATCCGCGGCAGGAGCGCCCAGCGCAGGCCCGAGACCGGCCCGTCCGCGAAGGAGGAGGCCGTGTACTGCATCCGGGCGCTGGGCGCGGCATAGCCGCAGTCCCAGGTGGGGAGCGCCGCAGCCTGCCGGCGGGGTCGCAACCAGAGCGCCAGGACGAGGGCCAGCCCGAGGAAGGCCAGGGCCAGCAGGGAAAGCAGGGGGAGGCCCGCCAGGCCGGACAGGGCGGGCAGACCGGCGGCGGCCGGAGGCCCCAGGGCGGCCACCACCCGATCCAGGGCCGGGGCCACCAGGGCCGGGGCCAATCCGATCAGGGCACAGGCCAGGACCAGGACGCCCATGGGCACGAGCATGCTGCGGGGGGATTCGTGGACCCCCTCCGCGGCCGGGGTCCGCGCCAGGCCGAGGAACACGGCGCCGAAGGCCTTCGCGAAGCAGGCCAGGGCCAGGGCGCCGATGAGGGCCAGGGCCGCCAGCACGCCCACGGACCAGGGCCAGCGCGAGAGGGCCAGGGCCCGGAAGGAGCCCAGGTAGAGGAACCATTCGCTGATGAACCCGTTGAGGGGCGGCAGGCCGCAGATGGCCCAGGCGCCCGCCAGGAAGGCCGCGGAGGTCCAGGGCATGCGATGCCCGAGGCCGCCCAGGCTGTCCAGGTTCCGGGTGCCCGTGGCGCGCGCCACCGAGCCCGCCGACAGGAAGAGCAGCCCCTTGAAGAGGCTGTGGTTGAGGACATGGAGCAGGGCGCCGGCGTAGCCCAGCACCTGGAGGACCGGATGGCCCAGGCTCTTCCCCATCGTGCCCAGGCCGAGGCCCATGAGGATGATCCCGATGTTCTCGATGGAGTGGTAGGCGAGCAGGCGCTTCAGGTCGTGCTGCCCCAGGGCGAAGGCCACGCCCAGGATGCCGGAGAGGGCCCCGAGGCCCAGGAGGAGGCCGCCCCACCAGAGCGGGGGATCGGGGACCCACGACAGCAGGCGCACCAGCCCCAGGATCCCCATCTTGATCAGCACGCCGGACATCAGGGCCGAGACATGGCTGGGGGCGGCGGCGTGGGCGGGCGGCAGCCAGACGTGCAGGGGCATGACGCCGGCCTTGAAGCCGAAGGCCAGGAGGCAGAGCACGAACACCGCCGTGCCGCCGCCGCTGGCGGCGAAGCCCCGGGGCAGCGCCGCGAAGGCGCCGGCGCCCTGGGCCGACAGCACCCCGAAGGCCGCGAAGAGGCAGAGCGTCCCCGTATGCGTAGCGACGAGGTAGATCCAGCCCGCCCGGCGGGTCTCGGCCTTGCGGTCCTCCGCCATCACCAGGAGGAAGGCCGCGATGGCCATGCCCTCCCAGCCCAGGAGGAAGACCAGGGGGTGGGCCGCCGCCACCAGCAGGGCCAGGGAGGCCGTGAGGGCCCCGTAGACCAGGCGCAGCAGGCGGGCGCCCGGACGCTCGCCCCAGTAGCCCAGGCCGTACACGGCCCCGCAGGCCGACAGCAGGAGCACGGGGATGAGGAACCAGGCCGCGAGGGGATCCAGGACCAGCAGGCCCGGGCCGCCCAGGGGCGCCGCCGGCAGCATGAACCGTCCGGCCGCGCCCCCCGCCAGGACCCGCACGGCGGCCGTGAGGCCCAGGACCGCGGCGAGGCCCATCAGCCCCGCGGCCGCCTCCCCGCCCCGCCTCCGGAGGACCAGCCCCGGGAGACCGGAGACCGCCGCCAGCGCGACCGCGAGGAGGTAGAGGCTCATCCCAGCAGCCTCCCCCGCAGGAGGAGCCAGAGGAACACCGCCAGCAGCGTCAGCAGCACGTAGAGGATGTAGATGGAGAGGAACCCCGGCTGGAGCCGGCGGAAGCGGAGCAGGCGCGCCGCCGCCCGGCCGAACCAGGGCGCCACCAGGCCGTCGCCGATGGCGTCGTGGCATTCGATCCGGAGGCTGTGCGGCAGGGGGAAGGGCCCCTTCAGCCGGCGCATCCGCACGGTGGTGCCGGGGAGCAGGGCCATCCAGAACGCCGAGAAGGAACCGCCGCTGTACTGCATCCGGGCGGTGGGGGCCGCGTAGCCGCAGTCCCAGGTGGGGGGCGCCGCAGCGGGCGCGGGCCTGCGGCGCAGCCAGCCCAGGATGGCGGCGGCCAGGAGCAGCAGGAGGCCCTCGAGGCCCAGGAGAACCCGCAGGTCCCGCGACAGGACTGGGACCAGGAGGCCCGGACCGGGGACGGGAAGGGCGGCGGCCACGGCCCGGTCCAGGAGGGGCAGCAGGAGGGGGCCGGCGAGACCGGCGCCCAGGCAGAGGCAGGCCAGGACGGCCATGGGGACGAGCATGGCCCCGCCCGGATCGTGGGCGTGTTGCGACGCCGGGCCGCGGGGGCTCCCCAGGAAGAGGGTGCCGTAGAACCGGGCGAAGGCCACGGCCGCCAGCCCGCCCGTGAGGGCCAGGGCCACCAGGGCCACCCCCGCCGACCAGGGATAGCCCCGCAGGAGCGAGGCGAACAGGCCCCGGTAGAGGAACCACTCGCTGAGGAAGGCGCTGAAGGGCGGGAGGGCCGTCACGGCCAGCAGGGCCGGGAACAGCAGGAGGGCCGTCCGGGGCAGGCGGGCCGCCAGCCCCCCCAGGCCCTCCATGTCCCGGGTGCCCGTGGCGTGGAGGATCGATCCCGAACCGAAGAAGAGGAGGCTCTTGAAGACCGCGTGGTTCCAGACATGGAAGAGGGCCCCGCCGAAACCCAGGGCCACCAGCCAGGGATCGTGCGTGGCGCGGCCCGTCCAGCCCAGGCCCACGCCCATGGCGATGATCCCCAGGTTCTCCACGCTGGAGTAGGCCAGCAGGCGCTTGTAGTCCCGCTGGGCCAGGGCGTTCCCCACGCCGAAGACCGCGGTGAGGGCCCCCAGGGCCAGGAGGCTCCCCCCCAGCCCGCGCGGGATCTCGGGCAGCAGGCCGGAGATGCGCAGCAGCCCGTAAATGCCCGTCTTCAGCATCACCGCGGAGAGGATGGCCGACACGTGGCTGGGCGAGCTGGCGTGGGCCGGCGGCAGCCAGAAGTGGAGGGGGAGGAGGCCGGCCTTGAAGCCGAAGCCGAGGAGGGCCAGGACGAGGATCCAGGCGTCGAGCGCTTGCGGCGTGGCGGCCGGGAGGGGCACCCACAGGAGGCCCCCCAGGCGCCGCGCCAGGAGCACGACCATGGCCGTCAGGAGCAGGGTGCCGGTGTGGGTGCAGGCGAGGTACACCCAGCCCGCCTTCCGGACCTCGGGCCGCTCGTGCTCCGTCTCCACCAGGAAGAAGGCCGAGATGGCCATGGCCTCCCAGGCCATCAGGAACAGGAGCCCCTGCCGGGCGAGGAACAGGAGCGTCATGGCCGAGACGAGGCTGCCGTAGAAGAAGCGCAGGGACCGGCCCGAGCCCTTGGTGGCCAGGGGCCAGTACTCGGTCCCGTAGACGGTCCCCAGGCCGGCCACCAGATGGAGCGGCAGGAGGAAGGCCGCCGAGAGGGCATCCACCTCGAGCCGCGCAGGGAAACGCCAGGAGGCGAAATCCAGGCGGGACGGCGGACCGCCCAGGAGGGCATGCACGGCCCCCGCGATCGCCAGCAGCGAGCCCAGGACGCCCAGGGCCAGGCCCCATCGATCCTCCCGCTTCGCGACCAGCGCGAGCAGCGACGACCCCATCCAGCAGCCGGCGGCGGCGAGGATCAGGGCGACGTCGAGCATCAGCATCCGACTCCATGGGTCAGGACAACCCCGGACCCCCGCCAGGCTCATGCGTCCTGACGGAAGGCGAATGCATCACACGCGTTCGGGGGAGCCTGAGGCCATGGTAGCCGAAGCATCCCCGCCTGGAACACCGGCAGCAGCGGGATGCACCCCGTCGCCGAATTCCTGGAATCGCCTGGGGCGATTCGCAAGACCTCTCCCACGAGGGGGCCGGCAGTCCCTCCGTCTAGAACACCCTGAGCAGGGCGATGTACCCCGTCGCCGATTTGACGCCGGCGATGTCGCTCTGGAGGCCGATGCCGAGGTCCACGCGCACGGCGGTGAACCACCAGAAGCCGGGCAGGTCGCCGGTGATGCCCACGCCGCTCACGCCGTAGGTCTTCTGGTCGTCCAGGCTGCGGGCGTCGGCGTGCTCGAGGCTGAGGGAGAGGCGCAGGTTCGGCCCCGTGGGGATGGCCATGCCCACCTTCTCGTAGGCCACCCGGTCCGCGGCGATGGCGTTGGCGCGGATGCCGGCGATGCGCACCACGCCCCCCAGGCCGCCCACATCCAGGGCGTTGAAGCGGTCGAAGGCCCGGCCGCCGGCCCAGCCCGCCTCGCCGTGGAACCAGAGGCCGGGACGCAGCTCCCGGTCCAGGCCCAGGCTGCCGCCCCAGCGGCGGAAGTCGCCGCCCTCGGGCACGGCCTGGGGGTTCGAGGCCAGGCCGTAGGTGCCGTCGGGCCGCAGGCCCCAGCCGTGGAAGGCCCGCACCTGGAAGCCCCGGAACTGCCAGGAGGCCTGCAGGGTGCCCACCCGGGTGAGGCCCGTGGGAGGCAGCTCGTAGCCGGGTGTGCGGTACTTGCTGTCGCCCTCGCTGAAGTCGTCGTAGCGGAAGTCGCCGCGGCCCTCCAGGCGGAAGCCGGCCCCCAGGTCGTGGCCCAGCTCCAGGCCGAACTTCCCGTAGCGGCGGCCCACGCCGTCGTGGTCGGAAAGCTTCCCGTTCACCACGGGGCGCTCCGTGCCCTTGAGCAGCATCACGGTGGCGTCGGCGCTGACGTCGAAGCCCCCCAGCCCGCGCGGAATGGTCAGGCTGGCCGTGTTGTAGAGGATGGCCGTGAGGGCGTTCAGCTGGACGCCCTTGCCGAAGGCGTTGTAGTCGAAGTAGAGCAGGCCGCCCAGGGGCACCACGGGCGGCGTGAAGCCCGGATCCACGAGGATCACGCCCGCCAGGGCGCGGCCGCTGCTCTTGGGCTTCTCCTCGATGCGCCGGGTGCCGTCCGGCTGGCGGGTGAAGTAGCGCGTCCCGTCCGGCGTCACCTTGAGCATCGTGGTCTTCGAGGTGCGGGCCGCGGCGCGCGCGGCCTCGAAATCCGGCCCATTCAGGCGGAAATGGCTGTAGCGGAAGCGGCGCTGCACCTGCACCACGCCATCCGCGCTGGCCCACCGCTCGAAGGTCTGCACCGAGACCGGGCGCAGCACGCCGGGCGCCACCTCGCCGTAGGCGAGGATCTCCCGCTCGCTCTTCACCGTTCCAGGCAGGCCGGAGCGCTCGCGGTGCTCCTCGACCACCTGGCCCGTGGCCTCGTCGGCCACCAGGTCGCCGCTGAAGAGGAGGGGATCCTTGTCCACGGGTTCGAAGCGCAACCGCCGCCGGCCCGGGCCCGCGGGCCCGCCATCCCGGTACCGGTAGCGCTCCGTGAGGCCCAGGGCCACGGGCAGGGACATGGACTGGCGGCTCTCGATGAGGGGCAGCTGCACCTCGCCGTCCAGCTTGGCCTTCACGCCGTTGAGGCGGACCTCCTTCTGGAGCATCTCGGGCCATTCTCCGGCCTTCTCGAAGTAGCCGAAGCTGAAGCCCAGGTCCCCGCCCCGGCCCGTGGGAGCCTGGATGTGCAGGTCCAGCTCGGCGTCGGCCTGGAGGGTGCGCACGGCCGCCCGGTCGCGCAGCTGGGCGGCCCGGATCTTCGCCAGCAGGGCCCCCACGTCATAGGCGTCGGCGGCGGTGACGGCCACCTCGTTGCGCTCCTTCGGCAGGGGCGCCGCGGTCCAGGCGCCGGCGGCGTAGGTCCAGCGGCGGGATTCCCCGGCGCGATTGCGGAGGGTGAGGTCCCCCTGGCCGCCCTCCACGTCGTCGAAGCCGGCCGGCAGCAGGCCGGCCAGGCGCGCGGCGGGCCCGCCCGCGGGCACCACCAGGTGACCGCCGTCGCCCATCAGGGTGGAGGCCAGGGGACCGGGATCGGCCGGCAGCCACAGGGTCCAGGGCCGGCCCGGGAAGGTCTCCTGGGCCTTGGCCAGGAGGCCGCGCCACGCGGAGGCATCCGTCCCCAGGTCCTCCGGCAGCAGGGCCCCGCCCTCCACGGCGCCCCAGGCGGTCTCATCGAGGATGGGCGCCGCCTGGGGATCGTAGGCCACGTAGATCCGCACGGCGGGATTCTGGGCCTTCAGGGCCTGGGAGGCGCCCAGCAGGATCGGCAGCCGGCCCTCGCCGAGGGGCAGGCGCAGCCGGACCGTGGGCGCGCCCTGGAGGGGGCCGACCAGGGGAGCCCAGGCCCGGCGGACCGCCTCCAGCTGGGCCGCGTCCCGGTTGTCCTTCGGCACCAGGGCCGCCGTGTCCGCACCCCTCAGGTCGAGGTCGGCGGGACGGGGGGCCTCAACCCTCAGGGGGGCCTGGGCCGCCAGCGGGAGCACGAGGATGGGGATCAGGAGGGAGCTGCGACGCGCCAAGGGGCCTCCGGGCATCCCAAGAGGCTAGCGCGGGACGGCGGGCTGTTCCGTGAATTCCTGGTTCCCGGGCCCTTTCCGCTATGCTCGGAGGTCACATGCGCTTCACGGTCAAGCTCACCCATGCCAATGGCGAAGTCCTGGTCCGGGACTACGAGGCGGACAGCGCCGAGGCGCTGAAGGCCCGGGTCCTGGCCGAGGGGGGCTTCCCCCTGGAGGTCACCCGGACGGACACGGCCTTCCGCAGCCGGGCCCAGCTCAAGACCGAATCCCTGGTGCTCTTCAACCAGGAGCTGCTCGCCCTCCTGAAGGCCGGCATCCCCCTGCTGCAGTCCCTGGAGCTGCTGGTGGGCCACGGCAAGGATCCCCTCCTGCGGCGCAGCCTCACCCAGGTGGTGGAACTGGTGCGCGAGGGCATGTCCTTCTCCGACGCCCTGGAGCAGGCCGGCACCTTCCCCCCGGTGTACCGCAGCAACGTGGTGGCCGGCGAGCGCAGCGGCACCCTGCCGGAGGTGATCGCCCGCTGGCTCTCCTTCCAGAAGTTCGCCCAGTCCAGCCGCCGCCGCATCATCGAGGCCCTCTTCTACCCCGCCTTCCTGGTGGTGGTGCTGGTCATCGCCCTGGGCGTGATCTTCAACGTGGTGCTGCCCCGCTTCGCGGAGTTCTACGCCGGGGGCGATGTCCAGATGCCCGTCATCACCAAGGTGCTCCTGGGCATCGGCAACGTCGTCAGTTCCACGATGTGGGTGCAGGGCGGGATCCTGGTCGGCCTGGCCGTCTTCGCCCGCTGGCTGGCCGCTTCCGAGGCCGGCCGCAAGCTGGCGGAGCGGGGCCTGCTGACGCTGCCCAAGATCGGCACCCTGTACCGCATGTACCACTCCAGCGTCTTCTCCCGCACCCTGGGCGTCCTCCTCTCCGGCGGCCTGCCGGTGGTGCAGGCCCTGGAGGTGGTCCAGCGCACCAGCCCCTCGGAGCGCATGAAGGCGGGCCTCCGCGACGTGACGGAGCAGGTGCGGGCCGGCAGCAGCCTCCACCAGTCCCTGGAGCGCGCGAAGCTGCTGGATCCCCTGGCCGTGGAGATGGTGCGGGTGGGCGAGCAGAGCAGCGCCCTGCCCGAGATGCTCGACCACGTGGCCGACTTCTTCGACCAGGAAGTGGAGAAGGCCACCACCGCCGTCACCACCCTCATCGGGCCCATCCTCATCCTGTTCATGGGCCTGGTGGTCCTCGGCCTCCTGCTGGCCGTCTACGTGCCGCTGTTCAACGCCGGGAACATGGTCCAGTAGCTACCGGTAGCGCGCCTTCAGCCACTTCTGGGGATCCTGCGGCTGGGCCAGGTGGCGCACCTCGAAGCCCAGGCGGGGGCCGTCCACCGTGTCGCCCACGGCGCCGACGGCCTCGCCCCGCTTGAGGATCTGGCCCTTGGCCACGGCGAGGCCCTGGAGGTGGGTGTACAGCGTGTACCAGCCGCCGCCGTGATCCAGGATCACCATGGGGCCGTAGCTCTGGTAGAAGTCGGCGAAGACCACGCGGCCCTCGGCCACCGCCTGCACGGGCGCCCCCAGCTGGGCCGTCACCAGGAGCCCGCTCTGCATGGTCTTCGTGTGGAACTTGGGATGCAGGTGCTCGCCGAAGCCCTGGGCCAGGGTGCCCGCCACGGGCTGGGGCAGGTCGCCCCGCAGGGAGGCAAAGGCGATGGAGGATTCGAAGGCCTCGGTCCGGGGCCGGTTCAGCAGGCCCGTGAGCATGCGCTCCAGCTGGAGGGCCTCCTCCGCCAGCTCGGCCTGCACCTGCTTCTGGGCCGCCTCGTCCTTCTGGAGGCCGTCCAGGAAGCCGTTGAGCCGGTCCTCCTGGACCCGGAGGGCCGCCTGGAGTTCGGCCGCCTCCCGCTCCTCCACGGCCAGCCGCGCCAGCACGGCCCGGAGGGCGACCTCCTTCGCGGCCAGGTCGCCCTTCAGCCGCTGGATCTGGTCCAGCTGCTTCCGCTCCTGCAGGCGGGCCCAGGCCAGCATCCGGCCCTTCACGAGCCAGGCATCCGGGTCCTTGAAGGTCGTGGTGAGCCCCAGCTCGCCCAGGGGGCCCAGGGCCTGCATCCAGCGCACCTGCTTGCGCAGCGCCTCCCGCAGCTTGGCCACCTCGCCCTGGATGCGCATCTGCTCCCGCGTGATCCGCTCCACCTCGGCCTGCGCCTGGTCGCGGCGCAGGTGGGACCCGTCCAGCTGCGCCTGGACCCGGTCCCGCTGCAGGGAGATGCCCTGGAGGTCCACCAGCACGCCCTTCCGCCGCTTCTTCAGGGCCTCGAGCTGCTGGTCCACCTGGGCCATCCGGCCCTGGATGCCGGCCAGCTTCTGGCGCAGCTGCGCCGGATCCTGGCGGGACTCCGCCCCGAGGATCCCGGCGAGCAGGAGGAGGGAGCAGCCGCGGCGCACGGGCCTACTTGCCCCGCTTCGCGCCCCCCGCGGGCAGCAGCATCGCCAGGGCCCCCAGCACCAGCGGGCCGCCGATGGAGAGGGGCAGGGCCAAGGGCGAGAAGGGGTCCGAGGGCAGCTGGGCCATGGGCAGCAGCCGCACGATCACGTCCAGGGCCTTCACCTGGCCGGCGGACCAGCCCATGTCCTGGCCGAAGTCGAGGAAGAAGCTCAGGCGCGGCCCGAGTTCCCGCAGCAGGAGGGTGAGCAGCAGGGCCAGGCCGGCGCTGGATTTCAGCAGCCGCGAGAGGAGCACGGCCCAGAGCAGCATCTGGAGTCCCAGCAGCAGGCCGTGCAGGTCCGCCCGGAGCAGCTCCGGCGGCCAGGCCTGGCCCACCAGCCGCCAGCACAGGGCCCACACCGGGATGAGCGCCACCTGGGACAGGAACAGGCCGTGGACGAAGCCCAGGCCGGTGCCGGCGAAGAAGCCCTTGAGCCGCTCGCCCCGCGCCGCCGCCGCCGTCCACTGGCTCACCGGCACATAGGCGCCCAGCAGCACCACCAGGGACACCAGCCAGTACATCACCCCCTGGAGGTTGCCCACGGTGTAGCTGCGGAGCGAATCCGCCCCCAGGGGCACCGTGGTGCCGAAGGCCACCACCTGCGAGCCGTCCGGCCCCTGCTGGCCGCGGATGCCCATCAGCACCAGGCCCGTGAGGAAGAGGCACACCAGCGCCCAGCCGATGCGCAGCTTCGAGCTTCCGAAACGATCCATGCCCACTCCCGGGGAAGGTTCGATGATACCCAGGCCCTGGGCCCCCGGACCGGCCCTACCGCGCCGCCAGCACCCGCGCCAGGTGGGCCTGCACCTCGGAGAGACGCTCGGGCAGGACGGCCACGAAGACGGTGTCGTCCCCGGCCAGGGTGCCCATCTGGCCGGGGACGGGGTCCCGGTCCAGGGCCAGGCCCAGGGCCTGGGCGAAGCCCGGTGCCGTGCGCAGCACCAGCAGGTTGGGGGGGACGGCGGCGATCTCCGCCTCCGGCATGGCCTGGGCCCCGGCCTCCACGCGGCGGTAGCGGCCCTGGACCTTCTGCACCCCCAGGCGCTTCAGGCGGCGGGAGAGGGTGGACTGCGTCAGCTCGTGGCCCTCGGCCGAGAGCCGGGCCAGCAGATCCGTCTGGTCCGCGATGGGGTGGGCCTCCAGCAGCCGGAGGATGAGCTCATCCACATGCATGCCATCACGGTGCATGAAGTCGCATATTTGAGCAAGACAAAAGGAGGCGAAGCGGGAACACAGAGGACGCAGAGAACCGCAGAAGACACAGATTAAATACAAAATATCAATTATTTCAATCTTTTATCGATGCCCCTGTGGAATTCCGTGTCCCCTGTGTTCCATCTTTTTGGCTTCGAAGTCGCGACTTTCCGCTTGCATCGGGCCGAATAGTTGCGCATATTATGCATTCTCGTGCCGGATTATGCAGATCCTTGCACGCCCATGCAGAGGATCCCGCATGACCGCCGCCCCGACGCTTCCCGCCCTGCTGCCCACCTACGCGCCCTACCCCTTCCCGGTGGTGCGGGGCGAGGGCGACCGCATCTTCGACGACGCGGGCCGGGCCTACTGGGACTTCTACGGCGGCCACTGCGTGTGCGCCACGGGCCACGGCCACCCCGCCGTGGTGAAGGCCGTGGCGGAGCAGGCCGCCACCCTGCTGTTCTACTCCGCCGCCGCCGCCCTGCCCGTGCGGGACGCCGCCGCGGCGCGGATCACCGCCTTCTCGGGCATGGATTCGGTCTTCTTCTGCAACAGCGGCGCCGAGGCCAACGAGAACGCCCTGAAGGTGGCCCTGCTGCTCACGGGCCGGCCGAAGCTGGCGGCCTTCGAGGGCGGCTGGCACGGCCGCACCCTGCTGGCCCTCTCCGTCACCGACGATCCGAAGATCACCGGGCCCTTCGCGGACCAGCTCGTGCCCTGCCTCCGGCTGCCCTGGGGCGACCCCGCCGCGCTGGAGGCTGCGGACTTCTCGGACGTGGCCGCCGTCATCCTCGAGCCCATCCAGAGCATGGCCGGCATCAAGACCGCCCCGAAGGCCTGGTTCC
>Ga0208789_1001531_pt1 | contig 12620 bp, 7 predicted proteins | sample Methanotroph_Enr_FD_187368 | JGI IMG/M metagenome (GOLD analysis project Ga0208789, IMG submission 187368) | Enriched soil microbial communities from Old Woman Creek wetland in Ohio, USA - Methanotroph_Enrichment_5 (SPAdes) (version 2) | ecosystem: Environmental > Terrestrial > Soil > Wetlands...
CATAATAAATACCGGGACCTTTATTGTCTAATGTCAGTCCTGTTCCCAGGTTAGTTCCCGTACCGTCTGCAGCCGTCCACCAGGTTACCAGGGCGTTGGTCCCTGCCACGCCATTGGCGGTCAGGGTTGTTTCTGCATTCGAACAAATCGGATTGGCCGCTGCAGTTGCTGAAGTAATTGCCAGCGCAATTTTTGTGGTAACTGTAACATTGTCACTTGCAGAACAATTATTTACATCTGTAACAGTAGCGGTATATGTTGTATTTTCATTAACCGTTACAGAAGGATTATAAACTGAAGAAATCGTTGAAACTGGATTTGAAACCCAGGTATAAGAGGTTAAATTTGATGGTGAAGCTGTTAGTGTAATGGCAGATCCGACACACACAATTCCACTTCCTGCAGATACGATCACAGCTGGAAGGGTTAAAATGGTTAATGTGAAAGGTACACTGGTTGAAACACAACCTGTTAAACTATTGGTAACCACGATGTCGAAATCATACGTACCAGCAGGAACAGAATTGGGTATAGATATGGTTTCGGGAGAAACAGCCAAATTAGCATCGGTAACATCCAAAAAACCTGGCATAGCTCTTACCCCTGTTGTAAGTGTATACAGATCAGGGTTTCCGGTTGAAGAAAAGGAAAGATTAAATGTATTACTTCCATAACAGGTTGTTGCATTGGCGGGTGCAATGGTAGGACCATCGGGACAAGTAATTTCACTGACGTCCTTTCCCATCGATTGTCCTGCTAAAGACAAGAAAAATAGAGATAAAAAAACAAGATTAAGACATTGTCTTTTTTCTTTCCCAAACCATTTAGGAATTTTTTTCATAAGTTTATTTGAGGCAGGTGTCGAAAATCTCTTTTTTAAATATGTATGTTTCCACCAATATTCGACAATATGGGCTTTGCAACATTAAGAGTAGACGATCAATCTATGAATACGAATATCCTCAACAGTTGTTTCATTTTCCTTGCGTTCCGATTTTGTAATATCATTTTGTTATACTCGAATTAGAGCTATTTATTAACAATCCGGGTTTTTGATCTCAGTTAAAGCTAATCTGACAATTTTTTTATTTTTAGGAAGCCTCAAAAATGTAAATATGAAATCAATTTATTCTTATTACTTATGTAATGAACGCACACAAAAAAAGAACTGATTTAATTAGTCCTGCGATATTAAAATAGTGCTGTACTTCTTTGAAAAGGTTTATTGGTATGGTGGCAGGCAGTTAGGTGCTGACTAGAATGCTGGCGCGGGCCCTCCATTTTTAGTGGAAAACATTTTATACAATTTAACTAATTTTGGATGGAACTGTGTACAATTGATGACAAAGACTAAAAGCTTTTCACTCTTTAAAATAAACCCTTTTCACCCGTTGTCCGACCGTAGTCAGAATTTCATAGGCGATTGTTCCCAAGGTAGCGGCCACTTCACTCACAGGCAGATCTTCACCAAAAATAATGGCCCTGTCTCCTTCGTGTGCTTCGATACCGGTAATGTCGACCATACACATATCCATACAAATGGTTCCGATAATTGGCGCTTTTGATCCACCAATCAATACTTCTCCTACTCCATTACTCAGTCTCCTGTTTAAACCATCGGCATATCCGATCGGTAAGATGGCTATAGTCAGGGGTTGATTCGCAATGCCCTTTCTCCCGTAGCCAATTGTTTCACCTTTCTCAACTGTCCTGATCTGCGAAATGGTAGTCTTCAGTGTGGCCACATTACGCAATTCGTTCTGGCATTTGGGACTTACTCCATAAAGTCCAATCCCAAGCCGAACCATATCCAGTTCCATTTCCGGAAAACGTTCAATTCCCGATGAATTTAAAATATGTCTTAATATCTTGTAGTCGAATTGATTGGTAACGATATCACAATACTCCGTGAATTGCCTGAATTGTAATCTGGTAAACGGGTCATTTTCGGGATCATCGCTCACTGCAAGATGCGAAAATACCGAACGTATATACATGGTATCGTGTATCCGGATATATTCGGCCACTTCAATCAGTTCTTCAGGATGATTAAAGCCAAGCCGCTTCATACCGGTATCAACTTTAAGATGTACAGGGAAATTATTCACAGCATTTCTCTTTAAAGCCTCATCAAATTTTTGAAGCAATTCGAAACGGTAGATATTTGGTTCAAGCCGGTTTTCGATCATCGCATCAAAACTGTGTTCTTCTGGATTCATCACAAGAATGGGAACCTCAATCCCGTTATTCCGAAGTTCGATCCCTTCATCGGCTATGGCAACAGCGAGATAATCTATTCTTCTGTATTGCAAGGCTTTGGCAACTTCTACTGATCCGGTGCCATAGGAAAATGCTTTAACCATTGCCATCACTTTTGTCGTCGGGCTCAACTTCTGTCGATAGAAGTTGAGATTATAAACCATCGCATCAAGATCAATCTCCATCACCGTCTGGTGAGCTTTATCCTGAAGTACAGCTGATATTCTGTCGAACCTGAACTGGCGTGCACCTTTCAACAGGATGACCTCATGATTAAAATCGCGCTCTCTGAAATGGAGTAAGAATTCGTCGGAAGAGGGGAAGAAGAGTTTCTCCTGTGTCGTAAACAGCTCGCTGAACCGGCTTATTTCCGACCCTATGCCAATGATTCGGTCAATATTGCGCATTTGAATATAATCAGCAATTTCGCGATAAAGCGTTTCGGGGTTTTCTCCCGATTGCAAAATATCGGAGATAATTACCGTGCAGCGTTTTTTCCGGTTCTCCGACTGTTGGTCGATGAAATCCAACGCATTAACCAGGGATGAAGTATCGGAGTTGTATGAATCGTTTATTATAGTACAACCATTAATTCCTTTTTTCATCTCAAGCCGCATTGCAACAGGCGTAATCTTTAAAAACTTATCCTGGTATGACGCCGAACTAACATTTGTTGCAAGCAGGTATGCCCAGCAGTGGATGGCGTTTTCGATACTGGCATCGTCGGTAAACGGTATGGTAACGGATATTTTTTCCGATCGATATGTGCCTTCAATCAGCGTTGATCCGATGCCTTTCGCTCTTTGAATAATCAATAAATCTGATGTACTATCGCTAGTGGACCAACTGAAAAGCCTGGGACTTTTCGTAAATGCAACTTTTTCAATAGCACTGCAAAGCAATTTAAAATCTTTGCAATATACTATTAATGAGCTATTGGAGAAGAGCTTGACTTTTTCTTCGGCCAGTTCTTCGATAGAACTGAAATTTTCGAGATGGGCTTTCCCTAGATGGGTGAAAATTCCGTGATCTGGTTGCAGAATCGCCTCCAGTTTTTCCATTTCACCAGGCATGGAAATTCCGGCTTCGAAAATTGCAAGATCATACCTGTAATCCATCAGCCAGACTGACAGGGGATTTCCAATTTGCGAATTGTAACTGCGGGGACTGCGGATAATCTTTAATTCGGGACTTAACAATTCGCTTAGCCACTCTTTAACAATTGTTTTACCATTGCTTCCCGTAATTGCGACAACCGGATAGGTAAATATCCGGCGATGATAAGCCGCCAGTTTTTGAAGTGCCGCAAGCGAACTCTTTACTAGGATGAAATTTGCTGTGGTATTCAGCGAAGTTGTTTCCGGCATCTCTTCGACAACGAATGAAGAAACCTCCCTGGCTATTGCATCTATAATATAATGATGCCCGTCATTCCTGTCACTTTTGAGTGCGAAAAAAAGGGTCTCCTTGCCCGATAGGATGGTCCGGCTATCGAATGATAAAAACCGGATGGATTGATTATTGCCAATTTCCGGACCGGATAAATGACCATCAACGATTGAAGCAATCTCACTGAGTGAATAAGAAATCATAATATTTTGGTTCAATAATGAAATCATTGGGTAAGATAAGAGACTTTGTTTATAATATGCTTCTGGCTACTTGCGACTGGCATTTTTACCTTGCCCTAATGTATATTGTCTTTTACAGCATTTATCTTTTAGTATATTTTTCCTGGAGCAGGGATGCCAGTTTCCAGTTTCCAACAGCCAGTTGCAAGCTGCCAGTTGCAAGCTGCCAACAGCCAGTGGCTTAAACCTGTTAAAGGCAGTTTTTCAATCTGGGTTATGTCCCAAATCAAAAAAACATTCGCGGCAAAGTGGTTCATAAGCCCCTTTTTCACCCAGGACAACCAGTTTTTCAGCATCCGAGAGGCGGTGACTAAATTGGGCAAGGTTTCCGCATCGCATGCATATGGCATGTACTTTAGTCACATATTCGGCGCTTGCCATTAATCCTGGGACAGGACCGAAAGGCTGACCTCTGAAATCCATGTCAAGGCCTGCGACTACAACCCGTATTCCCATGTTAGCCAATTTGTTGCAAACGTCGATCAACCCGACATCAAAAAACTGTGCCTCATCGATGCCAACGACATCAACATCACCCGTTAAGAGCAATATGGTGGCCGAATTGTCAATTGCCGTCGAGCGAATCGTAGTTTCGTCGTGCGAAACTACCTCTGTGACAGAATACCTGACATCGATACTTGGTTTGAATATCTCTACTTTTTGCCGCGCGATTTCCGCACGACGTAATCTTCGGATCAATTCTTCGGTTTTACCGGAGAACATTGATCCTGCGATCACTTCGATCCATCCGCGTTTACGGCTGTTGGGGAGATTACTTTCGATAAACATAGAGCAAAAATAATCTTTATCAGTTGGTTTTTTGTATTTTTACTTTCGAAAAAATAAGATCGATGGAAGTAAAAACACTATTGAGGATAATTAAAGACGATATTGCACATCTTGAAGCGATTATCGGTGAATTTAACGGGTATTCGCTGCCATCGCCGGATGAGATTGACGTTTCACTCGTCAGGGCAAACGCATTATTGAGGGAGCTCGAATTACTTCATAAATTTGCAGCTCAGCACGAAAGTAGTTATAAAGCGGTTCAACCGGCAGAAGAAACAGCGGCGGAAGTTTCGGATCATCATCATTCAGAAAATGAACCTTTCGAATTGTTTGTTAAGGAATCAAAAGATGATGAAAAGGCAGCTGAAACCCCTGAATCAGGTGAGAAAGCAGATAATAAACCATTTGCAACTGAAGATAAGGATACTGTTGAACCGGAGGTTCCGGTTACTGACGAAACTGCAGTTGTTGAAGTCGTGATTGTTCCGAATATGACAGATCAATTGGAGGGAGTAGTTGCTGAAGATTTTAAGGAGGAAAAGAAAACGCTGAATGAGACGCTTGGCGAACCTCATCAGTTGGTTAATGACTTTCTTACGCCGGATAAAGGCGAAACCGGATATCATATTACACCAATCAATAGTATATGGGATGGAATTGGTATCAACGACCGGTTTCTTTTTATTCGTGAATTGTTTGCAAATAGCAGTACAAAGTTTGAATCTACCGTCGAGGCGATTGATCAGCTTGGGTCCATTCACGAAGCAGTCAATTATTTGAAAATGAATTTTAAATGGAACAAGACCGAAGCCAGTCAGAAATTTCTGGTTTTAGTTAAACGCCGCTTTACAAAATAGGAGATGGGAAAATTATACATTGTACCAACTCCAATTGGAAACCTCGAAGACATTACTTTAAGGGCTTTACGGATTTTAAAGGAGGTGGATCTTATATTGGCCGAGGACACACGTACTTCTGCTGTTTTACTTAAGCACTATTCGATCGCAACCCGTCTCTCGTCTCATCACAAATTCAATGAACACCGTAACGTTGAGCGCATTGCTGAACAGATACTAAATGGTGACAATATCGCTCTGATCTCTGATGCCGGAACCCCTTCCATATCCGATCCGGGTTTTTTGCTCACGCGTACCTGTCTCAGTATGGGAGTTGAAGTAGAGTGTCTTCCCGGAGCTACCGCTTTTGTCCCGGCATTGGTTAATTCGGGTTTTCCGAGTGATCGGTTTTGTTTTGAAGGTTTTTTACCACAGAAGAAAGGGAGGCAGAAAAAATTAAAGGAGTTAGCCGACGAAACCCGGACCATGATCTTTTACGAGTCTCCATTCCGGTTGGTGAAAGCGCTGGAGCAATTTGCTGAGAATTTTGGACCAGACAGGAGAGTGTCTGTTTCACGTGAACTTTCAAAACTGTTCGAGGAGAATTTTCGTGGTACAGTAGCGGAGGTTTTGACTCATTTTCAATCTAAAACTGTGAAAGGAGAGATTGTCATCGTTTTGGAAGGTAAACCCGACACAAAATTAAATGATAAGGAGGATGAGGATGAATAAACTACTCCCGACCTCGGAAGGAGCTAATTTAGATTATTGAAAAGCTTTGTGTATCTTCGGGTCTTAGAGCCTTAGTGGCAATTGTTTACCTGAACTAGTATGGGTTTATTCGCCGCCACAAAGACACGAGGACACAAAGGTTCACAAAGGAATAATGCAAAATATAATTCAATCATCCAATGCCCGCAAAAAAATACACACACCTGTTTTTCGATCTTGACAATACTATCTGGGATTTTAAAAATAACTCCTTCGAGGCGTTACAGATTGCTTTGGATAAACTGGGATTACTCGATTCCGTTGGTTCGTATAAGGAATACTTTAAGATCTACTGCGAAGTAAATGAACGATTATGGGAACTTTACCGGAATGGGTCGATGAACAAAAAGGTCTTGAGCGTTCAGCGTTTTGAGGAATCGTTTGAAATAAACGGAACGCCACTTTTAAGAGGAGGTGCGGTAGTCAACGAGGCATACCTGGCTGAGATGCCTTTGCAAACCAAACTTGTAGACGGGGCGCTCGAACTCCTTAATTACCTGCACGGACGTTATGAAATGGCCATTATTACAAATGGGTTTAAAGAGGTGCAATACGATAAAATTTTAAGATCGGCTTTGTCCAAATATTTCAGAAAGATATTTATCTCGGAGGAGATCGGCGCCCAAAAACCCGGGAGAAAGATTTTTGAGCATGCAATTAAATCCATGAACGCCCCTAAAAAAAGCTCCCTGATGATCGGGGATTCGTGGGATGCCGATATAATTGGTGCGATAAATTTTGGAATTGACCAGCTTTATTTTTCCCCGGATTCAGAAAAACACGGCTCCACGATCTATTTTCAGGGGTCAGTCTTGAAAAACAATGAATTTTCTCAGGCGCATCCCTGTTTTCAAGATGCTAATCCGGCAAATTCAAATTCCAACGGTACTTCGACAACGATTGTTACCCATCTTGATCAGATTTGTAGGATTTTGTAATTAATTTGAACTGATTCCATACAAAATTTTAATCATAATAAAACCAAATCTAAACTGAAGAAATCCAGCCATATACACGTCAGCCAAATGACGGCAGAATTAATTTTCATGATTTTTGTCATGTTAAATGATTGCTAATCAGCGAAAATATTTTTCCCTTGCTATTGCAAACCATTTTTCTTTAAATATATTTGCATCGTGTAACAAATTTTAACAAATTTGCTGTTTGGAATGATAGTATGTTAATAAATTCGGTATTTGTCTAAAAGAATCCTTATTTATGTTTTAGCAACTTGACAGAGCTACTCATTTCTGCGAAAATTATTTAAAAACAATTGTTATCATTGGAATGACAAAAAAAATTTTCACAAATTAATCTCTATTTATTATTCAACTTTAAAAATTAGTCTATGAAGAAAATTTCGCTGTTACTTGCTTTCCTCGGTTTCATTGGATTGCAAGTTCTTTTTGCACAGACCAGGGAGATCTCGGGGGCTGTAACTTCCGGCGAAGATGGAAGTTCAATTCCGGGGGCTTCTATCGTTGTTAAAGGGACAACACTTGGAACTGTCACAGATATGGATGGAAAGTTTACCCTGAAAGTTCCTACTAATGCTAAGGCTTTGTTGGTAACTTTTGTGGGTATGGTTTCAACTGAAGTGCCGCTCACAGGTTCTGCTAAATATGACATCAAACTGAAATCTGAGAGTATTTCGGTGGATGAGGTAGTCGTTACCGCACTGGGTATTACCCGTGAAAAAAAATCATTGGGTTATTCTGTTCAGGAAGTTGGAGCTGATAAGATTGGGAACGCTCAACAGTCCAATGTTATGAACGCTTTAGCTGGTCGGGTAGCTGGTGTTACCATTGGTTCAAGTACAGGTACTCTTGGTGGTTCTTCACGCGTGACTATTCGTGGAGCCAACTCAGTAAATGGTGATAACCGACCATTGTATGTTGTTGATGGTATCCCATTCGATAACAGAGACTTCAACTCAACAGATGCTGCACGTGGTGCAGGTGGTATTGACTATGGTAGCATGGCAAACGATATCAACCCTGATAACGTTGAAACCATCTCAGTTCTTAAAGGCGCTCAGGCTAGTTTACTTTATGGCGCCCGCGGATCAAATGGTGTAATCTTAATTACAACCAAAAAAGGAAAATCTAAAAAAGGTCTTGGTGTCGATGTTTCAACAGGAATCACTTTTGAACAAGTTTCATTACTTCCTCAATACCAGACTACTTATGGCGGTGGTTATCCTTTTACAGAACAGGTAATCAATGGCAAGACTTATAATTTGCCTGCTTATGATTTAGATGAATCATGGGGACCTAAATATGAAGGACAAAAATACCTTGCTTTCAACAATTTATTCGACTGGGAAGCAAATGGTAAAAAAGGGGATCCCGAAACTTCGCTCTGGTTGGCTCCAAAACATGATGTTAAAGATTTCTTTGACATTGGTGTTTTATATAATACCTCTGTTGCCGTTTCTGGCGGCGACGACAAAAACACCTTCCGTTTGTCGTATACCAACGAAGATAACGATGGGTATATGCCAAAATCGAATCTCAAGAAAAATACTGTAGCTTTCAATGGTTCAAGCCAGGTATCAGCAAAATTGAAAGCTGAAGCTTCCATCACTTTCACGAGATCGGATGCAGTCGGTCGCCCGGTAACCGGATACGATGACAACAATGTTATGCAGAAATTCACCCAATGGGGACAGCGTCAGCTTGATATGGATATTCTTAAGAATTACAAAAATCCGGATGGCAAGCAACGCGTGTGGAATCGCACAGCATGGGATAATGCAACTCCGGCTTTCTCTGACAACCCTTACTGGACACGTTATGAAAATTTCAACGAGGACTCGAGAGATCGTTACTACGGAAGTTTTGGTTTGAATTACGAATTTGCAAAAGGGCTGGGTGCAACTTTGAAAGTGATGCGTGATGGTTATAGCTTCCGCACAAACGAACGCACTGTTATTGGTTCACAAGCAATGTCTTATTTCAATGATAATGTTCGTGTTGCCGATGAAACAAACTATGAGTTCATGGTCAATTATCAGAAACAGATCGGTTCGAATCTTAGTGTAACTGCTCACGCAGGAGCAAACAGGATGAAAAACAACTACTTCAGAAATTCAATGGCGACTTCAGGCGGACTTGTTCTTCCTAATTTGTTCACTGTTTCAAATTCAAAAGATCCGGCAGTAATCGATGATTTTGAAAGCCATAAAGAAATTCAGAGTGTATTTGCTAATACTTCGGTTGGTTTCAAAAGTATGATTTATGCTGATCTTTCGTTAAGAAATGACTGGTCTTCTATTCTTCCAAAAGAAAACAGAAGTTATTTGTATTATTCAGCTGGTTTAAGCTTCATCCTGACAGAACTTCCGGGTTTGAAAGAGAATGAAATTCTGAACTTTGCTAAAATCCGTGGTAGTTATGCACAGATTGGTAATGATAACGATCCGTATAAAACAAGAGAAACGTATACCAATTATGCACCAAACTTTGCCGGCGTTCCAAGATACAGTACTCCTAACACAATGCCGAACAACGCTTTGAAACCTGAAATCATCAGTACCTGGGAAATCGGTGGAGAATTTAAATTTTTCAATAACCGTTTAGGAATCGACGTCACGTACTATAATAAAAACACGAAAGACCTGATTACCGATGTTGAAATTTCGGGTGCATCTGGTTATTTATATAAGACACTGAATGCCGGTGAAATGGAAAATAAGGGTATCGATCTGATGATCAGCGGGACTCCTATAAAAACAAATGATTTCTCCTGGGATATTTTTGTTTCCTTCAATGCAAATAAAAACAAGGTATTGTCTCTTTATAAAGATGTGAAAAACTATCGTTTGACCAATGGTCCTTTCAAAGCAACAATCAATGCTGCTGTTGGTCAACCATACGGAGCAATCATGGGTACAGACTTTGTTTATGCTGCAGATGGCGAAAAAGTGGTTGATAAAACAGGCCGTTATTTGAAAACTACTGCTGTAAAAGTTCTTGGAACTGTTTTACCAGACTACAACATGGGTATCTCCAATGAATTCAAGTACAAGAATTTTAGCTTATCGGCTCTTATTGACATCCAAAAAGGTGGAAGTTATTTCTCAACTTCTGAGATGTGGGGTATGTACTCTGGTATGCTTGAAGGATCAGTCCATCAAAATGGGATTGACATCCGCGAAAAAGGGATTATTCTGAATGCCGTTTACGGAAAGTTAAATGCTGATGGAACTGTTCAACTTATTGACAAAACGGGTGCAAATTCAACAGCGGCCGTTAAAAATTCAACTTCAATATCAGCTGAAAGATTTGGTGGTGACTATTATTCAAGGGCTGATGCTCAGGAGGTGTTTGATGCCAACTATATTAAATTCAGAGAATTGACTTTTTCATATACAATACCAACAAGATACACTGGTTTTGTTAAAAATGTTCGTGTTGGAATTTTTGGTAGAAATCTGGCAATTTGGGGATTAGATAATCCAAGTTTTGATCCGGAATCGGCTGTTACCAGCTCAGGTAATATTCAAGGTATCGAAGGTGCCGCTCTTCCTGCAACCAAAACATATGGTTTCAATTTAAAATTCAACTTATAATTTAAAACTTCAATAAATTATGAAGACATATAAAAATACATTATTAAAAACTTTGGTGCTAACTCTTGTGCTTGCAAGCTGCACCAAGGATTTTGATGTGCTGAATTCAAGCCCAAACAGCCCGGAGAAAGTTCCTTCTACCACGCTAATGGTGAATGCACAATTCAGATTGTGCCAGGACATCCGCGATGAATGGTTTTCCGGTCGCATGGTTCTTCCATGGGTACAATATTGGGCTCAGATCAACTACACGGAAGAAGACAGATATCAGTATCGTGAAAACTCAAACAATGATGCATGGAAAGCAATCTACACCGATTTGATGGATTTGCAACGCATCGTTGAATTGAATACTGACGCGGCAACCAAAGGTGATATGCTTGTTTATGGCGCAAATCAGAATCAAATTGCTGCTGCACGTATCCTTAAAACATGGGTATTTAATTTAATGACTGATACTTATGGTCCAATTCCATATCATTCAGTTGGCACAGTTGATGCTGAATTTCAGGCATTAAGTGCTACTGCCGGTATTATTGGGCCAGTTTATGCGCCTCAGGATAAGATATACAAAGATATGATCAAGGAGCTGAAAGAAGCTGCAGCTCAGATTGATGTTAATAGTCCTGCCTTTATCGAAGGTGACGTACTGTTGAACGGAGACGCATTGGCATGGAAGAAATTCGCCAATTCTTTAAGGCTTCGTTTGGCAATGCATATGCGTGCCAAAGACAAAGCATTTGCTGACCAGAATATTACTGAAGCAATTGCAGGAGGCTTAATGACTACGAATGACGATAATGCAATTGTTGAATTCGAAACCACTGCAACAAATGCTTCACCAATGTACCAGGCGTTTATCGTTTCTGCCCGTACAGACTTTGCTGTTGCGATGCCTTTTATTGATTTATTAAAAGGTATTAAAGGTCCTTTCCCAACAAAAGTTGACCCAAGGTTATTTGTCTATGCTGCACCAAAAGGCACAAAAGTCACTGATGTAGCCACTGGTAATTTCACTGCAGGAACAGCTGACGCTTACGAAGGACAACCTTACGGAGTTGAAAACCACATTGCTTCTGCTATAAAAGTTGCAAATGTTTCGTTACCTTTTGCGCCTATTCAGGCAACCTACGGTGAAGTATTTATGGAATATTCCGAAGTTTGCTTCCTGATGTCAGAATACAACAATTGGGATCAGGCATGGTACATAAAAGGGATCAGAGCTTCTATGGAAAAATGGGGTGTTCCAACTGCCAGTATTGATGATTATGTAGCTGGTCTGCCTGCTGCAAACCAGGAAAATGTCTTGACTCAGAAATACATCGCATTATATATGCAACCTCATGAGGCCTGGACAGAATATCGCAGAACAGGTTACCCAAAAACACTCATCAAACCAAACACAAGCTATACTTCAAATTATGGTACTGTTTATACATTTGTTCCTTTGGTTGTTGATGCTAAAGACTTGCCTGACCGTATTGGATTCTCACAGTCTGAACAATTATTAAATGTTGATGGTTACAAGAGTGCTTTAGCAAAACTTGGAGGGGCTGATAATATGCTTACCAAACTTTGGCTCTTCACAAAATAATCATTCGATTACCAATTTACAAAAGGCCGTCCCAATCAAACTGGGACGGCCTTATTTTTTATGAAAAAAATATTCGGGTTAACAAATTGAATTTCTGATTTCCCAATTAACCTGGGGTTGTTTCATAAGAAACAAACGACGAACAGGATTAAGAACTCAGTGCTGAT
>Ga0208789_1001532_pt1 | contig 12617 bp, 12 predicted proteins | sample Methanotroph_Enr_FD_187368 | JGI IMG/M metagenome (GOLD analysis project Ga0208789, IMG submission 187368) | Enriched soil microbial communities from Old Woman Creek wetland in Ohio, USA - Methanotroph_Enrichment_5 (SPAdes) (version 2) | ecosystem: Environmental > Terrestrial > Soil > Wetlands...
CACGTATTCAACATCACGGATAGGTTTGTCCTGTTTGAATTTGTATTTATTCTCGTTGTAATATTTTTCGAAATCGGCATCCGTAACTTTTACGAGGCTATCGGAAACGGTCTGGTAAGGAATTCCGGTTATACGAACCTTTGCCATTTCGTTCGACTCAATGTAGTTGCGTTTGGCAAATGCAGTCGGCACATAAAATCCCTTGATAATCAAATTATTGTACTTGGTCGAAAGCCTGTCATTTTTGATAGCTTTTTCCATCATCAGGTAACGCTGTTTCATTTCAGGCTTTACCATTTCGGGATTGTCGAGGTTCCGAAGGAATTCATTAACAGCTTTAGGATCAAACTGACCGGTTTTAGGATCAGTAAAACTCTGAACAATATATTGATGAGGATTTTTACCCCTGATAAGGTCATCAAGTTCTTCAACCGAAACCGAAATCCCAAGCATATCATATTGCTTGTTCATAACAATTTCGTTAACAAGCTGTTGCCATGTTTGCTGACGGACCTGGTAACTTTCTTCAGCAGTAAGGTTTCCTTTGCCGCTGTTAGCCTTCTGCATTTCGGTGTTATCATCAACCTTTTTGTTAAATTCAGTGATTGCGACTTTCTCACCAGCAATAACGCCAATGGTATTGGTTTGTTTTCCGCGCTTGCGCTGGAAATCGCTGAGAACAAAAAGTAGTAGAGCAACACCAATAATAGCTACAAGTAACCAGTAATGTTTTCGTATTTCGCCAATAATTGCCATTTGTATGTAATTTAATAGTTTCCGTAAAAAGAGGTGCAAATTTACAATAATTCCCCACTTGGAAAAATAATTTTTGCATTCTTATGGTATGAAGCAGAAATTGAAAGCCTTTAAGAATGAAACTATTAACTCCGGCATACCCGAAACGGGCTATTCCGCAAATAAAAGCCACTTTGCAATACCATGAAACAAGGGTATTACATATCAATTTTCAGGAGGACTTTATCAATCCGGCTTCCTGTTGCTTCGAGGATGGTAAATGTAAACCTTTCGATTTTAATCTGTTCACGTATCTGGGGTATGCTCTGATGATGGCTCAGAATAAGCCCCGCCAGGGTTTCATATTCATCCGACTGAGGCAGGTTCAGAAAATGTTCCTGGTTAAGGTAATCGATTTCAAGACGGCCTGCCAGCATAAATTCGTTTTCACCGGTTTGCTTTACCAGAAGTTCATCCACATCGAATTCATCCTGAATTTCGCCGAATATTTCTTCAATCAGGTCTTCAACGGTAACCATTCCTGCAGTACCGCCAAATTCATCTACAACAACGGCAACACTCTTTCGCTGGCTTATCATCATATTCAGCACATTGCTGGCTGAAACAGTTTCGGGAACTATAATTACGGAACGTACAACCGAATTTACATCCGGAGGTTTGCCAAACAAGTCATACAAATGCACATAACCTGTAAGGTTATCGATACTTTGCTTGTAAACAGGGATTTTTGAATGCTGTGTTTTGATGAATAAGTCATGAAGTTCCTCAATTTTAATGCTATCATCCACTGCTATAATTTCGTTGCGCGGTACCATGCATTCGCGCACTTTGGTCGAATGAAAGTCGCGTACATTCTGAATCATTTGCATTTCAGAAGCCTCATCAACCTGCGTAGCTGCCGGATTGTAAAAATCGCGTATATACTCATCGAAATCAATTGCGGTGAACTGATATCTTACAGCTCCGGTTTTCATGCCAAATATATACCTGAGGATCACTTCGGATAGTCCCAGGAAAAAATACATGAACGGGTAGAGGATAAGATAAACCATATACACCGGTACTGCGAAAAAATTCAACAGCCCGTTCGGATTTAGCCTGAATAGAATTTTAGGTAAAAATTCGGCTGTTATCAATATCAGTAAGGTTGAAAGTATGGTTTGCGAAACCAGGATAATACTTTCGGACGCCAGGGGCGCCGGAAGCCAGTTTTGGAGCTGCGGCCCAAGGATAGCTGCAGCAGCAATACCATAAATAACCAATGAAATATTATTGCCGACAAGCATAGCGCCAATAAAACGCGAAGGGTGATGAATAAACCCGGATACCAGCCTGGCCGCCAATAACCCTTTGCCTTTTTCGAGTTCAATACGGAGCTTGTTTGAACTTACAAATGCAATCTCCATCCCCGAAAAAAAAGCGGAAGATGCCAGTGTTAGAGCTATAATAATATAATTGTTCATTGTTTGCCTGCCGGGTTCCGGCTTTCTAACCGGCGATCATGATATCAAAGATAAAAATACTTCGCTGACTATTTGTTTTCTTCTACATAAATAGTTCCTGTAACATCACGGATGGACCAATTATCAAATAATTCATCCGACTCCATGCCTTTTCCTATGATTATTCTGTCAGGTGTGGTAATTTTTACAACTTCGTCGGTCGAAACCTTTTTAGAATTCTGATCATAAAGGAGGCTTTCGGTATTGAGCTGCTCGTGTTTCAGGAAATTAAGAACCACAACATTTCCACGGGCCAGCATAGTATGCTTGTTATCCCAGCTGATGCCGTAATTGGCTGTAAGCTCGCTCTTTGGCTGCATGATAGAGTCATAAAAGACAATTTTGAGCCCGTTAGGGAATTCAGTGTACGCCTCGCGCGTCTGGAAACTGATCATTTTCGGTGCAGTGAGTTCGAAGGTAATCCTGCCCTTTTCGCTTTGCTTAACATGTACATTGTTGATGGTAACGTCAGGAATTGAGTCTTTTGTTGATAGCTTTATTACCGCCATCATATCATTTTCGCATGAAAAAAGCATTGCTGCCGTAAGGAGGACAACGATGCTGAAAAAGATTCTGTATTTAAATACCGCAGCCAATTTCCTGCTCATAATATTAAGTTAGAGCGTTTTAATGTGAGGCGCGAACCGTGGTGGTTTCGCCAATCCAGCAACCGACATTATAACTGCTTCCTTCTTTTATGTCGTTAAAAAACAAACGTTCACGTGTTGGAAAGTACGATGAAAACGTGGCAATACTTTTATTCGCATCATCAGCTACTGAAGGATCGACATTGCGTGCCTTAATAAATTTATCAACTGCTGCCCAGTATCCTGCGCGTGACGCAATTTCATCCGAACCACCGCATGATGCAGCACTTGCAGCGTACATATTCCCGATAAGCATGTAGCACTTACCGTCGTTAGGATTGATCGCGAGCGATCTCAGCGCATACGAACGGGCTTCGCTGTATCGTTTCTGATCATAGTTGATTTTTGCCAGGTAAAAACAGGTTTTCGCCTTAAGTACGTCATCTATACTAGGAACTGCTTCGATAAAATAACTTTCAGCTTTACCAACATCTCCTTTAATCAGGCTCAGCTTGCCCATCAGGTAAGCTGACTGACCGGTAGGTAGAACCTCGTGCAGATTTTCGGATGCCTGGTAGAAAAGATCTCTGTCAGTACAGTCTTTCTTATCTAATAGCCGGGTTATTTTCTTCAGTAAAATGGTATCGTTTGGAGTTTGCTTAAACTTCCGTGTATAAATTTTTTCGATTTCATTGCAGGTAGCATAGGGTTCAAACTGTGATTCAAGCACAGTACGCACCTCAGTCCATTTGGCAGTTTCTTCCTGGTCCGTTTTAATTAATTCCATTTTCTTGTCAACCAGGTCGCTGAGCCTGTCGTATATCTCCGCAATTGAATCCGAAGAAAAACGATTGCTTTTAACCAGATGGCTTACATTTATAAAATACCTCGAAACTACAACAGGTTCACTTTCAACACCTTCAAGCTCTATAGATCTGCGTAACAGATTATATATCTTTAACGTATCAGTTGGACGATAGTACTCCAACTCAAGACCTTCGCGCCCCATAACCATGCCTGCCCTGCTGGTCGGGGAATCGCCAAAATACTGAATGCGTTGTTCATACACCCTTAAAAGTGTATCGATATATGCATTCCTTGTTACCTGGTTTTTGGCTTCATTTATTTTGGATGACATCATCCTGGCACCATCAATGTATACGTTCTGACTAGCGAGGGGGCAATTATTAAAAACCCATCTCCAATGAGGTAAAGCATCCGTATAGTTTTTCTGTTTATAAAATTCCCGGTATAATGAAGTGTGTGTGATACATGAAACGCTATCCTCCCCGTATTTCTTCATTGATTTTTGCGCCAAAACCTGACTGGCAGCTATGGTACATATAGCAGTTATAACCAGTAAAATTTTAATGTTTTTCATCTGAGCTTAGCGTTGTGAATATGTAATCCTCATCTAATTAAAACGTCGTTTCAGAAACCATCTTTCCTGCAGAGCTGAACCTATCGTAAAACGCAGATAGTTTTCCTTGATCAGCCCGTTGTTGGTTGTGCCCTGTGTACCTAATTCGACAGCGATATTAATGGTTGATTTCGACTTTTTCATCGGTAGACCAACTCCAAAACTTATGCCAAAATCATTAATGCGTGTATTCTTAATTTCAAGGTAACTTTGTTCAAACCTGAAACCGGCACGATAATTTATACGTTCATAATATTTGCCTATATCAACAGCAGAAGGCCGGAACTGACCGCCCAGTGAAACCCGCAGGTTGTCCTTCAAACCCGGATTATCGCCCAGGTAGCGAAATTCACTCCATTTCTGGTAGTTCACATCTGCTGTGGCAAACCAACGGTTCGTATTGCCAAACATTAAGCCAGCCCCGATCGCAGATGGCAACGTTACCTGTCCTTTTGTTCCGGTTTCGTAACTTATCGTATCTTTATTTACATTGAGATCTTTGGTATAGTCATAGGTATAGGTATAGGCAGTCTTTTCGGATTGTCCGTCAACGGATTGTTTTGGATTATACGTTAGCCCAATCTGCAAAAATTTCCCTTCTTTCAGATTTATGCGATATGTCAGGCCCAAATCATAGTTGATTTTATATAACCTGGCTGTACTTCTGACCATAGTGTTGAGGTAGGTGGCTGAATCCGGGAAAGTCAAAGCTTGCTCTTTGATTATATTTCCAAAAACATAAGACATGTTAATCCCTACCGACAGATTCTTAAATGGTGAAAAGGCGCTGCCAATATATGCTTTATTTAGCCCTCCACTTCCTTTGAAAACACTGACTTCATTACCAATATCCGGGATAACCTGGCTACTCTGAATATTATAACCAACGTTTGAATAAGGCAATACTCCCAGGCTGGCTCTCCACCATTTTGTTACCGGGAAGCCGAAATAGATGTTCGATATGGTACCGAACTTGGTTTTTTGCGACTGATCGATAGTCTGAAGTGTTCCCGATCGCAAGTTGAAAGCAGCATCAAAAACAAAACTATTGGAATCGAATGCCATGTATGACGCTGGATTGACCGGATTAATAAAATACGGACTGCTGAAAGCTGTAGCTGCACCGCCCAACGCCATGTTCATCTGGCTGCTGACACCATACAAATTGCCAATCCCAAAAATTGAATACGGGGAAGAAATACTAACCTGCGCTGTTGTTACAAAAGCAGATGAAATTAAGGCCACAGCCAGTATGAGTTTACGAATAACTTTAATGTGTTTCAATGTTGAAATCAAGTATTAGGTTTAAGCCCTCAAGTACCAGGTTGGGGGCTGCAAAGGTCTTAATTTTTAATCTTTTATCAAAATAATTATGATCTCCTCCTGTCAGAATTATTTTGAGGTCAGGATATACGAGCTGGTAGCGTTGTATAATCCCTTCCATTTCGGCAATAGCACCGTTCAATACGCCTGAATGAATGCTGGTGGAGGTATCATCACCGGTGAGTTGTGCATTATCATAATAATCGAGTAACGGCAAGCGGCTGGTAAAAGTATGCAATGCTTTATAGCGCATGGTTATTCCGGGAGAAATTGACCCACCAAGATATTCTCCTTCCGCAGTTATGATATCATAAGTTATGGCTGTACCTGCATCAATAACCAGCGTATCGCATGCCGGGAATAACAGCTGTGCACCTACAACGCCGGCCAGCCTGTCCTTGCCTAAAGTTTCGGGTGAACTGTATTTATTCAAAACTGGAACCAACGTCCTCTGGCTAAAAAAAACCGTGTTATACTTTTGGCTGAGGTATAGATCAATTTCCGGCGGATATTCTTTCACTGATGAAAGTATAGCATTCCTGATAAGCTTATTTGACTCACAGAATTGAATGATAGGCCCGGTATCGACTCCGGGGTAACTGGAAAATGCAATCATCTCCCTGCCCTGGAATAAAGCAAGTTTGGTGAGTGTATTCCCGGTATCAATTATTAAATTCATGGTCTTCCTGGTATCGAAATCCTTGCCTGATAAAAGACAAAATTAGAAAAAGCAATTAACCCTTTTTACGTGCCAGTAGTTTATACCTTTGCATTTGTGAATTTTTAACATGATAACACCAAAGCAATAATGACATATTTTCGGTAAATCTGTTAATATTGCATCGAAAAGATAAACCATGCCCTTTCATGTATAATGAATTGAGAAAAGGGGGATTCTTAAAGGTTATCATTCAAGCTGAACAATAAATAACAGTTTAAAAGATGCTAACTTACAGAATGACAGCCTGCTAAAAACCTCTTCCCAAGGTTCAATTTGATTTTTATCCAAAACCAACCACGCAAACAATATCACTTATGAAACAGAAAATTGCTCTTACCTTACTCATTTTATTCATCAGCCTTGGTTTATCCGCTCAACAAACTGTTAAAATTTATAATCCTGATGCAGATGCAAAAGCAGAAATTGCAGCTGCAGTGGCAAAAGCTTCTGCCGAAGGCAAACATGTTTTTCTTCAGATAGGGGGCAACTGGTGCCCGTGGTGCCTGCGATTTCACAAAATGGTTGCTGAAGATGTTAAACTCGACAGCCTGGTTAAAGCCAATTACGAGGTTGTAAAAGTAAACTTCAGCAAGGAAAACGATAATCACCAGGTGCTGGCTTCCCTTGGCTACCCGCAACGTTTCGGGTTCCCGGTTTTTGTGATCCTTGACGAAAAAGGCAATGTACTTCATACCCAGGACAGCGGGTATCTTGAGCAGGACAAAGGGTACAACCGCGAAAAAGTGGAGCGTCTTTTCCTTATGTGGTCAGCCTACACCATGAAAGAGGCGGCAGGAAAATATGGAAAGTAGATTGCGGACTTCATTACAGAATTACAGAGATTCATATATTTACTCATTGTCCTGTTGCGCTATACAGCCCCGATACCAATTCTCCCATTCGCCGATTCTCCCCTCGCCTGCTCCAACTCTCTGACATTAAACTTTTACTCTTATTTCAGGAACTCATCATCATTCAAATACCTTAAATCAAAAAATGGAAAATAACCGCCGTCCTTATTTATACTTACCTGTTGCATTTGCATTGGTACTTGTTGTTGGAATTCTTACAGGATACTACCTCTTGCAGAGTTCATTTATACAGAATCATCTTCCCTTGCGGGGAATGCAGGGTAAAAATACCTTGAACGAACTGATACAGTTTATTGATAATAACTACGTTGACAGTGTCAACACTAAAAAACTCAACGAAGAAGCAATAACCGGCATGTTGCTTAGCCTTGATCCGCATTCAGTATATATTCCTGCGTCCGAATTTGCCGATGCCAATGATCCGTTGATGGGCAATTTTCAGGGTATTGGTGTACAATTCAGGATTGAACGCGATACCGTGATGGTTATAAATACTATTCCGGGAGGCCCGTCGGAGAAAGTCGGCGTACTGGCAGGTGACCGTATTGTTAAAGTGGACGGCAAAAATATTGCAAGCATAAAAATTGATAACGACAAGGTTATGAAGTTGCTTAAAGGGCCGAAGGATACTAAGGTAACTGTGAGCGTGTTCCGAAGAGGCTTGAAAAAACTTAACGACTTCACTATCACCCGCGGTATAATTCCAACCTGGAGCATTGATATTTCATATCCCGTGAATGCCGGGGTGGGCTATATCAAACTCAGTAAATTCAGCGCTACTACCGCGGATGAACTGCATGAAGCGTTGAAGGATTTAAAAACAAAAGGCGTTAACAAACTCATACTCGATTTACGCGGTAATTCAGGCGGTTACCTGCAGGAGGCAATTGCTGTGGCTGACGAATTCCTGCCAGCTAATAAATTGATCGTTTACACCAAAGGGCTTCATCGCCCGAAACAGATAGCCACATCCACTTCCGGAGGACTCTGGGAAGATCAGCCCCTGGTTGTCCTTATTGATGAAGGCTCAGCCTCGGCAAGCGAAATAGTAGCCGGGGCCATCCAGGACAACGATCGTGGAACCATTATCGGCAGGCGTTCATTCGGTAAAGGGCTGGTACAGGAACAAGTCGGGTTAAGTGACGGTTCAGCACTGCGTCTTACCGTAGCACGATATTATACACCTACAGGACGCTGCATCCAGAAACCTTACACCAAGGGAAACGAAGAATATTATATGGAATATTATCACCGCATGACAGATGGCGAACTCGATAATGCCGACAGCATTAAAATGAATGATTCTTTAAAATTCAAGACACCGGGAGGTAAAACCGTGTATGGCGGTGGGGGAATTATGCCCGATATTTTCATCCCGATTGAGCGAAATGCTGCTTTAAAATTCTATAACGAATCAGTAAATAAAGGAATACTGTACCAGTTTGCATTCGATTACACTGACGCAAACCGGGCCAAATTCAGTTCTTACAAAGATGCGAATCAGTTCGATAAACTGTTCCAGGTAACAGGCAGTATGTTTACTGATTATGTTGCGTATGCAGAGAAGAATGGCATTAAATACAGTCCTGCCGAAACTACCGCTTCGCAACAGCGCATAAGCGAACTGATGAAAAGCTATATTGCCCGTAACCTCTATGATTTAAAAGGATTTTATCCTATTTTCCTCAGGACGGATAAAACTTTTCAGAAAGCATTGGAAACGCTGGAAAAAAAGAGGTAGGGATGACTATCTGATAGCCCGGAAGTATCTGGGATACCGTATTGATCCATTTTACTGCTGCATGCAATTATTTGCCTGGGACTGATTCTGAATATGCTGATTATGTCCGGAAATATTTTACTTGCTTTGCAATAAATATTGCCCTAAATTTGTTTCTTGAAGTAACCAGTAAAATTATACGCCATGGGAAAGTCAAAGGATAAAGAAAATAAAGAGGTTAAGAAACCTGCCTCCAAGTCATTAAAAGAAAAACGTCTTGAAAAGAAAGAGAAGAAAGCCGGTAAGGTATAATTCTCCTGTTTTGCTAAACCTTTACCACTACTTGCGCCGGGGCTAACCACTCCCCGGTTTTTTTGTGTTCTGTTAAATAAATACAGATACTTCATAAATCGAATATCGTCAATCTTTGTTCTGAATTTTCACTCTGTCCATTTTCTGTTTTCCCGTTTTATTAACCGCTTATTGTTTTCAATACTTACATTAACTCGACAGGGGGATTTTGTATCTGTTCAAACCGCCATTCGCTCAACTGTTTAAGCCGGTGTGCTATATTCGTGGTAACCCTGTTATGGATGGCTTCCCAGGTTTTGTTAAGGAAAGTTACTTCCGACAAAGATTCTTTTCCATAAAAATTAAATCCTACCAGTATAAACAATTGTGAAAGCTCAGTTTCTCCGATTTCAGGTATTGACGAGCGGACATACATTGAAAAAACACCGATAGGGTAACCGCCACTGCATTTATAAAGCAGGAACCGGGCATTGTCATTATCTGCCGGATCGGGAATCCGCTGAATTTTTATGGCATCCAGATTGAATAGCTGCAAAAACTGAAACCGGGATTTTCCATTCTTTGGATTTAAGAAATACCTCGACAATCCAAATAATGATACGCTGATCTTTTTGAGCTCACTGTCCAGAAGTTTAAGCCTTGCAATATGATTAGGCCAGCAATTGGACTCACCATTCCATCGGAGTAATTCCTCAAAGAGGTAGCTTGCTGGCGCTTCAACCCCGATCTTATGAATGTTCAGCATTTTGTATTTATCCACACCGATGCCGGTACGCTGCAAAATCCGGTTCGTGTATTTCTGCCTTTCGCCTTCCACCTCAAACTTCACCAGGGTCTTTATTTTCGGATTACTCAGAAAAAAATACCGTATATCAGAAAGAATCCCCTTGCTTTTACTGGGCGGTTTTTTGAGCTCGGTAGCATTAGGATTGGTCATGGAAAATCAGTTCGTAGTTTTACCCCGGATTCGGGGAAAATAATAATGTATAAATTTATCATTTCTTTGGACATCCCCGGCATATCCAGCACATTATTTTAGCAACTGTCCAGTAGAACTTAATTTCCTTTTCATATTTCCGGAATTTTCTTATGGATTCTATATGAAACAGAGCTAAGTGATCTCACGAGCGTAGCTAGTAATCAGTTATTTTTGCATGCTATGAGATCCCGCCATTTTACCATTCCCGTATTTATTCCCGAAGAGGCCTGCCCGAACCAATGCGTTTTCTGTAACCAGCACCGGATTGCGGGAGCGGAATGTGCTCCTTCAGTGGATGAAGTTATTCGTAAGGTGGAAGCTTACCTGCTTACCATTCCAATGGATGGCGAAGTGGAGATTGGCTTTTTCGGGGGGAATTTTACCGGCATTCCTGAAAAAGAACAGCAGGCATACCTCGAATCCGTTCAACCTTTTATCGAATCACGCCGGGTGCAGGGCATTCGTCTTTCGACCCGTCCGGATTATATAAACAAGGAGATTTTAGATTTCCTCAAGCAATACCATGTAACATCCATCGAGCTTGGCGCCCAGTCGCTCGATGAGGAAGTGTTGAAACTCGCCGGTCGTGGGCATACGGCGGAGCAAGTACATGAAGCATCGCACATGATCAGGGAAAACGGATTTAACCTGGGACTGCAGATGATGATTGGTTTGCCGGGAGATACTCCCGAAAAGTCAATTTTCACTGCAAAGGAAATTATCAGGCTGGGTGCCGATTGTACCCGGATTTACCCCACCCTGGTGATTAAAAACACAGAACTTGAAAAGCTTTTTCTCGACGGGAAATACCAGCCTCTTTCAATGGAAGAAGCCATCAGCAGGGTCGCTGATATTGTTCCCTTGTTTATCAATGCAGGTGTGAAAATCCTTCGCATCGGCCTTCATCCGTCGGAAGGGCTGCTGAATAATACCAGCCTGGTAGCCGGTCCTTTTCATGTGGCTTTTGGCGAAATGGTGTTTTCGGAAATCTGGCGTAAGCTTCTCAGCAATATCCCATTTGAAAACGGAAAAAAAAATATTCTCACACTTACCGTAGCCCCGGGAATGCGTAATGCTGCCATCGGGCATCGGGCGTTGAATAAAGCCATGCTCCTTGAAGAATTCAGGAAGGTTATTTTTGACGAAAGTGCTGACATAACAGGATTTGATTACCATGCTCATACTGCTTGACACTAAAATGCCTGATGAGGCAAAAGGCACGCTGGTTGCTTTTGGTGAAACACTGGAGTTTTCCACCGAAGGCATCACGTATGAAGCCATTTCGGGGCATCCTGATATCTTTTTCTGTCCGTCACCAGCCGGGTTAATCGTGGCACCAAACCTGCCTTACTACTATTTTAAGATCCTGAATCAAAAAGGCATCAGTTTTACAACCGGCAATTTGCCTGTTGGCAAAAAGTATCCTGAATCTGCCCGCTACAATGCACTGGTTACAGGAAATCTGTTTATGCATAACACCCGTATCAGCGATTCCTCTATTCATAAACTTAATCCTGCATCCGAAACGATTCATCTCAAACAAGGCTATACCCGTTGCAGCCTGATTGCTCTGCCCAATAATACTTTTATTACTTCGGACCATGGTATCGAAAAAACGCTGAAACTGAATAAGTTTGAGGTGCTTTTTGTTGATCCTGAATGCGTAAAGCTCGATGGCTTTGAACATGGCTTTCTTGGCGGAGCCTGCGGCATTCACGAAAATTCATTGTTTATATGCGGGAGCATGAAGTACATTAAGGAGAAAGAACTTATCGAACATTTCACTGCCCGTGCCGGAGTTCAGATTATTGAACTATACGACGGACCACCAATGGATATCGGGACATTGATCTTTTTGCAGAATTGAGAGAGGTTTGTTTAGTAAACGGCCATTTTTAATTCCAGTAATTGATTCACATTTAAGATGATCTGCAGAACTTCAAAAAGAAGTCAGGCTCAGATATACGTGATACCAAAAGCCTGACTTTTCCAATACAACGGTTACCTGGCTAAACCATTCTAACGCATTTTGTTTTTAAAAATACTGATCCGGAATTACTCCTGTTTTGCAGTAGGCTGACCGCACCTTCCTCTCCATTCTGCCCTCATCTTTTCCCTTTCTTCAGTGCTGAGGTGCATCCATTTTTCTCTCATCTCAGGGCTGTGACCATGCCATTTATGATGACCATGTCCGCCTTTCCATCCCCCAAAGAGGATTTTTGATAAAACCAGTATTCCAATGGCCTGCCAGAATGAAATAGCACCTATACCCAGCACTCCCGGAAGGATGGCGTTCCAGAGATACATAACCACGCTGCCAAAAATAAATACGCCTGCAGCTATTGCAATCGGGATGAAAATGGCTCTTTTAATCCAGAAATTCCTCCCCCTTTCTTGTCCGTAACACATCATGTTTTTAAATTTG
>Ga0208789_1001539_pt1 | contig 12573 bp, 14 predicted proteins | sample Methanotroph_Enr_FD_187368 | JGI IMG/M metagenome (GOLD analysis project Ga0208789, IMG submission 187368) | Enriched soil microbial communities from Old Woman Creek wetland in Ohio, USA - Methanotroph_Enrichment_5 (SPAdes) (version 2) | ecosystem: Environmental > Terrestrial > Soil > Wetlands...
CCCGTATGCGGATAAGATCATTGATCAGGCTTTTGGGTCCCGCGGTTTATAACCGCGGTAAATTAAAAGCGAATGAAAATCGTATGACCTCAATCACCAGGCCCAATACCTCGACTCAATGGTTGTTATTAATCAAAAGCCTTTAATTTATTATCCTTTTTGAATCAAGAACTAATTTTAGGGTCATTTCCGGGATTTAAATCATTAAAATAGTTTGATGCAGGATATCAGAGTTCAACCCTGTATTTATTATCGTAGGAATAAGGCTCAATCGTAATGCAATCAAAAGTAAGAATATGTGTTTCGCCGAATCGTAGGCTAATATCTCGTTATGATTTTATGGAGTGGATTTAACCTATATCCATTATCCTTTAACCTTCGTGTTGCGTCTTGTTTCTGATAGTATTATCTTTGCACCTCGATATCCGATACAACATATTTAAGAAGATTTCATTAAATGAAGAATTTTAAACGAACGCTGATCACCTCGGCTTTACCGTATGCCAATGGCCCGGTTCATATTGGCCATCTTGCAGGAGTGTATGTCCCTGCCGATATTTATGCCCGTTACCTGCGGCTGAAAGGTGAGGAGGTTGCCTTTATCGGCGGCTCTGACGAACACGGCGTTCCGATCACTTTAAAAGCTAAGAAAGAGGGCATCACACCCCAGGACGTGGTTGATAAATACCACGGAATGATCAAAGATTCGTTCGAAAAATTCGGAATATCTTTTGATGTTTATTCGCGGACTTCCTCAAAGGTTCACCACGAAACTGCCTCCGGGATTTTTAAAACGCTCTATGATAAAGGGGCATTTATTGAACAAACCTCCGAACAGTTTTATGACGAAGAGGCGAACCAATTCCTGGCCGACCGCTATATCACGGGTACCTGTCCGAAATGTAATTACGAGAAAGCATACGGTGACCAGTGCGAGAGTTGCGGAAGTACCCTTAATGCTACCGATCTTATTGATCCAAAATCGGTCCTTAGCGGGAATAAACCGGTTATGAAGGTGACCAAACACTGGTTTCTGCCCCTTGATCAATATGAGCCATGGTTACGCGAATGGATACTGGAGAGTCATAAAGAGTGGAAACCCAATGTTTACGGACAATGCAAGTCGTGGATCGACGGAGGATTAAATCCCCGTGCCGTTACGCGTGATCTCGATTGGGGCGTTCCGGTTCCTATCGAAGGAGCCGAAGGGAAAGTGCTTTATGTGTGGTTCGATGCCCCTATTGGATATATCTCCAATACTAAAGAACTTTGTGATAATCAACCTTTGAGATATGGAAAGTGGGAAAAATGGTGGAAAGATCCTGAAACGAAGATGGTTCATTTTATCGGGAAGGACAACATCGTATTTCACTGTATTATTTTTCCAGTTATACTTAAAGCCGAAGGATCATTTATTTTGCCTGAAAACGTTCCTGCCAACGAGTTCCTCAATCTTGAAGGAGATAAAATTTCCACTTCAAGGAACTGGGCGGTCTGGCTGCACGAATACCTGATTGATTTTCCCGGCAAAGAAGATGTCCTGAAATACACGCTTACTGCCAACGCTCCCGAAACAAAAGACAACGACTTTACCTGGAAAGATTTCCAGACGCGCAACAACAGCGAGCTTGTTGCAATACTTGGTAATTTTGTGAACCGGGCTCTGGTGCTCACTGACAAATACTACAATGGCGAAGTTCCTGTTTTAGGCGAATTAACTGAATATGACAAAAATGCACTGAACGAAATATCCAACCTCAAAATAGAGGTTGAAAAATCGCTCGACACTTTCCATTTCCGCGAAGCATTGAAAAACGCGATGGACATGGCACGCCTTGGGAACAAATACCTTGCAGATATGGAACCATGGAAAGTGGTAAAGACTGATCCCGAACGCGTAAAAACAATTATGAATATTTCACTTCAGGTCACCGCGAATCTTACCATTGTTTTTGAGCCGTTCCTCCCTTTCACAATGACCAAACTGCGTGGACTGATGAACCTTGATAAATTTGACTGGCATGAACTCGGTCGGACCGATCTAATCCAGGCGGGTCATAAGATCAAAACACCGGAACTTCTTTTCGAGATAATTGAAGATGACGCGATTCAGGCACAGGTTGACAAATTGCTTGCCACAAAAAAGGCCAATCAACTTGAAGAAGTAACAGCCAATCCCGTCAAGGAAAATATTGAATACGAAGATTTTGCCAAATTAGATATCCGCGTCGGGACGATTATTGCGGCTGAGAAAGTGGCCAAAACCAAAAAATTATTAAAGCTCACCATCGATACAGGCCTCGATCAGCGAACGGTAGTATCGGGAATTGCAGAATATTTTGAGCCTGAAAAGATTATTGGACAGCAAGTTTCACTGTTGATGAACCTGGCACCGAAAACACTGAAAGGAATTGAATCACAGGGGATGATCCTTATGGCTGAGAATGCCGAAGGATCGCTTGTATTCGTGACACCTGCTACTAAAATCAAAGAGGGATCAGAGGTTAGATAAAACAAAAAAACCGCAGAAAATGATCTGCAGTTTTTTTGTTTTATACAACTTATTTCTTTTCTGTAGTCGTTTTCACACGCTTTGGAGTCGTTTTTACAGTCTTTGTAGTGGTTTTTACTGTAGCTGAATCTTTCGAACCTTTTTTAACCGGTTTCTTTGTTGTTTTTATTGTTGTCTGTTCTGTTTTTACAGGCTCTTTGACAGTTTTGGTCTTTGTCTGTGTCTGTGCGTTAACTGAAACCAGACCTAAGGCAAATATAAAACTTAATGCTAATACTAACTTTTTCATAATTGAGAATTTTAAATGTTGTTTACGGATCAAATGTATGAGGCCAACTATGAAGAATTCATGAAGATTTAAACAGCAGTAGCATTATTAACCTTTTTTAACGGGAACCGAACATTAAATACTGATCCTTCGCCTTTTACTGACTTTACATCTATCGTTCCATAATGAAAACGAACAATACTGTTCACAATTGAGAGACCCAATCCATGTCCTTCGCCGGAAGCAGGATCAACTCTTTTAAAACGATCGAAAATACTTGATATCTGATCGGGATCTATTCCTATTCCATTGTCTCTCAATTCTATACAGAAATCACTTTCAGTTTTGAAGGCAGTAATGCGTATCCACCCTCCCTCATTATTATATTTGATTGCATTGCTTATGAGATTAAATAGTAGTATGTACAACAATGATTTATTGACATTTGCCAGTGATTCGTCAGGACGTACCAGGTTTTCAATTGTGATGTTTTTCACTTCAGCCCGGTCTTCAATATTAAGTATGATCTCTTCAATAAGTTCCCGGACTTTGACAATCTCATTTTTTGCAAATTGATCATTTTCGATTCGTGCTATCAAAAGCAACGCCTTGATAATCTGCTGCAGCCTGTTCAGATAATTTTGCTGATCAATAATATTTGCAACAAACTGTTCCGGCAAATTACCTGAGGCTAGCAAATTCTCGAGCTTGCTTTGCATGATGGAAATCGGTGTGAATAATTCATGCGAAACATCGGCTGTAAACTTCTTCTGGTTCTTCAGAATATTGGTGACCTTATGCATTAAGTCGTTCAGTGCGCTATTCAAATAAACAAAATCGGAGGTTGAAGTGTCAATCTCAGAATAGTCGAAGGATTCAGGATTTGTAATTGTTTTCAATTTAGGAATGATCATCCTGTTAAGCGGATACAGCAAATATTTATTGATACCAATATCAAAGATAATTGTGATCAGCAGTACCGCAAGAATTATTGTCAATGAGATATTTTTCAAGGTTTTGTTCAAGCCATAGATAAGCTGAATATTCTTGCCAATCTCCAAAGAATAATATTGATGACCAACCTCGAAAGTATAATTGAGAATCCGGTAATCAAACTCTTCATCTTCAATAATTCTCGCATCATTCGAAAATAATGTGAGCCCGACTCTTCTTTGAGTATCCAGGTCTATGGTGATATATTCATCCTTGAGCATATTGTAGCTCGCATATACACTGTCCTTTTCGATATCAAGGAACGATTTAATACCGATTTTATTCACTATTGCCATCGTTTTATCTTTCATCTTAATCAGGTCATGATCTGTGTGCAGCAGGACTCGTTTGTCGATAAATTGTTGCAGCAGAATGAATAAGATAAAAAATATACCTATTTTTGAAAGCGCATTGATCAGTGCCAGTTTTAATTCAAGTCTCATCATACAAATTTCAATTAATTAATACCAAAGGTTAAAATTAAAGATAAAACTGTGAAAAGTAATTAAAAATAAAGGCTTTCAGTGAGCATGTGCTGAATTGCGGGATAAATAATTTTCGATTAAATTTGATCAGTCAAATATTCACTTAGATTTTGAATTATGCAAGTTTTAATTGTTGAAGACGAGATTCAGCTGGCTAATGAGGTGAGGGGCTATCTTGAAAAAGAGGGATTTTCGTGCGAAGAGGCACATACCGGAAAAATTGCGTCTGATAAACTGTTCTCAAACAATTATGATATTCTCCTGCTTGATCTGGGGTTGCCCGATTATGAAGGGATAGATTTGCTCAAAGAGTCGATAGCCAACAACAGCGACACGGCAGTGATCATACTTTCGGCAAGAAGTGCACTGGAAGACCGGATCAAAGGATTAAATGTCGGGGCCGATGATTACCTGCCCAAACCATTCTCGCTGCTTGAATTGAAATCGCGCATTATGGCGGTAATGCGGCGTAAACACGGAATAAGGGCGAACATCATACAAATCAACAACCTGGAGATTGACCTGGATAAACGCCTGGTGACTTCCGGCGGAACAATGATCACGTTAACCCGTAAAGAATATGATATTTTAAGCTTTCTCATCCTGAATAAAAACAGGGTGGTGACCCGTCTTCAAATCTCAGAACACATCTGGGGCGACATCATCGAGGAGAACTACAATTCAAATTATATTGATGTCCACATAAAAAATCTTCGTAAAAAGCTGTCTGATTTTATTACCGGAGATTTTCTGGAAACGGTCAGGGGCATCGGATTTCAATTTATCGAAATAGAACCGGATTAATTGAAACTTTAGTGAGCATCATCCTCCAGCAATCTACCCGAGATATGCTTAACGGGAAGCCAGGCGGCCAGAAAGCCAATCAATAATACGGAACAGAAGATTAGCAGGATATCATATGGGATAATTTTCATAGGATAGGCATCGATAATAAATGAGCCTCCGCCACCCTGGAGTTTAACAAACCCATAAGCAATCTGCGCCTGACAGATTGCGATTCCCGCTATGGTTCCAATAATTGCCCCGAGAAAGGAGACAGACCAACCTTCAAAAAGAAAAATTTTACGGATCAGCGGTTTATCAGCTCCCATACTCTGCAATATCGCGATATCCTCCTTCTTGTCGATAATTAACATGGTAAGCGAACCGATGATATTAAATGAAGCAATGATCAGAATCAGAATCAGAATCAGGTAAACAGCATATTTTTCACCCTGCATGGTTTTATAAAGATAGTCGTGCTGCTGATAACGGTCTTTTACAACGAAACGGTTGCCCAACTTCGCAGAAATCGCCTCCTTAACCGTCTTCGGGGAGGCCCCATCCTTTAATTTCAGTTCCACCGAGTTTACCTTTCCCTCCATTTCAAAAATTTCGCGGGCAAACGTAATAGGAACTATAACATACTTTGAATCAATCTCCTGCTGAACCGAAAATATACCGGAAGGATAAATGTAACCCTGGTTAAAATTCCCCCCCATTGATAACCCTGAACTCCGCCCCTTTTGGGGCACATAGATGTTGATCGGGTTAATCAGGTTAAGCCCGACAGAGAGATAATAGGCAATCCCTTGTCCCATAACTGCATACTGGAAGGTTCCCTCTTTGAGCTTAAATTCGCCCTCAACCATCATCGTATCGAGTCCTGTCATTTTAATGTAATCATCGCTTACGCCCTTCACCGTTGCAAGAACCTGCCTGTTTTCGTAGCGTAAAAGAGCATTGTCTTCGACGACCTCGGCAAAAAACAGAACATCCTTCATCTGGCTGATCTCCTTAAAAACCGCATTATTTGTATCAAAACGCTTACCCTCAACAAGGGTGATCTTCAGATCGGGATCAAAGGCAGAGAAAAGTGATTTAATCAGGCTGTCGAATCCATTAAAGCCCGAAAGTCCGATGATCAGACCCATTGTCCCGATAGCCATTCCGACAACCGAAATTGTCGAGATGATATTAATCAGATTCGTCCGCTTTTTCGAGAAGAGGTATCTTTTAGCTATGTAAAATGAGAGGTTCAATTCGTAAGTTAATTATCAGTCACTTTTTAATCGCTTTCACTAACAATCCGGTTCCGGTTTTATGCCGGAAAATTACATCTAAACCATTAAGAACAAGACAAAACGGGAATAAAACCAAATAGTAAAAAGGGAGAAGAAGAAAAATCGCTTTCGACTTTCCCAGCATTAAGATCGGATATTTCATCGAAATCTTCCAGGAAAGAGAACCCGGAAAACCATACGTGTAACGTGCTTCAACCTCCGAAAATCCGGCACGGTTCAATTTCTGAGTAATGTCACTGATACCATACCCATCCCTTACATGTTCTTCGATAAAACCGTGAACCTGATCGTGCTCGTGTTCATGCGTATCCGAACCACCCTGGTCAGAAGGGGTTGAAATCAGAAGAACACCATTCTTCCGGAGCGATTTATAAAAATTACTAAAAACCAGTTCATCCTCTTCGATGTGCTCCATCACATCAACAGATAGGATAAGGTCGTAACTGTATGGTTCATTATACTGAGTCAGGTCGCCATATTCAAATTGCACCCTGTCATTCAGTCCGATTGAATCAAAAAACCGGGTACAGTCATCGATCTGCTCCTGCTTAACATCGACCCCTTTAATAATGGAACCAGCAAAAATACGGCTCATACGGTAGCTATACTGCCCAAATCCTGAACCTGCATCCAGAATCCTGATCTTCCCTGAAAATGATCTCTTTTTCAGTAACCTTAATTCTTTATGGACGTGCCATGCCCGAAGCAGCAAAAGGTCGAGTAACGAGTAAAAAAGTTTTCGCAAAAACGGGGTGCGGTTGAACACATTTCCAAGTCGTCTTTTAATCGGGTCGTACTCCATAACGAACTTTTCTTATTGAATGAAATGCCAGGATTCGGGTTTAAAACTCATTTTAAAAGTTTATCAATATTTTCAATATAATCGAGACTATCATCGAGGAAAAATTCGAGCTCGGGGACATGTCGTAGCTGAAACCGCACAATATTTCCAAGTTCACCGCGTAATTTACTCTTGTGCAATTTAATATTAGCCAACACCTCATCGGCTCCGGCTGAAGGGAAAATGCTCAGATAGCATTTGGCCTGTGATATATCGCGGGTAACCCTGACGATCGTCAAAGAAAGAATCCGCCCCTTTGCCAAAACCTGGGTGTCGCGTCGTAAAAGTTCACTCAACTCTTTTTGAATTAACCTTCCGATTTTATTTTGTCTTGTTGAATATTGTTCCATCTTCGATCGTATTTGGTGCAAAAATAAATAAAATCAGCGGGTTCCGAAGATTTTAACAATTATCTTTTCCGATCAAATCCTATCTTTGTATGGGTTAAAAGCTGAAAAAACACATTTACGGTATACGATGATCAAGATTCACGAAACAGATTCACCGATTTATTCATTTGCACCCATAGCAGATTCACAAAGTAAGTTGCTGATTCTGGGAACGATTCCAGGGAAAGAATCGCTGAGACTAAACGCCTATTATGCCCACCCGCAAAATGCTTTCTGGAAGATCATATTCAACCTGCACGATCTTCCGTTTTCAACCGATAACCAGGTCAGAAGAGCGGTGCTGCTCCAAAAAAGAATTGCCCTCTGGGATGTTCTGAGAAGCTGCGAAAGGAGATCGAGCCTCGATAACGACATCAGGTTGGAACAGCCCAATGATCTGCGAACGCTTCTTCTATCCCATCCCGGTATTTCACGGATTTATTTCAATGGCAAAGGTGCGGCAAAGTATTTCAGAAAATATTTTCCTGACCTCAGTCTGCTTAACCAGGTTCTGCCATCGTCAAGTCCTGCGCACGCCGTAAAATGGGAACAGAAACTTGAAGCATGGCAAGTAATAAAATCTTTTTAATATCTTTGACTGGAAGTAAATTAACATTTAAAATCAACATAATGAAGAAAATTGAATTCAAGCTCAAAACCTCACAATTAAAACAAATCGCCCTTGATCTCGAAGATAAAATTGAGATCGGATTGAATAATGACAACACTGAGATAAAAACTATCCCAACGTATATTCATCCACTTTCATGTGGCGCAGAAGGTCAGGCAGTTGTGCTTGACTGGGGAGGTACAAATTACAGGGCTGCAGTAATTAATTTTGCCGGTGGTGTTGCTAAAATTACGCCTAAAAAAGCCGGGAGCCAGGATCTTTCGGCTACGACAACCAAGGGTTTCGCCCTGGAAGATCTTTTAGCGAAACAATCTGAATTTGTAAATGATATTGAACTTCCTATAAAAGCCCCTATTGGTTATTGTTTCTCTTATCCCGCTAACTGTTTGCCAAATGGCGATGCAGAATTGATTAAATGGACCAAGGGCATTGATATCAAAGATATGATTGGTAATCCGGTCGGAAAACCGCTACTCGACTTCCTGAACAAAACGGGAAAAGCAGAATTTACCGGGATAAAAGTAATTAACGACACCGTTGCCTCTCTTTTTGCCGGATTAACAAATCCTAATTTTGATGCCTATATCGGCCTGATCGTTGGCACAGGCACGAATATGGCCGCTTTCATGAATGCCGACAAAATTTCGAAAATTGACGGCGATCTCAACTGGCAGGGTCTCACACCGGTAAACCTCGAATCGGGCAATTTTAATCCACCTCACCTGACTGAATATGATGACCGTGTCGATGAAAAATCGGACAATAAAGGATCGCAGCGGTTTGAAAAAGCTGTTTCAGGAATGTACATCGGACAGATCCTCAGGGAAGTTTTCCCTGAAGATGGATTTGACGAAAATACAGATGGGAAAGCACTTACCGACATCATTAATGCAGCTGACCAGCACAAGAAAAAACATGTAAAAGTTGCAAAACAGATCTATAAAAGATCGGCTAAACTGGTTGCAGCATCGCTTGCCGGATTGATCGATTTGTTAATCGCTCATGACAAATCGATTAAAAAAGTCCGGATTACAGCCGAGGGAAGCCTTTTCTGGAGTGAGGTTACGGAATGCAGGAATTATAATAAAGTTGTAAAAAACACATTAAAACAGTTGCTCAGCGAAATGGGACATAAAAAGGTTAAAGTAAATATTGCCCAGATTGAAAGTGCCAACATGATTGGGTCGGGAATTGCCGCTTTATCATAAACAAAACTTCCAGGGAGGCTGTCTCAAAACAATAAATCTAAACGCTGAGAACCGCAAAGGAAAATGCGTTAAAATAGATTTTAAGACAGCCTCCTTTTTTGTCTTACCCTAACCAGATACCATGAAAAATTGCCCAAATTGCGGTACAGAAGTTGAACCAGGTTTCGAAATCTGTTGGAAATGTCAGTACAGTTTTGCAGATCAAAAAGTTATAGAATCTTTGGTGCCTGGTCAGAATCACTTTTATGCTACAATTAATTGTTTAAGGTGCGAAATCCCTATGATTTTTGCCGGCACACGCAAGATCCAGGAAAGAATACATTGGACCACGGTTGGAATTCTGTTTGAGCTTTTATCGAATATGGATTCATTTGACCTATATGTTTGCCCTAAATGTGATAAAGTCGAATTTTTCGTTTCTCCACCCAAAATAATGGAGGCCAAAGATAAGCAAAGCAGTTGATTGATCTCCTGTTTTTAAATGGCCGGCGTTCAGGATTCATTACCTTTGAGTTGTTTACTCATTCTGCTTCATTCACGAATTTTCCGATCATTCAATTATCTTTGAGCCCAAATGATCGATTTTTTTTATCAATACGGCTTATTCGGACTTTTTATAGCGGGCTTTCTTTCCGGTTCTATCTTCCCTTTTAATTCGGAGGCGGTTCTAACCTTGCTGATTTATTCAGGGTTCGATGTGATCAGTTCGCTTGCAGCTGCTACTGCAGGGAATATGCTCGGAGGAATCTCCATTTATTACCTGGGATACCTGGGGAAAATGGAATGGATTGAAAAATATGCAAAGGTAAAACAAGAGAAAATCCACGCTATTCTTCCCCGTTTAAACCGGTTTGGAGCTATGGCAGCTACACTTTCGTTTGTTCCTATTGTCGGCGATATTGTCATTCTTGCATTAGGCTTCTTTCGCATTTCCCCTTTGCTTACCATTTTTTTCATGCTGATCGGCAAAGTTGCCCGCTATCTGGCTGTAATCGGACTTTTAAAAATGGTGATGTAAATTAAATATCAAATCAGATGATATGAGAGTTGTTATCCAGCGTGTATCAGAAGCTTCAGTAACAATTGACGCAATATTAAAATCGTCGATTCATAAAGGTTTGCTGGTACTGGTTAGTTTCGAAACTGACGATACCATCGAAGATATAGATTGGACCTGTAAGAAAATAACACAATTACGGGTTTTCGATGATATGAATGGCATAATGAACCTATCTGTGAAAGATATTGGTGGTGAAATTCTTGCAGTAAGCCAGTTTACCCTCCATGCCAAAACAAAAAAAGGAAATCGCCCATCCTACATCAACGCCGCACCTCCCGATATTTCAATTCCTCTTTATCACCAGTTTGTGGAAACTTTATCTGAAAATCTGGGTACAAGGATTCAAACCGGCGAATTTGGCGCCCATATGGCCGTAAGTCTGCTCAACGACGGACCTGTTACAATCATCATCGACTCGAAAAACAAAGACTTATGATAAACAATGAAAATATTACGATCAGAGATGCCCAGTCGGCAGTACATGAATGGATTATAAAGTATGGCGTCCGTTATTTCAGCGAGCTGACAAATATGGCTATCCTTACTGAAGAAGTGGGTGAAGTGGCCCGGATTATTGCCAGGAAATACGGTGATCAGTCGACTAAAAAAAGTGAGCCCGATCATGACCTGGCCGATGAACTGGCCGACGTCCTTTGGGTAATCATTTGCCTGGCCAACCAAACCGGAGTAGATCTGACCGGTGCATTTATGAAAAATATTGAGAAAAAAACAGAGCGTGACCAGCTTCGACATTTAAACAATGATAAATTATTTGCTTAAAATTTAATAATATGAAATGGCTTGTAGAAAATGCTGACCGGGAGTTCCGGGATGGAGAAGTAGAGAAAGCGGTTCTGGATATTGTTGAAAAATCGGTAAAACTTAAAAGCCGTGAATGGTACAAACTTGCCTTCTCCTGCATAGATTTGACCACATTGAATTCTACAGATAATCATGTCCAGGGAGAAAAAATGGCATTGAAAGTTTCGGAATTTCCCGTCGAATTTCCCGGACTACCTAATGTTGCAGCCATCTGCATCTATCCTACCCTTATTGAGACCGTTAAAAAAAATCTTAAGGCACCCGGGGTGAAGCTGGCATCAGTTTGCGCAGGATTCCCGTCGTCACAGACTTTTTTGGAGGTAAAGGTGATGGAAACGCAAATGGCAGTTGCTAAGGGAGCCGAGGAAATTGATATTGTGCTTAATTTAGGAAATTTTCTTGCCAATGATTACCCGTCAACACTTCAGGAAATCGCGTTATTGAAGAAATCGTGCGGGGCAGCCCACCTGAAAGTAATCCTTGAAACAGGTGCATTGAAAAGTTATACCAGTATCTGGAAAGCCTCCCATCTGGCGATGCAGGCCGGTGCAGATTTCATCAAAACTTCAACAGGAAAATCAGAGCCTGCCGCCACACCCGAAGCTGCCTGGGTGATGTGCAGCGCAATAAAAAACTTTTACGAAAAAACGAACAAAAAGGTTGGTTTTAAAGCTGCAGGCGGTATCGTCGAAACAGATGAAGCGCTCAAATATATTGCTATTGTAAAGGAAATTCTGGGTGATGAATGGCTGAATAACAAGCTCCTCAGAATCGGGGCCAGCCGTTTGGCAAACAACCTGCTCACCTCGATTAAAGGGGATAGTGTCGTATATTTTTAACAACAGCTAAAAACTAAGATCTCTAACACTCAACTTTATACCCGATTTTGAAAGCACCTGGCAGCCGATAACGCCCAGGTGCTTTCTTTTTTTACAGTTCTGAAATTTAATTCAATATTTATAATTCAGTTATAAAATTATGTTGCAACAATTATTACCTTTAGGACATAATCCACTAAACCTAAATTTATGAAATTTCCTTTCCTGACCTTACTATTTCTTTTATCTGTCACTTTATCAGCACAGGAGGTCCCTTTGAATCCTGACGTGTTGTATGGCAAACTGGATAACGGTTTAACTTATTATATCCAAAAAAACATTCTGCCTAAAGAGCGGGCAATGTTCTACCTGGTTGTTAATGCCGGGGCGATTGACGAAGAGGACAACCAAAATGGATTAGCCCATTTCTGCGAACATATGGCTTTTAACGGAACAAAAGAT
>Ga0208789_1001541_pt1 | contig 12558 bp, 10 predicted proteins | sample Methanotroph_Enr_FD_187368 | JGI IMG/M metagenome (GOLD analysis project Ga0208789, IMG submission 187368) | Enriched soil microbial communities from Old Woman Creek wetland in Ohio, USA - Methanotroph_Enrichment_5 (SPAdes) (version 2) | ecosystem: Environmental > Terrestrial > Soil > Wetlands...
CCATTTCAGCGGCTTTCAATACCTGGAACGGGTCGAACGCGCTTGCGGCCATCCGGTCGAAACCGTGCCGGGCATCTCTTCGGCGCAGATTCTTGCGTCCCGCGCCAAGGTTTGTTTCGACGAAACGACATTTATTACTTTCCACCGCCGCGGCGATCTGACCCCATTTAAGCAACATCTGGTGCATGTGCTGCAAGACCAGCGCAATGCGATTGTGATTCCCTGCCCGTGGGACGAGGCGCGCTCGTTCATGCCGCGCCATATCGCCGCTTACCTGTTGGAACAGGGCATATCGCCGGATCATCCGACCGAGGTTTGGGAAAACCTGACCCGCTCGGAAGCCGAATGGCACGGCACACTGGCCGACTGCGCGACACAGGAATTCAGCGACATGAGCATCATGTTGATCCGCACCCGCAGCCCGATGTCCAGCCAGATCGAACCACCGGGAGCCGCTGTCTGATGCAGGCTGAAACAAACCAACAATTCGGCATCGTTATCGCAGGCCACGGCAGCCGCGATGCCGACGGCATTCGCGAATTCGAGCAGTTGATTGAACTGGTCAAGGAACGCGCACCGCAGCATACCGTCAGCCACGGTTATCTGGAATTCGCCGGCCCGACCATCGATCAGGCGATTGCAGATCAATTAAACGCCGATGCCAAGCAAGTCGTCATGGTGCCCGGCATCCTGTTGGCTGCGACTCATGCCAAAAATGACATGCCCAGCGAGTTGCTGACTTTCGCCCGCGAACATCCCGAGATCGACTTTCATTTCGGTGCGCCGATGGGCTTGCACCCGCTGTTACTGCAAGTGGTTCAAGAGCGCATCGTCGAGGCCGAAGCGACATCATCTAAAACCGTCCGCAGGGACGACACCTGCCTGGTGCTGGTCGGTCGCGGCACCACCGACCCCGATGCCAATGGCGAGGTCGCCAAGTTCGCACGAATGATCGAAGAGGGCATGGGCTTTGGCGCATCTTACGTGTGTTATTCGGGCACGGCTAAACCGCTGGTCGCTGACGGCCTGCGAGCTGCCGCTAAACTGGGTTATGTGCGCTTGATCGTGGTGCCGTTTTTCCTGTTCGACGGCATCTTGGTCAAGCGTATTTATGATGCGGCCGATGCATTGCAGCAACGCGAACCCGATCTGGAAGTGCTTAAGGCCGGTTATCTCGGCGTACATCCGAATGTCGCCGATACGTTGATCGCCAGAGCCCAAGAAGCAATAGAAGGCCGTGCAGAGATGAACTGCTCGCTATGCAAATACCGGGTACAAATCGTCGGTTTTGAACAACAGGTCGGCGAACCGCAACGCCCTCATCATCTTCAAGTGCGCGGTTTATTTGAAAAAGCCTCTGTCGATCTGGCAACAGCATTTGCTCCTTATGTGCCGCATCCGATAGAAGCCGAAAGCTTCCGCATCATCGCGGCCGGGCGCGACTGGTCTGCTTTTCCCAAGGCGCATTTAACCGTGCTGCACCGCTTGGTGCATACCAGCGGCGATTTTAATGCGGTCGATGACATTTACTTCTCGGCCGGCGCGGTCGAAACCGGCATCCGCGCCCTGCTCCGCTGCAAGCTAGTGGTGACCGACGTGACCATGGTGCAAACCGGACTAAAGCGCGCTCTACTTGAACAACTCGGTATCGAAACCTGGTGCGGAGTGCATGATCACGAGACGGTTCTGATGGCGCAAACTCAGGGCATCACCCGTTCCGCAGCCGGCATTCGGCGCGCGTTCGAAAAATTCGGCAACGACATGGTGCTGTCGATAGGCGATGCGCCGACGGCAATTATGGAAGCCGTGCGCTTGATCCGCGAACACGGCTGGCGGCCGCAACTGGTGATCGGCCTGCCGGTCGGCTTTGTCGGCACCTGCGAGTCGAAAGCGGAGTTGAAACGCTGCCTGCAAGTGCCGCGCATCACCAATACTGGCACACGCGGCGGATCGCCGTGGGCTGCAACTGTCGTTAACGGCTTGATGATCGATGCGGTGAATCAGCTTTGCTCATTAGATCGATTAAACGCGGAATGATAAAAAAGCCTTTTATTCACCACGAAGACACGAACGACTGCAAGGACGCAGGAGGTAGAGCAATGCAGGAGCAATTGCCGAGAACACGAAGTTCTATTTCTTCGTGTTTTCGTGGTGATAGCTTTTAAAACTAAGAGTATGGCTCAGACGGCCCTTAAAGAATTCGATCTCAGCGTACTCGCACCGAACGGTTTGCGGCGCGGGCGCACCACGGGCAGCTGCGCCACGGCGGCGGTTAAAGCGGCGCTTTATCTGCTGCTGCACGGCGAGCCCCGTACTCAGGTACAAATAACATTGCCTGACAATGCCCATTATTTAACCGTACCGATTCAGGGCAGTCGCAAACTGAACGAACAAACGGCACGTTCCGAAGTGCTGAAAGACGGCGGCGATGACCCGGATAACACGCACGGGGCTACCATCTTCGCCGAAGTGCGAAGAAACGATAAAGGGGAAATACGCTTTTTCGCCGGTAACGGCGTCGGCACAGCGACCCAGCCCGGCTTGCGCGTAGCGGTTGGAGAACCGGCAATTAATCCCACGCCGCGCTGGATGATGCGGCAGGCGATTGCCGAAGTGTCCGGTAAAGACGAAGGCTTCGATCTGACCATAGGCTGTGTCAACGGCGAAACGATTGCCAAAAAGACCTTCAACCCGAAGCTCGGCATCGTCGGCGGCATATCGATACTTGGCACTTCGGGCATCGTCGAGCCCTTGTCGATGGCGTCGTGGATTGCCTCGATTGAGGTTTATGTCCGCGTCGCATTGGGTAACGAGGCAGACAGCATCGCGTTGCTGCCGGGCAAAATCGGCCGCGTCTATGCGAAAGAGATGCTGGGTTTGCCAGAGCAGCGCTCGGTGCAGATCGCAAACTTCCTTGGCGAAGCGCTCGACTTTGTGCAACAGGCATTGACTGAACAACAGCGTAACCTGGATGTGTTATGGCTATTGGGGCATCCGGGAAAACTGGCCAAAGTGCTGGATGGCGTATGGGATACGCACTCCAGCAAGAGCGATATGGCCATGAATGTTGTCGCTCGGATAGCGGCAGAACGAGGATTTAACAGCCGTCTGGTGCAAGAGCTGGAACAGGCCAATACAGTGGAAGCGGCAATAGAAAGATTAAAGAGCGAACCCGGCACACAGGCCTTGTGGATAGATATCGAACAGCGCATTGCAGCGCTTGTTCGTGCCCGCGTACCTTCCGTGCAGCGGATTGAAGTGCGGCTGTTTAATTTACAAGGCGAGAGCTTAGGTGAAGTATAAAGGAGCTGCCAAGTAGGGCGTGCCATGCGCGCCAAAACAATCATAAACTGCGGAGAAGGCGCGCACGGCACGCCCTACGCTAAGCAATACGCACTACACCGTTAATTTATGTCTAAACAAATAAAATCTTACAGAACACTGGCACTTTTCATCATAACCCTCGTGAGAACAGCATGAGTCATTTAGGTACATTCTGGGGCATAGGCGTAGGGCCGGGGCCTGCGGGTTACATTCCGCTGGCGGCGGTCGAAGCCTTGCAACAGGCCGACATTATTTATGCACCTCGTGCACACAGCTCGGAAACTTCGGTGGCCTTGCAATGCTTGACGGGCATCGACATCGACCAAGAACGGATACGTGAAATCAAATTCACCATGGACCCCGACCGCACGGTGCTTAGCGAGCATTACGCGCAACTGGCAGAAACCATCGCCGTCGATTTGCGCGCAGGCCTGAACGTGGCTTATCTGACCATAGGCGACAGCCTCACCTACTCCACTTACGGCTATATATTGGCCGCCTTGCGCGAGTATCTGCCGGATTTGCCGCACCGCACTTTCCCCGGCATCACCAGCTATGCGGCAGCGGCCTCGGCGATGGGCTGGCCGTTGGGTGTGGGTAAGGAGCGCACCTTGATTTTGCCCTGCCCCGAAGATGCGGTGACATTACAACAAGACATCGAAAGCCACGACATCGTCGTGCTGATGAAGATCGGCGCCCGCCTGCCCTGGGTGCTGGCCCTGCTCCGTGACATGGGCATCGCCGAACACTGCGCGTTTGCCCGCCGCATAGGTTTAGAAGACGAAATGCTGGCCGACGATGTCAGCGATTTATGCGCCACATCGGCGATGGGCTATCTCGCCACTTTATTAATACGCAAAACACCCAGAGAGAGAAGACACGCATGAAAGTTTACTTTATCGGCGCAGGCCCCGGCGCTTCCGATCTGATCACCTTGCGCGGCGCGAATATTCTAGGCCGGGTCAGCATGGTGCTGTATGCAGGCTCTCTGGTGCCTACCGACATGCTGCAACATTGCCGCCCCGACGCAGAACTGATCGACACCGCGAAGCTCGACCTTGAACAACAGGAAGCCTGCTACCGCCGCGCTCAGGAAGCCGGCTACGATGTGGCGCGCCTGCATTCCGGCGACCCTGCCATTTACGGCGCAACTGCCGAACAGATGCGCAGGCTCGATGCACTGGGCATTGAGTACGAAATTGTACCGGGCGTGTCCTCGTTCACCTCAGCGGCAGCATCCATTAAGGCCGAACTGACCAAGCCGGAAGTCTCGCAAACCGTCATCCTGACCCGCGTTTCCGGCCGCGCCTCCGCCGTGCCGGAACTGGAGTCGATTGCCCGGCTGGCAGAGCACCAGTCGACGATGTGCATCTTCCTGTCCGGTCCGCATTTGAAAAAAATAGTCGCCGACCTGCGCCTGCACTACCCGGACGACACACCGGTGGCGCTGGTCTATAAAGCTACTTGGCCGGAAGAGAAGTCTTACCAAGGCACTTTGGGGACCATACTGAAAGAAACCAAAAAAAGCGAGTGGAATCTGACCACGATGTTATTGGTGGGCAAAGCTTTGGGACGCGGAGAACAGACCGAATCCAGTCTGTATTCGAAAGACTTTACGCATATTTTCCGCGTCGTAAAAAAGAAAAAGGCTGAAGCGTGACAGATTCACTCGGCAATAGCTCCCTGCATTGCTCTACCTCCTGCATCCATGCAGTCGTCGGCATCTGGCTGGTAAGGCCGGAAAGCGAAGCTTTGGCTATAGCCCTGCAAGAACGGCTTGGCGGCGTAATTTATCGACCCTGGCTTCATGCAACAAAGGGCGACCAACCGGTCGCCCCTACAAGCGAAATAACCCAGAAACAACAGTTTGCCGCCTCCTACAGGCAACATCCGCAATGGGTCATGATCGCGGCCAGCGGCATCGCAGTACGCTTTCTCGACGGCTTGGCGCAGGACAAACACAGCGACCCGGCCGTCGTGGTGCTGGACGAAGCCGGACGATACGCGGTGTCGCTGTTGGCCGGACATGAAGGAGGAGCCAACCGTTTGGCTTACCGCGTCGCCAATGCAATCGGTGCAGTGCCGGTCATCACCACCGCAACCGAAGCTTTGAAGCCGTTGGTTGTCGGTATAGGTTGCCGAAAAGGCGTCGCTGCCGGACAAATCGCCGCCGCCGTGCATAAGGCGCTGGGTGAGAGACAGTTGAACGAAGTGCGTGAAATAGCGACCATAGACTTGAAGGCAAACGAACCGGGGTTGGTGGAGTTTTGCGAACAGCATAATTTGCCGTTGCGCGTATTGGCAAGTGCAACTGTGGCGGCGCGGCCTTGGGTAACTAAAGCCTCGGCCTGGGTGCAGCAGAATGTGGGCTTGCCGGGCGTATGCGAACCTTGTGCGTTAATCGCCAGCGTCCGCGGCAAATTGATCGTACCCAAATTGGCTTTAAACGGCGTGGCCGTGGCCGTTGTTGAAGATAATATGTAGGGCGTGCCGTGCGCACCAAAGTGCGGCAAGCATCGGAAAAAGCGCGGATGGCACGCCCTACTCGTCTATGTTGAACTGTTCAAAGCCAGCTTTACCTATATGGATGTAGGTAAGGGGCGTGAGCAGGAGTGGAAGCTTTGGTCATTATAAAAACACATATATTACAGATTAATAATCAGTGGATAGAAGAATGAAAGGTGTATTGAATTTGGTTTCGGTAGGTCCCGGATTTAGCGACTTGATCGTCCCGCGCGCCGAAGCGGCGTTGCGAAACAGCGATGTGATCGTGGCTTATGACCTGTATTTGCGCTGGATAGAGCCGTGGATAGCCGGCAAGGAAATCCACACGCCGCCGCTGACCCAGGAACGCGAGCGCGCCCTGTTGGCGATTGAAAAAGCCCGCAGCGGCGCTAAAGTCGCGCTGATTTCCAGCGGCGACATCGGCATTTATGCGATGGCGGCGCTGGCTTTCGATGAAATGCGCGAAGACGACGACTATGAAGTTAATGTAATACCCGGCATTACTTCCGCCAATGCCTGCGCCTCGTTATTGGGCTCGCCGCTGTCGCACGATTTTGCCACGCTGAGCCTGTCCGATTTGCTGTGCCCCTGGGACTGGATAGAGCAGCGCGGACGGCATATCGCCCAGGCCGATCTCGCCTGCGTGTTGTATAACGTGCAAAGCGCCGGTCGTCAGGAGGGCGTGTACCGCATCCTGAATATCATGCTCGAATCAAAATCGCCGAAAACGCTGTGCGGCGTGATACACAATGCCTATCGCCCCGGCCAGAAAGTCAGCATTCATCATCTGGAAGACCTGCCGTCTTTACAGTTTGACATGCTGACCACGATCGTGATCGGCAACCGTTTTACCCAGCGCAAGCGCGGCTTTATTTTCACGCCGCGCGGCTACAATAACTGGGATACGCCCACCAAACAGCCGGTTGTTGCTGAACTGCCGGATCACGCGCTCTGGGTTTTTTCCGGCACCAGCGACGGCAACCAGCTTGCTAACGAGTTGGCGCAGCAAGGCTATCCGGTCGTGGTCTCCGCGGCGACGGAATACGGCGGCGAGGTTGCCGCCCAGTATTGTTCCGGCGTGTCGGTCTGGGCCGGACATCAGGGCGTTGAGGCGCGAAAACAGGCGCTAAGCCAACATCAGGCGCGGGCGATTGTCGATGCAACGCATCCTTACGCCAAACTGATCTCGGAACAATTGATGGGCTTGTCGAAAAGTTTGGATATTCCGTATCTGCGTTATGAACGGCCCAGCTCCTATGGCATGACCATTGACTTAAGCAATGTAAAGCCCTCTCCAGAGGGAGAAGGAGCATATTCAACCGAGAATCAATGCGACTCTACGGAACAAGCTGCCGAGCAAGCCATTAAACTCGGTCGGCGCATTTTCCTGACCACCGGTTCCAAGGACTTGGCGACATTTCTGCAAACACCGGGTGCCGCCGAACGCGAATGGTTTGTGCGGGTGACGCCTGAGCCCGAATTCATCCAGAGGGCCATCGATCTGGGTGTGCCGCGCAGCCATATTTGCGCGATGCAAGGGCCGTTCTCCGAGGCTTTCAACACCGCCTTGTGGCGGGATTTAAAAATAGATTGCGTAATCACCAAGGATTCCGGCGACGCAGGCGGCTATCAGGCCAAAGTGGCCGCAACACAGGCGCTGAACATCCCGTTGCTGGTCATCAAGCGCCCGAAACTTGAGTATCCGTTCATTACTTCAACTTTCGATGCCGTATTGCAGCAATTACACGCGTGGAACATCAACGCATGATTCCGGTCACCATCGTTACCGGCTTTCTCGGTTCCGGTAAAACCACCTTATTGGGCAGCCTGATCAAAGCTCGGCAAAGCCGCCGCCTTGCGTTGTTGATCAATGAGTTCGGCGAGGTTTCGATCGACGGCGCCCTGATTAACGACAGCGTCGGCGGCGACGAACATATACGGATTCATGATTTCCCTTACGGCCTGATTGCCTACGGCGATGACGAACACTTTATCCCGACCATGCAGGCCATCGCCGGGCGCCGTGCCAATGTCGATCATGTGTTGATAGAAACTTCCGGGCTGGCGTTGCCTACGGCGGTCATGGAATTATTGCAATCACCCGATCTGGCCGAGGATTTTATTCTGGATGCGACGCTGGCCGTGGTGGATACGCCGTTGCTGCTGTCAGATCAGTTTGACCGTGAGCTTTGCCAGGATAGTCCTCATGCGGCCGTTCAGGATTCAGTCGCGACCCTGTTTGAGCAGCAACTTGAATATGCCGATGTCGTGGTATTGAACAAAATCGACGCACTGGATGAGGATGCCTTGCTACTCGCGGAACAACGGGTTCGCGACCGCGCGCCGAACGTGCGATTCCTTGAACTCGCTTACAACGCACAGCTGGATATACGGCTCGCTCTTGGCCTACGCTTGCACCAACCCACCTTTACCGCACACAGCCACCGCTTTACGCCGATACCCGGTTCCGATACGCCGACCTTGGCTAGCCATGTAAGACTGAACGGCCACGCCCATTCCGGTTTGGCAGGCCACAGTCACGGGCTGGCAACGCACAAACACTTTCATGAACAAGATCCCGGCTGGCTCTCCTTCGTGCTGCGCAGCCCGGATCCACAGCAGGCGGCAACGCTGAAACAGGCGTTAATCGAAGTAGCTAAAGCTGAACCTTTGCTGCGCAGCAAAGGCTTTATCAAGACTGCCTCAGATCAACCCGTTCTGGTGCAGGGAGTGCGCACCCGCGTGGCGATAAGCGCCGATACCGCCAAACAACCCGCAAAGGAATCGGAACTGGTCTTTATCGGTTACCACCTGAACCGTAATAACGTGGCGGCGCTGCTAACTAACTTGACGGGAACCGTCTGGAAATGACCCGCTGCCCTGCCCTGTTCATCACCGCACCCGGTTCCAATCACGGCAAGACTACGATTACCGCCGCCCTTGCCCGCTATCATGTCGAACAGGGCCGCAAAGTCCGGGTGTTTAAATCCGGCCCTGATTTTCTCGACCCGATGATACTCGAACGCGCTTGCGGCCTGCCGGTGCATCAGCTCGATCTGTGGATGATGGGCGAAACCGAATGTCGGCGCTTATTATACGAAGCCGCGCTGGAAGCCGATTTGATATTGATCGAAGGCGTCATGGGCTTGTTCGATGGCGAGCCTTGCTGCGCCGACGCGGCCGAACTGTTCTCGATTCCGGTGCTCGCGGTGATTAATGCGACCGGCACCGCTCAAACGCTGGGAGCAATCGCTTACGGACTCGCCAATTACCGGCCTAATCTAATATTCGCCGGTGTTTTGGCCAATAACGTCGCCAGCCCGCGTCATAACGAAATGATCACGCAAGGCATGCCGCCTGGGCTGCGCTATTTCGGCGGGATACCGCGCGATAACCGGTTTGTATTGCCGGAACGGCATTTGGGGTTGGTTCAGGCTGAGGAAGTGCTCGATCTCGAATCGCGGATGCTGGCGGCGGCAAACGCCATTGGGGCGACCAATTTGGCAAATTTGCCGGAAGCGGTGGAGTTCGCAGCCCCCGAACAAGAAACGCTCCCCCAACTATTATCGGGCATCCGCATCGGCGTTGCCCGCGACACTGCGTTTTCCTTTATTTACGCCGCCAACCTGGATTTGCTGAGGTCGATGGGCGCGACGTTAACATTCTTTTCCCCGCTGGCGAACAAAGCGCTGCCTGACGTAGACAGCATTTACCTGCCGGGCGGTTACCCCGAACTGCACTTGCAAACGCTACAGGATAACCAGGCGATGAAGGCCGCATTGCAAGCGCATTTTCAACTGGGCAAACCCATTTACGCCGAGTGCGGAGGGATGCTGTATTTGCTGGAATCGATTCTGGATAAAGCCGGAAATCGCGGCGAGATGGTTGGCCTGTTACCCGGCCACGCCGTCATGCAACCACGGCTAAAAGGCTTGGGCTATCAGTCAGCACCTATGCCCGGCGGACTATTGCGCAGTCATACTTTTCACCATTCCCTGGTAGAAACGCCGCTTGTTCCTGTCGCATTTGGCAAGCGCCTGCATAATACTTCAGAAGGAGAGGCCATTTACCAGCTAAACCGATTGACCGCAAGTTACCTGCACTGTTATTTTGCTTCGAACCCCCTAGCCGCCGCGCAATTGTTTTGCTGATTTGTACAACGCCATAGGGCAAGTTGTTCCTCTATTTCTACGCCCACTGCCCACATACGCCTATTTTGCCATTAGTTGCAATTATAGGCTTTGGCGGTCGCAGTTCCATTGAAGGCGCCAATGGGGGTAAATCTCTCCCAAACAACATGGCTTGCGCCTAATTCTTCAGCCTGCGTTAACGCCGAATATTTGGCATGACTTTGCCAATCAAATTTCTTGCCGTATCCTGATGTGCCTTCAACTATATCCATGTACTGGCAGTTTTGTACATTGGAGGCAGATGCCTCTTGCGGCTGTGCCAAAGTAACAGCGGGAATGCTCAGTAACAGAAAAATAGCGGCTAAGCCCTTGTTAGGGTTGTCACGATTTAATTTGAAAGTAGTTAATCTAAACATGTATTTCTTCCCTCTATGTCATTATGAAAGGCCCTGCTTGAATAGACATGCTATTTTTTCAAGGCTCCAAAAAATGTTTCGACATATTACGTAGTATCGATTCGAAAGTAAATACATTGTAAATTAATTTCCGCTTTCGTTGAAAAAACTGCGCCCAATCTTTATTTGCGTTCTCCATCCTGCAAATGAATTCACCTGAATTTCCGGTCATTTTTTCAGGGTTGATCGCATCATGTTTGTTAAAATAACGGCATTAACATCGTGGACGTTATCAAAGACAATACTTAGCTAGGGATCATGACAAAATTACAAACAGCCCAAAGCCAATCATTAATACTTCTAAGATTGATCAAAGGACTCGCCCTTATTTTATTGGGCAGTTTCGTCCCGGCGGCTTCGGCACAAGAGCAAAGCGCCTTCAAGGACTTGACCGGCAAAGACTTGACTCAACTCACCGGCCTGAATGCTTTCGACTTAACCGTGGGCGGCTGGGCAACCGCCGGATACACTTATAATCCATTGCACCCTGCCGATCGCAGCAATGGTACAGTGCAATTTAATAACCGCGCCAACGAATTGACCCTGCACCAACTGGGATTGTTTATAGAGAAGCCTTTGGATCGCAGCAGCCAAAACTGGCAACTGGGCGGTCGATTTGAGTTTATGTTTGGTACCGACACACCCAACACCCAAGCCACCGGCCATTGGGACAGCCGTTTAATCAGCCAGCAAGACCTGCGTTATTACGATATTGCACTGCCCCAGGCTTACGTCGAGCTATACGCGCCCCTCGGTAATGGCATCAGCACCAAGGTCGGTCATTTCTACAGCATCCTGGGTTATGAATCCGTCCCTTCTTCACCGAATCTTTTCGTTTCTCATAGTTACAGCATGAAATCCAGCCCGTTTACCATGAGCGGAGTATTGACCAGCTATACGGTCAACGACATGTTGAGCGTGCAGGCCGGAGCCGTGACCGGGGCGGATAACCTCGATCGCTATGCGGGCGCTTGGAGTTTTACCGGCGGTTTCAGCCTGGAAAATCAAAACCACACCCGCGGCTTCACGTTCAGTATCCTGGACGGAGACGTCGATGACACTCTGCCCTCGCATCTGACCTATTATTATTCGATGCTGCATCAGGATTTAACAACCGATTTGCACTATGTTTTACAACACGACTATGGCGAGCAGCAAAATGCACTGCCCGGTCAACATGCCGAATGGTATTCGCTGGTGCACTATTTGACTTACGACTTGAATCAGCAATGGAGCGCCGGACTGCGCGCTGAATGGTTTCACGATGACGACGGCACACGCTTTTCGGTCGTTCCTGGAAGTTACTACGATATAAGCGCCGGCGCCAATTGGAAGCCCAGAGCCTGGCTGACGATACGCCCGGAGTTGCGCTATGATTGGGCAGTCGGCCCCAAACCCTTTAACGTTGAGACTCGCAATAATCAATTGCTTTTATCGCTTGATGCCGTGATACGCTTTTGAGCCAAGACACATTCAAGACATAATTAAATATATATTTAAATTTCTTAAATTCTTGTGCGACTCATATCTCAAAGCCAACTGGTGATTAAATGACTCCCCGCTTAGCCTTTTATTGGATGTTGCCCTGTTTAACCTTATGTTTTTCCGCGCATGGCGAAAACCTGATTGAAGCCGTTACCGGCAAAGACATCAATCAAGCTGAAATACTTAAAGAGCACGCTATCAATGTAGGCGGCTGGATGTCGATGGGGGGAGCCTATTACAAGGACAATCCGAATAATCACATCAACGCACCGAGCACTTTTAATGATCGCAGCGGTGAGTTTCAGATTAACCAGTTAAATCTCTTTGCGCAAAAAACGGTAGATTTGGAGTCCCGCACTTGGAATATCGGCGGGCGTGTGGATGTCATGTTCGGCACCGATAGCCGTTTTGTCCAGGCAACCGGCTTGGATAACAAGCTCATTAGCGAACAGGATCTCCGTTTCTATGACCTTGCCATTCCGCAGGCCTACCTGGAAGTTTTTGCGCCGATCGGCAACGGCGTGACCGCTAAAATAGGCCATTTCTATACGATCATAGGCCACGAAGTTGTTACCGCTCCGAACAACTTTTTTTACTCCCATTCCTATACCATGCAGTATGGCGAACCTTTTACCCATACCGGCGTCCTGCTCAGTTAT
>Ga0208789_1001542_pt1 | contig 12558 bp, 10 predicted proteins | sample Methanotroph_Enr_FD_187368 | JGI IMG/M metagenome (GOLD analysis project Ga0208789, IMG submission 187368) | Enriched soil microbial communities from Old Woman Creek wetland in Ohio, USA - Methanotroph_Enrichment_5 (SPAdes) (version 2) | ecosystem: Environmental > Terrestrial > Soil > Wetlands...
AAAGTTACGCAAAGAGGCGAATTTTACGACGTAGTTTTCGAGACAGGCACTGACCTGCTAAATGAAATGGTGGAAAAGGGTTCGGTTGCGATAGACGGCATAAGCCTGACAATCGCTTCTATGGATAAAGGTGAATTCCGTGTCGCGATAATACCTGTGAGCTGGGCAAATACAAATCTTTCCAGCCTTAAGACGGGCGACGCAGTGAATATTGAGACGGATATAATAGTTAAATCAATACGCAAGCAGATGCTTAACATACTTGGCAAGGGAAGCAAGGCCAAAAACAACGGGCTTACGATGGGACAGCTGCTTCAAATGGGGATATGATGGACAAATTCAGCCATCACATTTACGATAACAAGATCGTTATTGGGGTGACCATGGGCGATCCAGCCGGGATCGGGCCGGAAATCGTCGTAAAGGCGCTGTCCGACCCGCTGGTGAGGCGGGATGCAAAATTTATTATCTTCGGCATGAACGAACAGCTTGTCTATGCCGCGGACCAAAACGAAATAGAGCCGTTCTGGGGAAGACATCAGCACGAAAAGCTAAGCAGGGATTATCCACATAATGTAATGGTGGCCGATTATGACGATTATTCTGTGCCGGCATATCTAAAAGGGCCAAGCAGGATGACAGGCGAGGCCTCGGTGCGGTTCTGCATAGATGCTATCGAGGCCGCGAAAGATGGCATAATCGATGGAATTGTAACTGCTCCGATAAGTAAGGTGAGCTGGAAAATGGCCGACGCACCATGGCCGGGGCATACGGAACTACTTGGCGAAAAGTGCAAAGCTCCAAGGCGTGCGATGATGTTCGTAGCTGGGCCGCTCAAGATAGCCCTTGCTACGATACATGAGGCGCTATTCGATGTGCGCAACAAGTTTACAATAGGCAGAGTATTTGAGCCGATAGATCTGCTCAATGATGCGCTTAAAGAATTTTTCGGAATTGAAAAGCCGCATATCGGAGTGGCCGCGCTGAATCCGCACGCCGGTGAGGAGGGGCGTTTCGGCGATGAAGAGGCCAGGATCATTACGCCTGCGATAACAATGGCACAGCAGGGCGGGATAAATGTAACTGGGCCATATCCGGCTGATACAATTTTTGTGCGGGCAATGAAAGGTGAGTTCGATGGCGTGGTGGCGATGTATCATGACCAGGCGATGATACCGGTTAAACTTGCGGCGTGGGATGAGGCGGTCAACGTGACGATAGGGCTTAAAATTATCCGTACGTCACCTGCGCACGGGACAGCATTTGATATCGCCGGCAAGGGACTGGCAAACGCATCGAGTATGAAAGAGGCTATAAAGCTTGCTGTTGATATGGCCAAGATACGCAAAGCCCAGCGGTCGAGATGGTACAGAAAATCAGGCGGTCAGTAGGCCGGGGAAAATAATGCAGACAAAGGCACAAGTTGAAGAATTACTGGCACTGGCCGGGACAAACCCGAAAAAGGCATTGGGACAGAATTTCCTTATAGATCTTAATCTTATCACGTTGCTCGTGGAGCAGGCAAATATCCATTCTGATGATATTGTAATAGAAATAGGCCCTGGAACGGGATCGCTCACCGAAGAAACAGCCAAGCTTGCGGGGCAGGTGATATGTGTTGAGCTTGACAATACGCTGGCTAAGGTCGCGGCAAAACAGCTTGCGGGATTCGCGAATGTAAAAATGATCGTCGGCGATGCTCTTGAGAAAAAGAGCGAACTCAATCGTGAACTCGTTGAATCAATAACTCAGGCCCGGCAAGAACTGAATGGGCGGCTTTTGCTCGTCGCGAATCTGCCGTATAATGCCGCTGCATCGATAATGCTTAATTTGATAATCGGGCCTGTGATCGCCGATGCGATGTATGTAACAGTGCAAAAAGAAGTCGGCCAGAGAATGGTGGCTGTGCCTGGATCGGGAGATTACGGCATACTTGGGATATTCATGTCGGCGACCGGCCGTGCTCATATATTCAGAAAACTGGGGCCAAGCGTCTTTTGGCCAAGGCCTGGTGTGGATTCGGTTATGGTGGAATTTGTTTATGATCCCGCCAAAGCGAGCCATATATCTGATATGTCGCTGTTTCGCGAAGTGGTGGGATTGTTCATGTCGCACAGACGCAAGATGCTTAAAGCTTGCGTAAAATTCGCGCAGGGACAATTGGAAAATGTACAAAACTGGGAAGCTATTTTTGCCGAGGCGATGGTTGACGGCCATCTCAGGCCCGAGCAGCTAAAAGCCCAACAGTATATCGCAATAACTAACCTGGTTAAAGAGAAGCTTGCCGGTATATAGCCGCTCGCCGAAAAAAAGCGGCTCCTGTGGCACGGTCTAGCGCACTAGGCCGTGTAAATCCACCCACGACTCACCACCGACACTGTCATCCTGATCGCAGCGAAGGACCTCTCTATAACCGTCGCGCAGCGACCCCACAATTTTAAACTTTTAATTTTTAACTTTTATTTTCCCACGTCTTCTCGATTAGTACATTGGCCTAAAAAAAAGCGGGGCCCAGATGTCCATCACATCTGTGGCCCCTGAATCTACTGGGGGTAGAGACAACTTATCTATTTTTTAGTTACAACTTTTTTGACAGGCGCCTTTACAGGAGGTGCTTTTACAACAGGAGCTTTGACGACTGGTTTTTTCAGAACGGGCTTGCAAACAGTTACACTCTGTTTGGCAGTGAAGATCGTTTTGCCATCTTTCATTTGCCCGGTCAATTCCAGTTCATAAACGCCGGGGTTAGCAAGTTGTGATAGTGAAGCTGTTGTGAACCTTGCCAGTCCTGTGCGTGAACTTTTAGAGAAATATGTCCAGTCGGGTTTTACTTTTCCAGCGATCCTCACACTGGCGACATTTACATCGGCTATGCTCAAGCCGGTGGGGAGCTGGATATTGGCCAAGATCCATCTGGGTTTTGCCGTGGTGTTGATCACCCTGGGCATATAGTTGACCCTTGCGGTAATTAGTTCGGGCTGGATTTCAACAACTATAGGAGGCGTAAGAAGAAAAGCATGTGTAGCTCCTGTAGGTGTCTTGCCGTAACCGCATATCTGGCCCTTGTCGTTTATATATGCCGCGTTGAGTTCCCATCCGAGATTGGGGTCCAGTACAGTATTTAGATCTATATTAATGCCCGAACCATTGGGATCGTACCATGTCGCATGATAGGTTCCCAGGGCGGTACGAGCGTATCCGACGATCTGTCCGGAGGAGTTGATCGAAGTCGCGTAACTGCGTGTGCCGCCAATGCCGCCCAGATCGATTGCTGTAACCGAGCCGTTGGCCGTAAATAGCATAGCATGATGGTAATAGCCGGGCTGTGTGTTGCCGTAACCGACCATCTGGCCCTTGTCATTGATCGCCAGAACCGTTGTAAAATCGCCCGTCAGTTGTGCGCCGATATTTATATTGTTTCCTGAACCGACCAGGTCATAGATCATAGCCGTTTCTTCACTGTTGCCCGCGATAATGCCGGCTCTATTGGCACAACGTGCGACACTAAGGTAGCATTCGGTCTTATCAAGGTCTATGTTCTGGCCCGAGCCTGTTGAATCAAACCTTGTTGCATGCCAGTTACTGTAGAAATACTCATCAGGCGTTGTCGCCGACCAGCCGACGATCACGCCGGTGTCGCTGATGGCCTGTGCTCCGCCGGTACCGCCGCCAAGCGAGCCAAGGGCTATGTTATTGCCCTGGCCTGTAGCGTCGAAAAGTATGGCGCGTTCGCTGCCGTATTCATCGTAATCAAGGCCGACGATCTGACCGATGTTGTTGATCGCGTAAGCCCAGCTGTCGCCGTTTCCGGCGGGCAGGGTGCCCAGATCTATATTCATGGTGCCGTTAGGATCGAATAGAACAGCGCGACGCTGTCCGTCGATGTTATCAGCACGGCCGATGACCTGACCGTTATTGTTGATGGCGTATGCATACGAATTTTCGCCGCCAAGTGTCCCAAGGTCTGTAAAGGTATACTTGGGCAAGCCTAAGGCCGCCGAAGATACCATCGCAAAAATACATAATAAATAAAAAGTTTTCATAGAACCCCCAAGGCAAAAAAGGAAAGTACAGTTGAATTCGCCAAAAGGCGAGATGTCCGTTTTAAAGCGGAGACAGCGGCAAATTGTGCATGTATAAGGTCATGGTATTATCCCCCCAAACCAATGTTTCTGTAATTAAATTATAGCATCAGAAGGGGCCCACGCCAAATTTTGGGCCGGATTATTCCCAAAAGCGTAAAAAAAGTGAGCATCTGTGCTATAAAAACATTAAAATCTGTGTTGCAATAGAGAATTTGAAAAGGATGCAATTTTGAGCGAGAATAAAAAAAATAAGCTGCCTTGGTATGCCTGTGGCTTGCATTTCGAATGCACCGGGTGCGGCAAGTGCTGCTCGGGGCCAGACGAGGGCTATATATGGGTAACAGCCCCTGAGATCGAAATGATAGCTGAAAAACTTAAAATGACCAGCCAGGAGATAGAATTTGCGTTCCTGCTGAAAATTGGCTCCAGAAAAACGATCCGCGAGGCAAGGCCTTCAAATGACTGCATTTTCCTGCAAAAGGTAAACGGGGAAAAAAGGTGCAGAATTTACGATGTTCGGCCTAATCAGTGCAGGACTTGGCCATTCTGGAACTCAAATCTCGACATCCCGGATGACTGGAATGAGGCCGCCAAAAAATGTGCTGGCATAAACAGGGGCAAGCGTCATTCGTTTGAGGAGATCGAGAAGCAAAGGACTCAGCAACGCTGGTGGTAACCCACGATAATAAACCGGAGATCGCCGCGGCAGTAGAGGAGGTTTACGCGTTTATCGAGCAGGCTGGCGTCGCAGCGGGCGCGAGTTGCCTTGGATGTGGGAACTGTTGTAAGTTCAAGGAATACGACCACAGATTATATATAAGCACGCCGGAATTGATCTACCTTGAGAGCCAAATTGGAAAACTAAAATGGGCAGGGGAAATGGTGTGCCCCTGGCATGACCAGGGCAGGTGCGGTATCCATAACTACCGCTTTGCCGGGTGCAGGATATTTTTCTGCAAGGGCGATTCTGCACAGCAGGGCCAGCTTTCGGAAGAGGTCTTAACGCGCCTCAAGGCTATCTGCAATCAATTCAGCATACCTTATGAGTACAAAGAGCTTTCCGCGGCACTGGACGAGCGAAAACATTGAATTAAGATTTCTCGCTCTGTACAAAACCTTTTTTCAAAAAAAAACGAGAACCCCGTAGGATCATTATTATCCTACTCCCGAATTAGCTTTGGTTACCGCGATGGATAATTACCTGGATTTCACAGTTTTTCGCAGAAATACTGCACCGATACAGAAAAACAAAGTCGTAGCTGGTTCAGGGATGTCATAGAATGCGTACATATCTAATGTATTACCTTGCTCATCGGTGAGTGTAATAATACCATCACCTGCGTTATCGTGGACGAAATCAAATGCAAAATGGTCACCAGCCTTAGGGTAAATCGAAGCATATTCCGCGACAGCCTTGTATTGGTAGCCCGTGTTGAGTTCTTGTACAGATGATACCGGGCCAGCAGCTGATAAAACTGCATACTCATTAACATATCCGACCCCTTCGCCTGTTACATTGAGATATGCCTTATACGAGGTATCGCTATCGGATTGAATTACGATTTGAACACTTTGACCTATAAAGAGCCCGATTGCATGCGGGTAGTATATACTTGAAGCAAGCGGATAGCCGCCGGTTACAGACAATTGAAGTGTTGCGTTTGCTGATGCGGTAATAACAAAAAATACCAAAAAACTTTTAACAAATATATTCCACATAATCCCTCTCCTTTTTGAATTTCCATATAAATTAAGGGGAATATTCATCTACTCCCGAAACAATAAGGAAATAGGGGCACTCACCTATTTCCTTCTCCTTTTGGTCGCTTACTGGTAAGGGTCTCAGGCGTCTGCCGACGTTTTCTAGTTTGCTTGCTCGCAGCCTGGGGCAACTATCCTCGCGAATCTTGGCATGACAAGAAATTAATGTATTGTAGTTAAAAAAGCAATAATAAAAAGGGAATGTATTGGTAATATATTGTCTAAATTATCACTCCCCTTAGATAATAGCTGGTTAAATATGATAAAAAGTCATTTTTGGGCTTGGGTTGCAATCTGGGCCGGTTTGGGTATACTTAAAGGCTAAATATTTTGGACAGGAATAGCATGGAAAAGGTAAAAATATACGATACGACGCTTCGGGATGGTATGCAGGCTGAAGGAGTGAGCTTTTCGCTTCAGGATAAGCTTGCTATCGCCGCCAAGCTCGATGAAATAGGGGTGGATTACATTGAAGGCGGCTATGCCGTGAGCAACCCCAAGGAGATGCAGTTTTTCAAAGACGCGGCTAAAGCTGGGCTCAAGCGGGCCAAGATAGTCGGTTTCGGCAATACTCGCAGGCGCGGGGTAACGGCGGAAGAAGACACCTCGCTGGCCGCTATTCTTGAAAGCGGTGCGCCGGCGGCGGCACTAGTCGGCAAGACCTGGGATATGCATGTTACCGATGTGCTGCGGGTTAGCCTCGAAGAGAATCTGGCGATGGTGGCCGAGAGCATAGCCTATCTCAAAAAGAAGGGCCTCGAAGTAATATTCGACGCCGAGCATTTTTATGATGGCTTTAAAGAAAACCCGGCTTATGCGCTCAAGGTCCTTGAAGCCGCGGCAAATGCCGGTGCAGACAGCCTGGCTCTTTGCGATACCAACGGCGGTTCGCTGCCTGAGCAGATATTTGACATTACCTCGCAGGTAAGAAAAGTTACCGGCTCGGTTATGCTTGGCATTCATGTGCATAATGACAGCGACAACGCCACCGCAAATTCGCTCGCTTCGGTGCGGGCAGGTGTAAGGATGGTGCAGGGCACTATCAATGGCCTCGGTGAAAGGTGCGGCAATGCCAACCTTTGCACGATCATACCTAACCTGACGTACAAAATGGGATATGCCACCCTTGATAATGATAATATCAAAGGCCTTACAGAACTTTCGCGATTCATATTCGAGATCGCAAATCTTAGCCCGATCATGAACATGCCGTATGTAGGCGAGAGCGCTTTTGCCCATAAGGCGGGTCTGCACGTTGATGCTCTTCGCAAGAACAGGAAAAGCTACGAGCACATGGACCCCGAGGCGGTAGGCAATAGCAGGCGATTCCTTATATCCGAGCTTAGTGGCGCATCAAATGTGCTCGCCAAACTTGAAGGTACAAAGATAGCTGAGAACAAAGAGCTTGCCAAAAAGCTGCTTAGCCAAGTGCAGGATCTTGAAAATGAAGGTTACCAGTTCGAGGCTGCCGAGGCGAGTTTCGATCTGCTTGTCAAAAAGGCTCTGGGTACCTATAAACCCGCCTTTGAGCTTATAAAATATCATGTCAATGTCGAACGCGATGGCCAAGGCCGCATGGTTTCCGAGGCCACAGTAAAACTGAAGGTCGATGGAGTTATTGAGCATGTTGTCAGCGAAGGCGACGGGCCTGTCAACGCGCTTGATGGTGCTTTGCGCAAGTCGCTCGACAGGTTCTACCCTATCATAAAAGATATGCACCTCATCGATTACAAGGTTCGCGTAGTCAATGCCAAAGCCGCCACTGCTGCCAAGGTGCGGGTCGTTATCGAGAGCAAGGATGAAAATGGCCTCTGGGGTACGGTAGGCGTATCGGAGAACGTTATAGACGCAAGCTGGAAGGCGCTCGTTGATAGCGTGGAGTACAAAATACTCAAAGGCTAATCGTCAGGTAATGTAGCTCAACCGTCTCGGTTGAGAATTTACTAAGCAGTCAGTAGATTATGCTACACACGAAAGTGTTGCTGGTTGCTTGTTGCTCGTTGCTGGTTAACCAGAAACCAGTACCCAGCAACCAGCAACGCACACTTTGTAGCCTAAACATCGTACCACTTAGTAAATCTGACGTAATGTAGCTCAACCGCCTCGGTTGAGCGTTTAAACAGGACTGTTTTATTCACAAGCGAAACGCTTGAACTAAAACTGAGACTTAAGTTTTGTTACATCTTGGTGGGCCAGGCGAGCGGATTCGTGGAGGCGGAAATGAGTATGGTGTCCCCAGATTTCTTTTATACCCGTCATATGCCGGGTATAATTCTTTGCAATGGATGTTTTGCGTAAAGGCAGCATGCATGTTGCAACGGTGTAGGAGTTATAATGAAGTCCAATCTCTTTGGTGTTTTATCATCACGTCATGATCACAAATTTTACCTTGTAATATGTGCAATTTGTGGCGTTTTATTAGTTTTGTTTTCTACCAATCATTATGGTTCAGGACTATCACCGGATTCCGTAAAATACATTGCCATAGCCAGAAATATTATAAGTAATACTAAAATCGTTTCATACAATGACGCTCCTTTGATTACCCAGCCTCCAATCTATCCGTTTTTTTTAGCAAGTATAGGCCGTGTTTTTGTTGCAGACCCTCTTCCTGTCGCACGTATTCTAAACGCAATTATTTTTGGCTTTATAATATATTGTGCTGGGTTGTTAAATTTTAGGTTTTTTACATCTTTTCGAGCCTTTGCATTAGCCGGAACAACTGGAGTTCTTTTTTCTATACCATTATTCGGCGTCTCGACAATGGCTTGGTCTGAGCCGCTTTTCATATTATTTACGGTTTTGAGCCTAATTTTCATGAGTTCATATTTAGAAAACAACTCTATGACTTCGCTGATTCTTATTGCCTCATCGATTGCTCTGGCTGTTCTGACTCGTTATATTGGCGTTTCGCTGATCTTCTGGGCGGTATTTAGCATCCTTTTTTTCAGCCACAACCGTTTAAACAATAAAATATTACATCTGTTCTTATTAATGATTATCACGATATGTCCGCTTGCAATATGGCTTGCCAGAAACCATATGGTTTCCGGAACACTCTTTGGCTATCGAGCGTCCTCTCAATTTACAATGTGCCAAAATCTGAATTTCACATTAAATACTATTACATCATGGTACATCCACCCACTAGTAGCTCAACGATATTTGATTATAATGATTCTGATTGCATTGCCCATTCTACTATTGAGTGTCTACCGAAACGGTATTTTGCATAAACTGAATATTGCTTCTAAGCAACTGAATGTTATTATATTATTCGTTTTGGCCTATACATCATTGCTTGTTATATCATCTACAACGACCGCTTATGATAAAATCGATTATCGTTTGCTTTCTCCTGTATACATACCTATCACGCTATTGTTGCTTATTCTGCTACTGGCTTCTATAGAGTTGTATCGGCACTATTTTTCAATCGGGAATACAAATCGGTTGTTGATCATCGCCGTTGCAATTTTGTTGTTATATCCCTTCAGAGCTGTTGTGCTTGATGCCGTAAAAATGGCCCAAGATGGCCGCGGATACTCCCATTATAGCTGGAAAAACAGCCCTACAATTCAGTATATTTGTAAACAACGATTATTGCAATCCGAGTATATGATTTATAGCAATGGCCCTGATGTTGTCTATATAATGGCAAATCTTAAGTGTAAACTGTCACCTGCAATTGGCAAAACAACATTTAGTTCTCAGGTAAATAATATTCTGGAACTGCGTGGCCGTTGGCCTCAGGAGAATAAAGCCTACCTTATTTGGTTCGACAGAATTCAACGGAAAAATCTGTTCCCAATTCATCAACTAAAGACTATAGCGACTATTATCGAAAGTAAATGTTTTGAAGATGGAGAAATATATTTTATTAGTTCTAAAAAATAAAAGCACTATGTAAAAAACAAGGGAAGTTCCGGGGAAAGTTCTGAGTTCCGGGGACACCATACTAATTTCTTGACAAGGTTTTTCATTAGCCATACGATTCTGCGATGGCAAGGCTGGCACGAGTCATAGTTCCTGGGTACCCGTTTTATATTACGCAGCGAGGCAATCGCCGTCAGCAGACTTTTTTCTCGATGATGATTATGAGGCGTATAAACGGCCTGAACATTACCGCTGGAGTAGTGCGGCGACATATCTTTACGGCAAGGGTGATGAACTGGTATACTCTAGGCCATGCACTTGCTGGGACGGAACCAGATAACGAAGGTACGCATCAGGATGCTTTGAAACAGGCAAGGGAATATACAAATTCATGGGAAAATAGATGGGAGGCCAAATGGGGATCTTATTAGCAATGGTTTTTGTTTCGGTTTGTGCCGACATACATGGTAATGAATATAACCAGTTGGATAGTGGCGAGCGTTGTTATTATTGGCAAGTGATATTAGATGCAAATGACGACCCTTTAGTTTTGGCGAAATTTGGATTGGGAGATTACACCAAGTTAGACGAGAAATGGACGTTAAAGGCTTATGCCAAGTCAAAGGGAAAATGGAATTCAGTTCAAACTCAGATTCCTAAAGAATGTTCTCTGTGGGCTGTCAATGCTGGTGGACGCATAAATACCTATGTGCTCGAGCAGGGTGAAAGAAAAGGCGACTACTTCGCGGATATGACAATTTATGAAATTTCCCATGAAGAAAATTTGGCATTCCGCAAGGTAAAAAAGTTTATATTTGACTTCAACGATTGCAAGTTTCCACACGAATCGTATCGGCGAATGGAGAGAGTAATATTGCGGGATGACGGCCAAAGTGTCATGTTTGGAGAATATGTGCACAGCCGGTCAGACCCATTGACATTGCTGGGCAGATTAATGTCAGGAGGACACGGTGGATATTCTTATGTGCCTTTTGCGGCGACTGCAGGTAAATCTAATATCGTTTCATGTCGCGCGTGTCCTGATAAAATTGTAAATAATCAAAACATTGTTAACAGTGACTTTGGGCTTTCGGATTCTCGATTGTATTATATGTGGGTTAAAACACGTGAGTACACGGACGATTCTTCGGTACATATTTCTTCATACGATCTGAATCAGAAGTTTTGGCGTAAACCGGTCAATGTGTCAGAGCTTTTCGATGCGGGGCTTTATTTTGAACGCTTATCCTTGCTTTGTTACAATGATACTATTTTTTATGCCTGTGAGGCATCGGGCGATGTTTACTTTATGACAAGCAATTTAAACCTTGATTTTACGCGTCCCGAACTAGTTGCCAAGAGTGCGGGGTTTCCTACCCTGGTTTCCTGGAAAAACAAACTTGTGTTATTTATGTACGACAATCAAGACAAGGGAATTTTCATGAAAATAAGGGATCATGAGAACTGGGGCATCTCCAAATATCTGTCTAAAGATGATTTGGGTTATGTCTTCCCTAGTCAGCACGCGATTTCTGCGGTGATCGACAGCAAGGGATTTTTTCATGTAGTCTATCATGGGCAAATCAATAACCATTTCGATGGAAAACTGGTATACATTTATGGATCATTGGAATGAAGCAATACTTTCCAATAACATTTTTCTCAGGATTAATGAACCAGTGCGCATGATAACCAGCAGGAGTTCTGGGGAGTTCTGAAGTTCTGGGGACACCATACTTAATTCTTGACTGTGTTTGACGTTGCCGATACTATTTTTGTCATGGCAAGACTGGCACGAGTCTATCGCTGGAGTAGTGCGGCGGCATATCTTACGGCAATGGTGATGAACTGGTTAGCGTTGCCGGTTTGAACGAAAACCCAATATCAAAAGAAAAAATCTTAGCAAGAGCAAAGAGAAATAAGTATGGTGTCCCCAGATTTGCAGATTTGAGATTTGGATTAAATATGTTTACACTGAAAAAAAATGTTGTTGAAAGCGATAAAGGCTTTTCTGTTCAAGTACTAGGGAGAGCAGGCATTAAATATGTCGAAGGTTCAAAATCAATGGTTGTTGACTCAGAATTATTAATTGGGCCTTATTACATGGTTATCTATAAAAAATCTATAATGAATTGGAAGGAGAATTCTGAGCACATTGATCAAAATAAAAAAGATGAAATGGTTCAGAATATTCGTGAGGCCTTTCTGTTTTTAGGTCTCGAAATAACCATCGAGGAAGATTATTGGGCAGGAACAAATAAAGATGAGTAACACCGAAATCGAAATCTGCTGAAATTTGAAATCTGGGAAATCTGGGGACACCATACTAATTTCTTATTTAAATCTGTTAACATTATAGCTTAACTGCTCTAACGTCCTTTGCATTTAAACAGTTGCTTGGCCCAGTGCACAAGAAAGAGACCTGCCATCCTGAGCGTAGCGAAGGATCTCTCTAAAACGTCGCGCAGCGAATCTACAACTCAAAACTCATACATCCTAACTTCATCTCTGTGTCCTCTGTGATCTCTGTGGTTAAAGCTTTGATTATCGTGGAAATCTGGGGACACTATACTAATTTCTTATTTAAATCTGTTAACATTATAGCTTAAACTGCTCTAACGTTCTTTGCATTTAAACAGTTGCTTGGCCCAGTGCACAAGAATGAGACCTGCCATCCTGAGCGTAGCGAAGGATCTCTCTAAAACTTCGCGCAGCGAATCTACAACTCAAAACTCAACACTCATAAATCCTAACTTCATCTCTGTGTTCTCAGTGATCTCTGTGGCTAAAAGCATTGATTCCCGAATTGTTAAGTCGACAAATTTGCACGGCAGTG
>Ga0208789_1001543_pt1 | contig 12541 bp, 12 predicted proteins | sample Methanotroph_Enr_FD_187368 | JGI IMG/M metagenome (GOLD analysis project Ga0208789, IMG submission 187368) | Enriched soil microbial communities from Old Woman Creek wetland in Ohio, USA - Methanotroph_Enrichment_5 (SPAdes) (version 2) | ecosystem: Environmental > Terrestrial > Soil > Wetlands...
ACAAACGAAGATTTCGCAACCCCGGTTATTTCCATCTGTTTCGAAACCTTTGAGCGCTTTTGATATACTTCCTTTTGCGGTCTGAAGATCTACAGGTACACTGATTCCATAACCATCATCCCAAATGGCTACTGCCATGGGAACCTGCAGAACACAAGCTGCATTAATGGTCTCGAAAAACATCCCTTCGGAAGTACTTGACTCACCAATTGTCCCAAAAGCAACCTCATTTCCTGTAATCGTGTTTTTTGTATATTGTTTTAATTTGGGATTTTCCCTGACAAGTTTTGAAGCATGAGCCAATCCTAACAGGCGTGGCATCTGCCCGGCTGTTGATGAAACATCGGAAGATGAGTTTTTTTGTTCCAGTAAATTATCAAGTCCATTCTCAATACCGAAATTCCTGGTCGCGTGATGATTGTTGAAATTTCTGCCTCCGGTTGAAGGGTTGTTTTCGATATCGGTATCACCATATATTTGTGCGAAAAATTCTTCGGGATTGAGCAATCCTGCGGCCAGCATAAAAGTCTGATCCCGGTAATACCCCGATCTCCAGTCACCATTTAGGAAATTTTTAGCATATGCAACTTGTGCAAGTTCTTTGCCATCGCCAAAAATGCCAAAATGAGCACGACCGGCATGCACCTCTTTGCGGCCCAGAATGCTAAGTTGCCGGCTTAAAAATACGGTATAGTAGTCGTTAGTAACGACCTCTTTATCAAAACTTAACGATGTTTGTTGCGCGATTTTTTCCGGATACATTATCACATTGTGAGATTTAAATTTCAAGTAATGTCAAGTATTCATCAATAACATCATTCGGTTCTTGTATTGAATAATTAACGATTATCAGGGTGTTATGTTTTAAAAAGCACGACTTTTTAATTTTTGAATCAGAAAGGCACAAAAAAGGCGACCCAATACGGACCGCCTCAAAATTCTGTTTCGTACAATTCAACAACTGAAAAGTCGACACAAGGTTGAAAAAATCATATTTTAATTCTTTAACCATTGTATAGTACCATTAAACCTACTCTTCTTCTTCGGTTTCGCTTTCGTTTTCGAAACTATTCTGGAGTGCCACCATTTTTATTGCAGTTATTGCTGCCTCGTCCCCTTTATTGCCAAGTTTTCCGCCGGCACGGTCGAGTGCCTGCTGTTGATTTTCAGTAGTTAAAAGACCGAAAATCACCGGAAGATTGTATTTGATATTCAGGTCAGTAACACCTTTTGTCACACCCTGGCAAATGAAATCGAAATGACGAGTTTCGCCTTGTATCACACAACCCAAAAGGATAATCGCATCAACATCAGTATATTCTGCGAAGAACTGCCCTCCCAATGTCAGTTCAAAACTACCGGGAACATGTTTCACGATAATGTCTTCATCCTCTACACCGTGTTTTTTAAGCGTTTCGATCGCACCACGCTCTAAAGCTCCTGTTACATCATAATTCCATTCCGATACAACGATGCCGAATTTCATTTCATATCCATCGGGGACTGAACTTAGAACATATTCTGAAAGATTTTTTGTAGCCATAATCTGAAAATTTTTGACAAACCTACGGTAAAAAAAGGTTTGGTACAAATAGAAATTCATTGTTCAATAATTCTCTCGCCTTTATTAAATGCAACTGGCAACTGGCAGCTGGCAGAACGCCTGATTTGAATACTTTAATCCGCCTTAAGAATCTCCTGCACCCTTCCTACTTCGCCAGTAGTTAATCTCACTTTGATGCCGTGAGGATGAAACTGGCTGTTTGTCAGTATATTCTGAACAATCCCTTCAGTCAGTACACCTGTGCGCTGATGTTCTTTTAAAACTATCGCGACTTCGATTCCTGGTCGGATATTACTCCTGTTTTTGCCATCCATGATATGAGAATTTAAATGCCTTTTAACCGGTTAATATGATCCGCATTAAATCACAAAAATAGGGATGATCTGAGGTTTATTTTTGATTGGAACCATTTATTTCGGTTAATTCGACAAAATAAATGATTTCTTTGCATCAAAATTATTTAAAATATGAATGCTCAACGAGTAATGTTTATTGTGGTAATTCTGATATTCCAACAATCGCTTTCCGCGCAGGATACAATTCCGAAGCACCGCTGGCTTAAAGCTTCGATTGTTCCTGCAGCATTGATTATTTCGGGAACGATCACCCTGTTGCCAGCAAAACATTGCCTGTTAAGTAAATATACAATTCATGACAAGGTGCTTGATTTATTTTCCGGTTATACAACCACGGCTGATAATTATTTGCAATTTGCGCCCCTTGGCGTTGTTTTTGCTTTAAAAGCCGCCGGAGTAAAGAGCCGCAGCGATTTTGTGAACCAGGCTGTAATTACGGCTAAGGCCGAATTGGTAATGAACCTCGTAGTTCGTGGAATGAAGACATGGATTCCAAGTGACCGGCCCATGCCAGGGAGTGAGAACTCTATGCCGTCTGGACATACTGCCCAGGCGTTCCTGTCTGCAACTATTCTCGACATGGAATACCGCGATACATCGCCCTGGATCAGTGTTGGTGGTTATGCAGTTGCAACAACCACGGGAATTCTTCGCATGGTAAATAATAAACATTGGATTTCGGATGTGCTGATCGGAGCGGGGATCGGAATTTTTTCGGTAAAAGCAGTTTACTTAACTCATCAATACCGATGGGGGAAAAAGAACAATATAGTTATCCTCCCGGCAATCTATAAAAATGGTGGCGGAGTCTCTTTTGCGATGCAGCTTTAAATCGTAAATATGATCGGGTAATTTAGACTGAAGGTTGCAGACGCTTAGGCAAGAATAATGACTGAATTAAATAATGATATTAAAGACTTAACCTATTGCCTGATCGTATATAACCTACAAGCCTTGCTTAAAACAAAACGCCCCCGGAATTATTCCTGTTTTAAAGCTGTCGATTTTGGCGCCTTGTGCTGAATAACGGTAAACAATACCCCGTTGAAGATAATCAATTGCATCGCTGAGATAGAGCTCCGAGGTTTTCGGATCGATGGCAAGGCTATAATAAAGATGATTCTCTACACTTAAAAAAGGCTTATCGTCCATTGTTGGTTGATTTACCCCAAGTTTCCATATCCCATCATTGATAAACAACAGCGAATCACGCGTGCCATTGATTGCGAGGCGCGATGGTTTGGCATCGGCCGAAAGGAAAAAGCTTTTTTCGAGGGTTCGTGTGGCAGGATCTATCCGCTGGAGCATCGGAATTCTGGCAGTTGTTCCGCTTTTACTCCACCCGCCATCGCAAAGCGTCCATATTTTATTGTATTTATCAAGGACTAATCCACCCGGTTGTTTTCCCGTTTTAATTTCATCAACGACAGTGTCAGCGCGTGTGTCTATCACCAATATCGTATTGTCGAACGACCAGCAACTCACAAACAAAAAGTCGTTCCATTGCACCATTTGTTCGGTAGAAGTATGACCGGGCGTAAGAATTTTTCCTGTTACCTGGTTTGTTTTGAGGTCGACAATTGTGATCTGACCAGCGTAGAGATCTGTTACATAAGCCTTTTCACTGTTCAGAAAATGTATATACCGGGGAGAGGTCAGTCCTGTTATTTTCCCGGCATATTTCCCGTTTAATGTGTTAATGATATAAATCTTACCTGAATTATTAATAACGATATAGCCCAGGTTATCGCGAATGACCATCGACTGTGCAACATCGCCGAGCGGAAGACCGTTGGTATTGTAGAAAAGATCATTTTGCACTTTTTGCGCAGCCGGATCGTAAAATGAGAGGGAAGCGTTCCCATACATGAAATTTCCTTCGTTAAGGATAAATAGCCCTGCAGGAAGTAAAGATCCATCGTGATGACGGCTCATCCATTCATCATCTTTCATACATCCGTAAAACGTAAGAAGCATCAGTAGCAGAAGTGCGATATTTGAGTGTTTGAATATCATATCAGAAATCGTAACGGATGAGTAATGAATAGTTTCTGCCGGGCATAGGATGTTGTAAAACTGTACGATACTCTTCATTGAAGAGGTTGAATATTTTCAATTCGATATCCAGCTTCTGATTTACAAGGCTGATCTCTTTGCCCAGATAAAGGTTGTTCATAAAATAGGGGTAAAGCACATCGGGTTTCGAAGTTTTATCATTACTTGTGGTGGTGAAACGTTCGCTGTAATAATTCCAAAGCCATGTAAGGTGGTAACCTGAACGGGAGATGTTCGCGAGAATATTGGCTGAATGCAGCGGAATATATGGAAGTTGCTTACCGATCGATTCATCAGCCCAGTTTCGCGGATCGTCGCGGTTGATCGACCGGGTTAAACCATAATTTCCGTTAAAATGATAATCAAACGCGTATAACTTTCCGTTTATCCCGGTATTTATCTCCAATCCGCTGGCATTTACCCTTTTCATGTTGTACGGCTCCCAGTAGCCCTGAGGGGTAGGTAACCAGATGATCCAGTTGTTGATACGCGAATAATAGCTATTAACTGATGCATGAAAGTTCGTCGTTCCGACAACTCCCGAATAACCACCTCCCAGGTCGGCCATGAGTCCCTCTTCGGGTTTTAACTGCGGGTTTCCACCCGGAATATAATAGAGATCATTAAGGGTTGGATGGTGGTAGTTTCGGGCCAGGTTTCCTTTTAGAAAAAAACCTTTATCACGAAACGGGTGGTAATCGATGCCGGCTGAAGGGATGAATGGAGTGAATCTACCGCCGATAACGTCTTCCCTGGCCAGTAAATTAACCGAAAGTTTATCTCCAAAAGATTTACTGATCTGAAGATAAACCGACTGATCCTCACGTTGCCTGTTAAAACCTTGCACCTCGCCATTTAACGGCGAATTTATTGAGTTGACACTGTTAATTTCCGTATTCGCACCGGCATTGACAGAAACATTATCGGAGAGCTGGTAGTTGTAACCCGCTTTAAAAAAGTAGGATGCTGATCTTGAATGTGAGTTGATCACCATCTGGTCTTTAGCTCCCGAAACTTCCGTCTTCAGCTGATAATTTAGAAACTGAATATTGGCTCCGGAGGAAAGGCTTAGTGTCCCTTTTTTACCATAATACTTCCATTCGGCTACCGGTCGGTGGGCATTTTCTGATTGCCTGTTAATATTGGTGTTGTTGTCTGTTTCGTTCGAGAGCAGCCTTGGAAGGCTCCTGTCGTTATGCTGAATCCAGTATCGGAGTATAAGGACATTTTTGTCGTCTGGGCGGTAATAGAATTCCTGGAGCAAACCGTAATTCTCATATTGAGCATTTTCGTTTTTCCGGGTAGGGTAGAGGTAGTTGCCCGTTTGGGGATCAATATCAGCTATGAATTTATTCACAAATTGATAATCATTGTTTGAGAAGTTATAAAAAGCCCTGGTTTGTGACTGTATTTTTTTATTTCCCCCGTTAATCCGGAAAAACTCATCCCTCGTTCCGTAACTCCCTATACCGGTAAGCAGACGACCCGAAAATTTATTCTGCCAATCGGTTGTATTTTCGAGTTTAACAACTCCGCCTAATGCACCACTTTTTTCTGATAATGACCCCGAGCCATGCAGTAAACTAACATTATCCGTGAAATAAACGGGTATCGCAGAGAAGTCGACCATTCCGAGCATTGGTGAGTTAAGGGTTATCCCATTCCACGACACCTGGGTATGCGAAGGGGCCGTTCCGCGAAATGATGCAGTTGCCATCGCACCTCTGCCATACTCTTTGATAAAAATGGGCGTGTTTTGTGCGATCAATTCCGACAGATTGGAAGTCAATGCTTTAATCATTGCAACCGAATCGATTTTGGTGATAGTTCTACCAGCTTCCTCTTTAATGACTTTATTTGCATAAACCTCGACAGTTTTAATTTTTAATGTGTCGGAGAGATGCTGAGCATTGCAAAACTGGGAAGAAATCAGAATCAGAACAGATAAAAATCGGATATGGAGTTTGAGTCCGCTCCAAAAAAAACTGTTGAGCCACAAAGTATCAATACAGATGCATTGGAACACAAAGTGTTTATTTGTCATATTTAATTAATGAGAGATCTGCTGCACCACTGATCTCTGTCGATATTTCGTTGAGCCACCCGGCAACCTGGAATACGCCGCTCTGAATCCTGATAAATTTTATTCCCGCAAGGTTAACCTTATTACTTTGGTTATCTACTGCATTTGAAATGTCGAAAGTATTGGCTTTCAATGATTTATTATAATCTGAATTGTTATAGCATTCAGCATAACCAAAGGTAAACATACCCGGGCGAACAATCCAGTTTGCGCTTTCAGGCTGGGTCGGGATATTTTTATAGGCATCAGGCAATTTTAACCCCGTGAAAATCACCTCAGTTTTATTGCCATAACCACTCCACCACCAGGACGCAGACTCGTAAACAGGGACGAGTTCACCACTGATTCCCTTATTATCTTTCCATGTTACATTCCCGTTGCCAACAGGTTTGTAGTAAGTTACCTGGTAATTATGAATAGTTTCGGGATGATTATATTCACTTCCCCTGATTTCTGCCCATTCACCGTCATTTGGAATTCCATCATTATTGGCATCATCCATTACAAAAACCACTCCAGGCTCTGAGCCGGCACCCGGCTGAGTAAATACAGCGAAATCAGCACCATCCGTATTTTTAACGATATGGTCGAAACCTGCAATAATGTAACCTCCCCATCCGCCCAGGGAGGTGAATAGTTTGGTTCCGGTCCAGGGTTTTCCGATAAAATCATCTCCTTTCCAATCTGAAGGGATTTGAGCAGCATGTTGTCCCGGGCCGTATTTGTAATCGAAAACTTTTGTGATATAGGGAGAATAATTCGAAAAGGAGATCTCCGGTCCCATAAGCTTTTCAGACTGGCTACAGGCTGAGAAAAGAACAATTCCCAGAACCAGATGGGAAATAAATCGTAATTTAATTTTCAACATACTTAAAATCAATTGAATAGTTTAACATTAATTGATTTTAAGCTCATCGGAAGACTTGCAGAATGGAAAACGGCCATCTGTGCGCTTTTATCCCGAAAGCTTAAACCGTGAATGGCTGGTCTTCTGACTTATCCCGATTTCTGGTTACCTTCCCATTCTTTTTTGGTAAGATATAGTGGTCATTAACCAGAAACATACTATTCCGCAACAGCGGAATCGGGTTTTACAGCAGCGGGTACTGTCCCGGATTTTCACCGGATTCCCAAATTAAGCCCTATGGGCACCAATTCTATGCAAAAATAAGAAATTAGTTAATTGCTTCAAATAAAAATCAACTATGTTTTGCGGCGGGCCTTTCAAAATTGTAAATCATCATTATCTGAAGGAAGTTCTTGACCCAATGATCATGTGTACTATAAGAGTTATCATTTACATGTATGCTATAAGAGTTATCATTTACACACCCCACCTGTAAAGCTGTATTTCTGTTCAATTTGTAGCCTAAACCAGCATATAAACGATTTTTTTCAATAACTACACCATGCTGTGGCATCCAAAGTTCATCATTTAAGGAAAGATAGATGCATCCCGGAATTAATTCTGCCCTGGTGATCGGAAGGATCAATGCGAGCCTGTATTTCACACGATTTTTATAGTTATTGGGGATAAATCGTTGTTCGACCCTCACCCTTTGGTCAAAGTTAAACCGGTTGAATTTCTGTTTAAAACTCAATTCAAGCCAGGTTCTGAACTCCTTTTGCAGGGCCGGGGTCTGAAATAATTCTCCGGGTTGGTCTGTGTTATAAAAACCGGTGCCAATTAATCCGGTCAGATTTTTGGTAAAACTGTAATAAATGCCTGTTTTAACTTCAAAATAGTCATATTTTAAATTGTAATTGGTGCTCCTGATATGGGCTTCACCCAATAAGGCCCATCGCGGCGAAATTTTTCCTTTCAGAAACAGGCCATTCCAATTCCCTAAACTGTGATCTGTCTGAGCATAAGATGAACTGTAAATATTTATTATACAGATTATTGTTAGGATCGCTGTTAGGATCGTTGCAAACCGACGGTTGTGTAAATTCATATCAATTAAGTATTTTGCAAACATAGTACTTTAATCTTATGATTATGACAGGTCAACTGTTATTTGATTCTTAAATGTTACTTACTGCAACAAGACATCACTTAATTTTAATATGAAACGAGTTACATTCAGCACATGCGGGATATATGAAGGTCAAAAAGGAGAAGCTGCTGACACGAATTGGAATTTAATAACTAATAAATTAAACGTGGTGAAATTTTTATATTCTGTAAGTATCGGAAAAAAATTATACTTTTAGTTGACAGATCTTTTGATGAACTGTAATTTTTAAGAAATTGTAATTCAATTAATTATTAATTTGAATATGAATAATTTAGACGGACTAGCACCTGCGCCGGTATGGCGATTTTTCGAATCGATATGCCAGATTCCGCGGCCTTCAAAACATGAGGAAAAGATTATCGGGTTTTTAATGGACTTTGCCAGGCTGCAGAAACTTACAGTAAAAAAAGATGCCGTCGGTAATGTCTTGATTTCTAAGCCCGCTTCAAAAGGTATGGAAAACAGGCGTACTTTAGTTTTACAATCACATCTGGATATGGTGTGTGAAAAAAACTCCGGTACCGTTCACAATTTTGATACAGATCCTGTTAAACCTTTTATTGATGGAGAATGGGTCACTGCGGAAGGAACAACCCTGGGCGCGGATTGTGGAATCGGAATCGCGGCTCAGTTGGCAATTTTAACAGCAGACGACTTGAAGCATGGACCAATAGAATGTTTATTTACAGTTGATGAGGAGACCGGCCTTACTGGCGCCAATGCCCTCGAACCCGGATTCTTCAGCGGAAAAGGACTCATCAATCTTGATTCGGAGGATGAAGGTGAACTTTTTATCGGGTGTGCCGGGGGAATTGATACAGTGGCTACTATTCATTATGAGCCTGTTATTGTACCGGATGGCTTATTCCCCGTGAAAATTGCAGTCAGCGGCCTCCAGGGGGGGCATTCGGGTGATGATATCAATAAAAGCAGGGGGAATGCCATAAAAGTATTAAACAGGTTTTTGTGGCAGTTAATGCAGAAATATGAGATTTATATTGCCGATATTAACGGAGGTAATCTCCGGAATGCAATTGCCCGCGAGTCATTTGCCGTTGTTATGGTTCCTCTCTCAATGAGAGAACAACTTACCGTTGAATTCAATATTTTCAGGTCGGAAATTGAGTCGGAAATGATACTCAATGAACCGAATATTCAGCTGTTGTTCGAAAGTACTGAACCACCTGCATTCGTATTTGACAGGTTAAGTGCAACCAGGCTGGTCAATGCTTTATATGCCTGTCCCCACGGGGTATTAACAATGAGTACGCGAATGCCGGGACTTGTTGAAACATCATCTAACCTTGCATCGGTAAAGGTTAAACCAGAAAACCTGATCGAAATTACAACAAGCCAGCGAAGTGACCTTGAAAGTGGAAAACTGGATGCTGCTTTTATGGCTGAGTCTGTATTTCAGATGATTGCTGCGGATGTTCATCACAGCGAAGGGTATCCAGGCTGGGTTCCTGATCCCTCTTCGGAACTGCTGACCCTAACCCGGACATCCTATATCAAACTGTTTGCGGTTGAGCCTGTCGTCCGTTCTATTCACGCCGGATTGGAATGTGGTCTTTTTCTTGAGAAATTTCCTGGTCTCGATATGATTTCGTTTGGCCCAACACTACGGGGAGTTCACTCACCTGATGAGAAAATCAATATCGGGACGGTTGATAAGTTCTGGCGACTTCTTGTCGAAGTAGTTGCTGCTTATTAGTGGTAAGACAATAATTATAATAATAAATTTTCCGATACCCTTTGAATTGTCCTTGTTAAATTGTATATTTAAATAGCGGGTAGAGGATTTATCTGATGTTAAAATGTTTGTTCATTATTAAGGAAAGAAAATGTATATCGATCATTAAAAACCATAATCATGTCAAATAAATTAATCACTGTTGCTACTTTGGAGCTTGGCAATCAGGCCATTATGATAAAGGGATGGCTCGATTCCGAAGGTATCGAGAGTTATATTCTTGATCATGGAATAAGTGTTGAAGATGCTGCCCAGTTGGAGAAACAGGTCGAATTACAAGTTTTCGAAAAAGATGTTTCGAAGGCGCTGGAGATAATCGGGAATTTTAAAACCGGGGAAAAGCCTGAAATAGAATCGTCAGATGCTGAAATTCAGTTTATTAAAAAAATACTTGTTCCTGTTGATTTCTCTTCCTGTTCGTTCAATGCCGCTTGTTATGCCGCTCATGTCGCCAAGCAGAAAGGGGCAGAACTCACTTTGGTGCATGTTTACTTTAATCCTGTGACGAACCCGGTTTCATATGATCATTTTTACTCTTTTCCGGCCAATGTCGCGGAAACGATCAATGGAATTGTTGAAAATGCAACCGAAATAATGAAAGAATTCATTGGAAAGCTGAACACTTATATGGTTGATAAAGAAATTTCAACCATTCCATTGAAATCAGAATTAATCGGGGGAATAGCGGAGGAAGCAATTCTCGATTTCGCAGAGGTTGGTCAATACGATCTGATGATTGTCGGTATTTACGGAAAGGAAACCATGGAAAACTGGTTTGGAAGCTTTATGGGCGCCATTATCAATAAAGCTACAATCCCGATATTGGCCATTCCAAAACATGCATCGTACAAAGAATCGATGTTCAAACGTTTGATGTATGCAACCAATTTTGATAAATCGGATGGAATGGCTATACGGCAATTGATCAGGATTGCGATGCCTCTTGAAACTCATATCAGCGTTGTCCATATTGACGAAACGAGCGATAACCCGTTTCTTAATTATGACTTAATCCATTTTCAGGAGAAATATGTTGGAAATGTTGATCAGGTAAAAATGGATTTTGATCTGATTGTCAATAAAAATCGGGCACGTGGAATTGAAAATTATATTATTGATCATGAAATTGATATCATTTCGGTAACCTCTCATAAGCGGAATATCATTACTTCTTTGTTCAAACCAAGCCTGACTAAAGAGTTATTATTCCGGCTTGAAATACCAATGCTTATATTTCACCCGAAATCAAATTAGTTTATTTGTAACCCAATTAAAGCATAAAAAAAATATTTGCGGATGGAATATTTTCAGATAAAGATTTTGTACTATACAATAAAAAAAAGGCGTTCGTCAGTTCAGGGAATACTGTTCGTATTTATACTTTTCTCGATTTTCTCTTGCTCATCTTTAAAAAAAATCGGTATTCAGGTTGCCGTTCAACCCGAATACCCGATTGGGGAGGATATACAGAGCCTGGCTTTACTCAACAGAAGTATGACCATTCAGTTTACCAATAATAAATCAGATGCGCTGGAGCGAATTTTAATTATGAATAAGATGTCAATGGATACTGTTTTCCAGGACAGTATTGCTGCTGACACTGCAATCCAGGTGGCTGCCAGTGCACTTTTTGAATCGGGCAGGTTTGATGCAGTTGTTCCAAAAGAGCGGAATATTATTCGCACTGACAGCAATGAAATAGTCAAGCCAATCAGTATAACTTTTATTAACCAGGTATGCAGGGATTTTAAGGTGGATGCAGTACTAATACTCGAGATGTTTGCTGAACGACTGGATACAAAATACTATTTACATACTTATTATGAACCTAATGAATATAGTGCAGCCACCGACATTGCCTATTTCTCGGAATGGCGACTTTACAGGCCCGATAACCTGAAACCAGTGGTCCGGTTTCAGGTTGGCGATTCGATATTCTGGAAGGCCACTGGTTTATCAGTTGAAGAGGTGTATTCACAAATGCCAAGGACAAAAGAGGCATTGGTTGGAGGCGGGATTGCTTCAGGTTTGAAAATATCGGGATATATAAGTCCAAATTGGGTCAATCAAACCCGTTATTACTACGCAACCGGGAAAGATGAGATTGATACCGCGATACCTTTAATTAAAAATAATAAGTGGGAAGAGGCAGCTGCAATCTGGACTAAATATGAACCTGTTTATTCGGGAACGATCAAAAGTAAAATAGAATTCAATCTGGCATTGGCCGCTGAAATGAACGGAAATATTGATCTCGCCATCGAATGGGGACTTAAATCGTATAAGACCCGGTATACCAAAACGATAGAAGTTTACCTCAATAATCTTGAGAAAATCAGGACCGCAAAACAAAAAGAAATTAAGAAGAGTTATTAAGTAATTAAACCTATTTATTGTCGTATTTTTTTACTCACACCTAAGCCCGATAAACGTTCGACTGAGCTCACGTCGAAGGCTCGGCCTTCCTCCCTCTCTTCACGAAGAGAGAGGGCAGAATCAGCCAGCTGTCTGATGATGGGGGTGAGTCATGATATTTGACCAATATTGTATAGAACATTGTTTCATTCTAATTACTCAGTGCAGAACTTTGGTATTGTTTTTGTTAACTAATTCATTATAAAAAGGTATTCCCTAACCAATGAATTGACAAAACAATCCTTTTATGATCCACCTGACTAAAATGCGGTATTTAGGAAGCTATTCAGTCCTAAA
>Ga0208789_1001544_pt1 | contig 12528 bp, 5 predicted proteins | sample Methanotroph_Enr_FD_187368 | JGI IMG/M metagenome (GOLD analysis project Ga0208789, IMG submission 187368) | Enriched soil microbial communities from Old Woman Creek wetland in Ohio, USA - Methanotroph_Enrichment_5 (SPAdes) (version 2) | ecosystem: Environmental > Terrestrial > Soil > Wetlands...
AAATCAGATCATTTATTGATGATTTCCGTGATTTAGTTATGGTACTCGCTTGTGCCTTGTCTAATTTTAAACTAAAATATCAATAACAAACTAACTTATATAAACTCTATTTTCAATTCAAATTTTTGTCTATTGAGATGAGTATATCTTTTGAAAAGTAGGAAATTAACGGATTAAAAATCCTCAGAATACAAGAACTGGGATCGCAGATCCCAGTAATCAATGCGCAATTTTCAGCATTTAATGAACATATCAGGAAGGATGGGGGTAATCGCCGCTGTGTTGTTAATAGAGTGGAGTTATTTCAGCCTTCCGGCCAGTTTTTAGGCAAATAGAAAGTGTTGTTTTTATCTACATACACAGCCACAGAACCCATGTCGAATGGAACGCCATTCAGGATAGCAACCGAGCTATATGCCTGAACTTCGAGAGTTGCATTGCCTTTTTTGACTACCAGCTTTGGTGCCTGGTCTTTTTCAGTTACGATGCTGTTGTCCATTCCGGCAAACACAGAATATGTTTGGCGAATATATCGCCAGTAAGCTCGTTTAAAGGTTTTTTAAGGCCGGCAACTTTATACAGGTAACTTGTTCACGTCTTTGTTACGGACATTGTCGGTCAGTCGGTCGTAAACGGCCAGAAACACTTCTTCGCCGGTGTGTCCGCCTGAGGTGAATCCGAACGTGCTGCGGTCGTTCATAAACGTAGTGATATAATGGGTCATGTTCTGGCTGTGGCTCACTTCCATGTAGTTTTCAGCTTTGTAGTTTTTAGAACTTAGCAGCAATTTTACCTCATCGTCGGTCAGATCAATGCCCGTGTATTGTTTGAAAGTGGCTTTCATGTCTTCGGGTTTGGTATTTATCAGTATTTTTTCCATAGATTAATCTTAATTGAATAGGGTTTATTTATTTGCTTGATACTTTGCATTTTGTTTTGTAAAAGTACATACAATAAAATGAATGGATTGAGAATTCCTGCTCAAAAAACATTAAATTCGGACCATATCTCAGATAAATACAATTTTGGAAATGCCAATTTCTAAGTTGGTTACACTTCATGTACAAGCTTTTTTATATCCAATTAAGAAAAACCCCGGAAAAAATACAGGAATTCTAAAAAACCAATTACATTTGTATTTTAATTAAATTTTCCATTATCTACCTTTTTTCTGGTTTGTATGAAATCAATCATCTACAAGGGAAATCGTGTTATTTCCCTGATTCTTGTTGCTTCGTTTCTTTTTGTGTTGCCATCGTGCGATAAAAGGCTGAAACCGCTGAAAATTGACCCGGCCTTTGCAGCCTACGTTATTTCATTTACGTCGGGTGTAGTTTCAAACTCTACCAAAGTACAGGTGCGGTTGGTGAATGAAGTGCCCGAAGCCGTTCCTGGAAAAGCATTGCCTTTCAATCCTTTCTCGTTAAGTCCCGGAATAGATGGCGAAGTGAAATGGGTGGACAAGCAAACCATTGAGTTTACACCCGAAAAACCATTACCATCGGGCGAGATTTACACGGTGGATTTTAATTTGGATAAGTTCGTGAAAGTTCCGGATAACCTGAAAACGCTGACATTCCGGTTTCAGGTAAAGCATCAGGGGATTAAATATGAGTTCAACGGCATCTCGCCAGTAAATGTGAACGAGAAAAAATGGCAACAAGTATATGGTATTTTTTACACAGCCGATGTTGTTGATGCTGTTACATTTGAAAGTATTGTGAAAGCTTCGGGCGATGGAAATGAATATCCATTGAGTTGGAAACACAGCGCTGATGGCACGGTGCACGAATTTTCCATTGACAGCGTGGAAAGGAGAAACGTGCATACGAACATAAAAATAGCATGGGAAGGCACAAGAATAGGAGCAAAGGAGGATGGTTCGGAGATTTTTGAAATGCCAATGCTTGATGAATTCAAGGTGATTCACGTAAAGACAGAAACCAATCCGAAAACGTCTATCGAACTGTTTTTCTCTGACCCGTTGAGCAAAATCCAGGATATCACAGGGTTGTTTAAACTGGATCCGGCTGCCGGAGAAAATGTAATTATAAATGGGAATGTGGCAAGCATTATTCCTCAACGCACTATTACGGGCAACGTAAGAGTAACTGCATTTGCCGGCCTGAAAAATATATTTGAAAAACCGCTTGGAAGTGATTTTATTACCGTGGTTCAGTTTGTGAGCCTGAAACCGCAGGTGGAACTCATTGGCGATGGTGTTATTGTTCCCAACACGGTTGGTATTTTATTTCCATTTAGGGCCGTGAGTCTTTCCGGTGTGGATGTGAAGATTATTCAGATTTATGAGAACAATATAGTTCAGTTTTTGCAGGCTAACCAACTCAACGGTAACCAGGAAATTAAGCGGGTAGGGCGTGTTGTCTACAAACAGGAAGTAGCGCTGACATCCGACAATCCGATTGATTATAACGTGTGGAATAACTTCTCGCTGGATTTATCCAAACTCATTGAACCCGAACCCGGAGCCATTTATCGGGTCGAAATATCTTTCCGCAAAAAACATTCGCTTTATCCATGTACGGGTGGCACTAAAGTAGAGTCGTACGTAGAACCCGAAGATCCCAATGATAGTTACAACGAACCACCGGCAGATTCTTATTGGGGGTATTATGAAGATGAAGGAGGATATTACGGCGAAGGTTATAACTGGCAGGAAAAGGACGATCCTTCCAAAGATTCCTATTACATGCTCGGAGCCCATAAAGTGGCGCGAAACGTACTGGCTTCTGATTATGGGATTATTGCCAAGGGCGGCAGCAATAATGAATATTTTGTGGCGGTAACCGACCTGCGCACGACAGATCCTCTCAAAGGCATCGACATTGAATTCAGGAATTTGCAGAATCAGCCAATGGCCACTGTTACCACCAACTCGGATGGCATGTGCAACGTAAAACTGACAGATAAGCCTTTTGTGCTGATTGCCAAAAAAGACAAGCAACGCGGTTATTTGCGTTTGGATGATGCGTCGTCGTTATCGCTCAGTATGTTTGATGTGAAAGGAGAGGAATTGAAAAAAGGCGTGAAAGGATTTATCTACGGCGAACGTGGCGTTTGGCGTCCGGGCGACATTCTGTTCCTGACTTTTATTCTGGAAGATAAAAATAATGCCTTGCCGCCAAACCATCCGGTGGTGATGGAACTCTACAACCCCATGGGTCAACTTTCGCAGCGCGTGGTGCGGTCGACAAACGTGAACGGATTCTACAGTTTCAATGTAAAAACACCCGGTAATGCGCCCACCGGAAACTGGACGGTGAAAATGCTGGTGGGCGGATCTACTTTTGCCCGGACACTGCGGGTGGAAACGGTGAAACCGAACCGAATGAAGATAAACCTGAACTTCCCTTCGGCAATTTTACACAAAGGTGTTACAGAAAACGGCAAATTACAGGTGAACTGGCTCTATGGCGCTCCGGCTTCCAACTCAAGAGTAACGATTGATGCTACGGTGGCTTCGGCCAAAACGACTTTTGAGAGTTGCAAAGGCTTTGTTTTTGATGACCCGACAAAAACCTTTTCGTCGCAGGATATTTCCATTTTCAAAGGTAACGTAAGTGCGGATGGATCCGCTGATGTAAATTTTAAATTCGATTTGGCCGCCGATGCTCCGGGTATGGTGGCGGTGCAAATGAAGACTTACGCTTTTGAAGCAGGCGGTGATTTCAGTGTGGACAGGGCTGTGTTCAATTATTCGCCTTTCAACGTGTATGTTGGCGTAAAAATCCCCGAAGGAAAAGGCTGGAATAATGCGCTGTTTTCCGACGAGAAAAACCTGGTGCCAATTGCATTGGTAAACGAGGATGGAAAACCGATGTCCGGAAAGGTAAAGATTGAGATTTACAATGTGTACTGGCGATGGTGGTGGGACCAGTCGGCCGAAGAAAACATGGCCGATTACGTTTCCAGTCAACATGCCAACCTAATGAAAACGGAATATCTGGATATTCGAAATGGAAGGAAAATCTACGAGATGAATCTGGGTGGCGAATACTGGGGACGTAAATTTATCCGCATAACCGATATGAACGGCGGACATAGCACCGGTGCAATTTTTTACACCACCTATAAAGGCTGGTGGAGCAACGCCGGAAGCGAGAACCCTGGCGGTGCTGAAATGTTGATGTTCCAAACCGACAAAAAGCAATATAAAGTAGGTGAAAATGTGTCGGTGGAATTGCCGGTTACACACAAAGGGCGTGCTTTAATCAGCATTGAAACCGGAAGCAAAGTGATTCAGAATTTCTGGTTTACACCCGAAGAGGGCAAATCCCGCTTCGATTTTAAAGTAACGCCAGAAATGGCTCCGAATATCTACATTCACGTTTCGTACATTCAACCACACAACCACAGCAGAAATGATTTTCCTATCCGCATGTATGGCGTTCAGGCGGTGGCGGTGGAAGATCCTTCGACGCATCTTACACCGGTGATAACGATGAAAAATGCGTTGAAACCGATGAAAAAATTCAATGTGACCATTAAAGAAGCCAGCGGGAAACCAATGACCTGTACTGTGGCGGTTGTGGATGAGGGGTTGTTGGATTTGACAGGCTTCAAAACACCAAATCCATGGGAAAATTTCTACACGCACGAAGCCCTTGGCGTTCGAACGTGGGATTTGTACAAGTATGTTGCGGGAGCATTTACCGGAAAATTGTCAGGGTTGTTCTCCATTGGCGGTGACTTGTATCTGAACAAAAACGGAAAGGAAAACAATAACCGCTTCAAACCGGTGGTACTTTTCCAAACACCAATCTCTATTGAAAGAGGTCAAGCTAAAACACTGGCGTTTACCATGCCAAATTATATTGGGTCGGTACGGGTAATGGTTGTTGCGGGTAATAAAGGAGCTTATGGTTCGGCAGAGAAAGCAGTTCCGGTGAAGCAATCGCTGATGGTGTTGGCTACTTTGCCGCGTGTGATTAGTCCTACTGAAATAATCAAGGTGCCGGTAACAGTTTTTGCTACCGACAAATCTGTTCGTAATGTAACGGTGGATTTTGCAACCGACCGGAATTTTGAGGTACTTGATGGCGGCCGTCGTAGAATTACTTTCGATAAAACCGGCGATAAAATCGTGGAATTTACCGTTCGGGCTAAAGACCGGATTGCACAGGGTAGAATCGTTATCTCGGCCGTTTCGGGAAGTAATAAGGCAACGTCGGAAACCAATTTGCAAATAAGAATGCCGAATCCACCGGTGACAAATGTGATTACCGCTTCGATAAAACCGGGTGAAACATGGTCGCAGACCATTACGGCTGTGGGCATTAATGGGACGAACTCAGGTGCGGTGGAAATTTCAAGGATGTATCCGATAAATCTGGAAAAAAGTCTGAACTACCTCATTCAATATCCGCATGGTTGCATTGAACAAATTACTTCCGCGGCATTTCCGCAGTTGTTTCTGCAGAATGTGATGGATCTGAGCGACGTTAGGAAAGGCGACATTGAAACAAATATCAATGCTACGCTGGCTAAAATAAAATCGTATCAAATGGCTAATGGCGGATTCGCTTACTGGCCCGAAAATTCGTATGGCGTAAGCGGCTGGGGAACAAACTATGCCGGGCACTTTATACTCGAAGCGCAGGCACGCGGTTACCAGTTGCCGGTTGGGTTGTTAGACCCCTGGGTGAGCTATCAGACTTCGCAAGCCAATAACTGGCAGCCTAAAACGAACGATTACGGTTCGGATTTAATTCAGGCCTATCGACTTTATACGCTGGCACTGGCTAAAAAACCCGCTTTGAGTGCTATGAACCGAATGCGTGAAACGGGCGGCATAACCGACGCTGCCAAATGGCGACTGGCTGCGGCTTATGTTGTAGCCGGAAAAGCTGATATTGCCGGACAGATTGTCAACGGATTGAGTTTGAAACCGAATAAAAGTGTAAATTATTGGGATACGTATGGAAGTCCCGAACGCGACGAAGCGATGATGCTGGAAACACTGGTGTTATTGAAACGTATGGCACAAGCCAAACCGTTGGTTGAAGATATGGCAAATGTGCTTTCGTCAAACCAATGGTTGAGTACGCAATCGGCTGCCTATATGCTGTTGGCCGTTTCGAAATACGCCGGAATAAATTCAGCGGGTGAAAATCTGGTTTGCGATATGACAATTGATGGCGCAAAAGTCCGGGTGAATACAGCCAAACCAATTTATCAATCTCAACTGAATTTCAATGCCGGATTGAGAAAGTTGGTGAGCATAACCAACCGCTCCAAACAGAATATGTATGTCCATGTTCAGCAGCAGGGCATTCCGGTGATGAAGTCACAGGCGGCAGTTTCAGAAAATCTGAATCTCTCCGTTCGTTATCTGGATATGAAAGACAGGCCGGTTAATCCAACTTTAAAACAAGGCATCGATTTTTATGCCGAAATTACGGTGGTTCATCCGGGAGTTCGCATGAATTATACCGACCTGGCGCTTTCGCAGCTTTTCCCATCCGGCTGGGAAATTATGAGTTCCCGTTTGGATGCCGTGAAAAGTTCCCGCTTTAAAAGCGATGTTGTCCGTTATCAGGATATCCGCGACGATAGGGTGTACATGTATTTCGATTTGGATAAGGGGCAGAAAAAGGTATTCAAAGTTTTGTTGCATGCCGCTTACCTCGGATCGTTTTATATGCCATCGGTTCAGTGCGAAGCCATGTACGATAATACCATTCAGGCTAGAACGACAGGACAATGGATAAAGGTGGTGAAATAGATTTTTATTTGTACAAAAAACAACTCTAATTTAAAACTCACATTTATCAAAACTTTTCAAAATTTCAAACACTGGTGCATCAAACACCGCTTGCAGTATCCAAAGCCACGGTTTTGGATGCTGTCTGTGTTTTTTGTGCTGGCAGTCTGGTTTTATTTTTCGCTGCCAAAGCCGTTGTTTCATGCTACGTATTCCACTATTATCGAAGATCGCAATGGCAATTTTATATCGGCGCGCATTGCTCCCGATTATCAGTGGCGTTTCCCCATGTCCGATTCTGTTCCGTACAAATTCAGTGAATCCATTCGTTGTTTCGAAGATGAATATTTTCGCTATCATTTGGGTGTAAATCCCGTTTCCATCGCTCGTGCTTTTGCTCAGTACATCAAAAAGAGGAAAGTGGTCAGCGGCGGAAGCACGCTTAGCATGCAGGTTATTAGAATCAGTAGGAATGAGCAGAACCGTAATATTTTTTCGAAAATATATGAAATGATACTGGCTTTTCGTTTGGAGTTAGGTTATAGCAAGGATGAAATTATGAATCTGTACGCTTCGCACGCTCCTTTTGGAGGTAACGTGGTTGGGTTGGAAGCAGCATCGTGGCGGTATTACAATCGTCCGGCTAACAGGCTTTCGTGGGGCGAAACCGCGGCATTGGCCGTTTTGCCGAACGCACCGGCGCTTGTTTTTCCGGGAAAAAATCACACCATTTACCTGAAAAAGCGAAACCGCCTGTTGGATAAGCTTCATCGACTCAAAATTATTGATGCCAATACCTGCGAATTGGCCAAATCAGAACCCTTGCCCGATAAACCACAAGCTTTACCACAATTGGCAACCCACTTATTGAATAAAGTGGTGAATGATGGTTATTCAGGCCAACGAATTCAAACGACACTCGATAAAAAAACACAGCAGTTTGTCACTTCCGTTGCCACTAAATTTGCCCGTTATTATGCAGAGAATTACATTAATAATGTGGCGGTACTGGTATTGAATACTAAAACCGGAGAGGTGTTGGCGTATGTTGGTAATGCTGAAATTTCGGGGAAGAAAACTGCCCAATATGTTGATAATGTCATTTCCAACCGAAGTTCGGGAAGTATTTTGAAACCATTCTTGTATGCCACCATGCTTAATGAAGGTGATTTGTTGCCAAATTCGTTAGTAGCCGATATTCCAACACGGTTTGGAGGATATGCACCGGAAAATTTTGAGAAAAGTTACGAAGGAGCTGTTCCGGCAAGTACAGCATTGGCACAATCACTTAATATCCCGGCTGTAAGAGAACTGGAGCAATACGGAGCGGTCCGTTTTCATTCGTTTCTTAAAAATATTGGTTTTACTTCCATTACCCAACCGCCTTCGTATTATGGTTTGTCGTTGATTTTGGGTGGGGCGGAAGTCAGTTTGCTCGAAACCACTTCTATATATGCAGCTTTGGGCCGTTCGCTCTTGTCGTACACCAATACGTACGGGAAATATGCGGGCAATGATTATCAACTGGCTCAATATCTGCTGGATAAAGATAAGAACGGGCCTCAGTTGCTGGATCATTCCAAGCTTAGTGCCGGTGCCATTTGGTGTACGCTCGACGCGCTTTCTACGGTTAATCGTCCGTGGGGTGAAATCGGTTGGGAGTATTTTGCATCCAACCATAAAATTGCGTGGAAAACGGGCACCAGTTTTGGTTTGCGCGATGCGTGGTCGGTAGGAGTAACACCTCAATATACGGTTGGCGTTTGGGTGGGCAATTCCAATGGCGAAGGCCGTCCCGGACTGACAGGAGTTACCCATGCTTCGCCCATCATGTTTGAGGTTTTCAAATATCTGAACCCAACAAGTTGGTTCGAGGAGCCTCGTTCAGACATGGAGCGTATAGCCGTTTGCCGGCAAAGCGGTTTTCGGGCAACAGATAATTGCGAAGTCGATACCGTTTTTGTCCCTAAGCGTGGTGTGAAAGTCAAAGCTTGTCCGTTTCACCAGTCCGTTTTTCTGGACACCACTGAAACATACCGTGTTACCGGTTCTTGTTATCCTGTCGGGCAAATGCATATTGTTTCGCGATTCGTATTGCCGCCGTCGCAGGAATTTTTCTATCGGAAACTCCACCCCGAATATAGTATGCTTCCACCTTACATGACCGGTTGCATTCCACCCCGGGAACATGTGCTGGATATTATGGAGCCGGATAATAATACGGCTATTTATATTCCCAAAGGCATTGAAGGTGAGCAGGGAATGTTGATTTTTGAAGCTGTGCATCGTAATCCGGATGCAACACTTTTCTGGTATATCGACAGTGAATATATAACCCAAACCAAAGGTACACATAAAATCGAAGTGTCGCCATCCGTTGGAAAACATATTCTTACAGTAGAAGATGAAGGAGGAAATATTGTGAAGCGGAGGTTTAAGATTTTGGGGAAATAAAGTTGCAATTTAAATGATTATAAGGTTATTTTGTAAATAAATGTATATATTTGTGCCTTATTGTTTACTAACCCTAAAATAAATTTGTATGAAAGCACAACATCTTCCTGCAATTCTTTTTGTTTCAATTTTAATGTTATTCACTTCCTGCGAACCGAATGCCATAGACGGCGACTCCAATTACTGGAATTCAAGTACTTTGATTCGCCTTCATTTAAATGGCAAAGTGAAAACCCTGACTTCCAGCAACGGAATACAAACCGATAGTTATAATCAGGATGGATTTATAACCAAATCTGTTTATACTTCAACAGATGGAACTTCTACCACCACTTACAATTATGCTTCAACCGGTGAGTTAACAAGTACTGATTTCGTGTCTACAATAGGTGAAGGAGCTTCTTATTCAACTAATTATGAGTATGGAAATACTGGGAAATATGTTGTTCAGCATCCGTTTCATATTATGATGTCCGGATTAGTCCCTGAATTGAAATCATCAGTAAATCAATGGGGAAGAATGGATTATGTGTTTAATGGTAATACAATGCTTCTGATTACCACAAGTGTTTCAGATGGAATTACTTACAAAGATACTGCGACAGTACTTTACAGTGGAAAATATCCGACAAGCCTGACTACTACCGGAAGTTTTGCTAAAGACATGACTTATGCTTCAAACGGCATGTTCCTGACTTATACAGAAGGTTTTCAGGGAACAGGTTATTATGATGAACGTAAGTATTACTTTAAACCGGATAATAAATTTATGTTGACTGATTCGGTAGTTCATAATTCAACCAATGAGTACGGTTCTAATCACAGTGCTACAAAATACACCTACGATTCAAAGAAAAATGTTATTAAGGAAGAATCGGCATCCGGAACCTATGATTATAGTTATGTGTACGACTCCAACGATAACTGGACTTCTAAAACTACAAAATATAAAAGTGCCGGTTCAAGCACATGGGGCAGCCCTGATACTGAAACCCGCTCAATTATTTATTGGTAATCTTCTGGTTACTTAAAGAAAAAGCTTGTTCCATTTGCGGAGCAAGCTTTTTTTTTGCAAAAATATATTGGTTGTATTAATTCAGTTGTAAACAATTTATTACAAATGTAAACAATATATAATTGGAAGTTGTTTTTTCATCAACTGTAAGTCCCCAAATAGATATCGGATTAAAATGTTGGTCAATCCGTAAAAGCAAATGATATGAGACGTTTTTTACTTTTTGCAACTTGTTTATTACTATCGATTTATACTTCAGCGCAAACTGCACCGGTAGCATCTCCAGATACTATAATAACAATCGAAGATACCCCTGCTACATTCAGTGTCACAGCAAACGACACAGATATTAATGGGAATATCAATGTCTCAACTGTAGATTTAAATCCCGCATTAGCAGGTATTCAAAGCACATTTATTGTTTCCGGGGAAGGGGCATATCAGACTAACGGTTTAGGTGGTGTTACATTTATCCCGGTTTTAAATTACAATGGAACAGCAACCCCTGTAAATTATACCGTCAGTGACTCTTTAGGTGCTGTATCCAATATCTCGGCAATAAATATTACCGTCACAGCCGTTAATGACGCACCTTCATTTACTAAAGGATTGAATCAAGCGGTTTGTGAAAATAGCGGGGTTCAAACGGTAAATAATTGGGCAACAGCTTTGAGTGCGGGTCCGATTAATGAATCTTCCCAGTTACTTTCATTTACTGCCACCAATAATAATAACACATTATTTGCAGTACAACCAGCCATTAATGCAGCGGGAAACCTTACATATACTCCGGCTCTGAATCAAAACGGTTCGGCAACAATTACTGTTCATATCAATGATAATGGTGGTATTGCTAATGGTGGTGTGGATAAATCTGCCGATCAAACATTTAGTATAACAATAAATCCACTTCCTGTCCCAACCTTCACTGCTTCTGCTGGAATAACTACCTGCGTTGCTACCGATGTTACTTATACCACCCAGAGCGGTGGCGGAATAACCAATTACGTCTGGAGTGTTCCCGGCATTTTAGGTACGGATTACAGCATAACTTCCGGTGGCATTGGGACATCGAGCAATACTGTTACTCTTAAATGGTTAACGGCAGGCAGTAAAACCGTTACGGTCAATTACAGCAATTCGAGCAGTTGTGCTGGCTTAACTCCGGCAACAAGTACTACTACAGTTTCAGCCCTTCCTGTCCCAGCGTTTACAGTTTCAGCGGGGACAACTACTTGCGTGGGTACCGATGTTACTTATACCACCCAGAGCGGTGGCGGAATAACCAATTATGTCTGGAGTGTCCCCGGCATTTTAGGTACGGATTACAGCATAACTTCCGGTGGCATTGGGACATCGAGCAATACTGTTACTCTTAAATGGTTGACAGCAGGTAGTAAAACCGTAACAGTCAATTACAGCAATTCGAGCAGTTGTGCTGGTATAATTCCTGCAACAAGTACTACTACAGTTTCAGCCCTTCCTGTCCCAACCTTTACTGCTTCTGCGGGTTTAACTACCTGTGTTGGTATCGATGTTACTTATACTACCCAGGTTGGCGGCGGAATAACCAATTATATCTGGAGTGTTCCCGGCATTTTAGGCACGGATTACAGTATAACTTCCGGTGGCATTGGGACATCGAGCAATACTGTTACTCTTAAATGGTTGACAGCAGGTAGTAAAACCGTAACGGTCAATTATAGCAATTCGAGCAGTTGTGCTGGCTTAACTCCGGCAACAAGTACCACTACTGCTATTGCATTGCCTGTTCCAACCTTCACTGCTTCTGCTGGAATAACTACCTGCGTTGGTACCGATGTTACTTACACTACCCAGAGCGGTGGCGGAATAACCAATTATATCTGGAGTGTTCCCGGCATTTTAGGCACGGATTACAGTATAACTTCCGGTGGCATTGGAACATCGAGCAATACTGTTACTCTTAAATGGTTGACAGCAGGCAGTAAAACAGTAACAGTCAATTACAGCAATTCGAGCAGTTGTGCTGGTATAATTCCTGCAACAAGTACTACTACAGTTTTAGCCCTTCCTGTTCCAACCTTTACTACTTCTGCGGGTTTAACTACCTGTGTTGGTATCGATGTTACTTATACCACCCAGACAGGTGGCGGAATAACTAATTATATCTGGAGTGTTCCCGGCATTTTAGGCACGGATTACAGTATAACTTCCGGTGGCATTGGGACATCGAGCAATACTGTTACTCTTAAATGGTTGACAGCAGGCAGTAAAACAGTAACAGTCAATTACAGCAATTCGAGCAGTTGTGCTGGTATAATTCCTGCAACAAGTACTACTACAGTTTTAGCCC
>Ga0208789_1001545_pt1 | contig 12504 bp, 14 predicted proteins | sample Methanotroph_Enr_FD_187368 | JGI IMG/M metagenome (GOLD analysis project Ga0208789, IMG submission 187368) | Enriched soil microbial communities from Old Woman Creek wetland in Ohio, USA - Methanotroph_Enrichment_5 (SPAdes) (version 2) | ecosystem: Environmental > Terrestrial > Soil > Wetlands...
GTTCCTCGGCTTTTTTAATCGCTCCCGTCATCCCCTTGGGCCCCGGCGTCAAAACCAGCTCCGCCCCGTATGCCTTCAAGAGGTTGCGCCGCTCTACGCTCATGGTCTCCGGCATGACCAGGATGAGTCGATACCCCCTGGCGGCAGATACATACGCGAGGGCAATGCCTGTATTGCCGCTGGTGGCTTCGATGATGACAGTCTCCTTGGTCAATAGCCCCTTTTGCTCCGCGTCCTCGATCATGGCAAGGCCGATCCTGTCCTTGACGCTGCCGCCCGGGTTGCAAGCCTCTAATTTTGCTACGACCTCGGAATCGGCCCCGGCAAAGCGCGACAGTCGCAAAAGCGGCGTCCGTCCGATCAGATCGGTGATGCTCTCCGCAATGTTAGACACAGGATGCCCTCCTTTTGTTGTGCATCTGCCTTGAGCGACGTCCCATCGGCTCAGCTCGACGAGGTTGTGATTGCACGTCGTTCCCGACACTGGCACGATCGCAGAACAAAAAAAAGGCCAAGGGAAACCTCTTCCCGTGGGAAGAAGTACCTTGGCCTCCAGTATTTCTGGTCAACCATGTCTTAAATTTTTAGAGCAGTCGGCACTCTCAACGGAGCAGCTGCTCTCAGTAATCACGTCTCCTGGCGCCGTTCCCGACCATGCCGGGCCCAATCCCCTCGTATCGGATCACCCAGACTGACCCGCCACTTTATCCTATTAAATAGGTAGACTTGATATACATCTGGCGCCGAACTTTGTCAAGGAATTTTTCCTGAAGCACTCAACGATGAGCGAGGCGCCTCATTTGAACCGAGCCTGGGCTAGCAACGACAAGAGCCATCAGACAAAAAAAGCGGCCCCTCCGACAGATTCGGAGGGGCCGCTTTATTTTGTGAAATGGTGCGCCCGGAGAGATTCGAACTCCCGGCCCCAAGATTCGTAGTCTTGTGCTCTATCCAGCTGAGCTACGGGCGCAATATGTTTTGTTCGGCAGTCGGTGGCTGGAGGAAAACTCGAGGGGTTAGCCGGTCGCCGAACCCCTCTTCTTAATGGTGCGCCCGGAGAGATTCGAACTCCCGACCTACGGATTCGTAGTCCGTTGCTCTATCCAGCTGAGCTACGAGCGCTAACTTTATGTCAATTGGCCGCTACGTAATCGACCAACGTGAAACCGTACTGCGGATGCGTAAAGGAATGGGTGGTCGGATACAGCGTGAACAACCAGCCCCGGTAAATCTCTTTGTTCCCCTCGCGGATCACCAGCTGTGCCGCCGGGTTCCTCAGTTCGTTGGACTGCGAGGTCAGCGTGGTGCCTTCCATCACGAAATGCGGCAGGAAGTTCTCCACGGTCAGTGTCAGGTTCGAACCGGGGAGCTGGAACTCGGTGCCGATATCGATCCGGTATACCTCTTGTCGCTTCGCGTTCTTGTCGGCAACAGAGATCTTGACGGCCTTCCACTTCCCCCTGACGCTATCCGGAACGACCACCACCGAGGACTGCTTGACCGGTTGCTGCGGTTTGACTACTGCGGCTGTGCGTTTCTCTTTCTCGTTGCAACCTGCTACAGCAACCATAGCGACCAAAGACAAAACCATCAGTTTCATCAATCGCTTCAAAAAAACCTCCACAGCTGCCTGCACTTCACCTGCGTTCTTGCAAAAAAATGGCGGAGAGCAAGGGATTCGAACCCTTGATACCGGTTTCCCAGTATACTCGCTTAGCAGGCGAGCGCCTTCGGCCACTCGGCCAGCTCTCCGTTTTCAACCTGTCGGTTCGGTGCTGCAAAATCTAGTATGGCGGAGGAAGTAGGATTCGAACCCACGGAACTTTCGTTCAACGGTTTTCAAGACCGCCGCCTTCAACCACTCGGCCATTCCTCCAATCGTTAGCTGATCCTCTCCAGCCCACCCATGTAAGGTATGAGCGCCGCGGGAATGAGCACCGAACCATCGGCCTGCTGGTAGTTTTCCAGCACTGCCACGACGGTTCTCCCGACTGCGAGGCCCGACCCGTTCAGCGTGTGGACAAATTCCGGCTTTGCCTTCTCGTCCGGTCTGAACCGGATCGACGCCCGGCGGGCCTGGAAATCTTCGAAACAGCTGCAGGAGGAAATCTCCCGGTAGCAGTTCTGTCCCGGCAGCCAGACCTCGATGTCGAAGGTTTTGGCGGCGGAGAAACCTATGTCGCCGGTGCAAAGCTCAACCACGCGGTAGGGGATTTCAAGCCGGCGCAGCACCTCCTCGGCGTGGCCGAGCAGTTTCTGCAGTTCATGGTAGGAGTCCGCGGGAGCGGCAAACTTGACCAGTTCGACCTTGTTGAACTGGTGCTGCCTGATCAATCCGCGCGTATCCTTGCCGTAGGAGCCGGCCTCCTTGCGGAAGCAGGGTGTGTAGGCTACGTAGTTGATCGGAAGATCCGACCCTTTCAGTATCTCACCACGGTGGATGTTGGTGACCGGTACCTCTGCCGTAGGGATAAGAAAAAAATCGACCCCTTCCATGTGGAAGAGATCTTCCTCGAACTTCGGCAACTGACCGGTCCCGGTCATGCTTTCCCTGTTTACCATAAAGGGAGGCAGCATTTCAATATATTTGTGCTCTTCCGTGTGGAGGTCGAGCATGAAGTTAATGAGAGCTCTTTCCAGCCTGGCGCCGGCACCGCGGTACAGCGTAAAACGCGCACCAGTCAGCTTGGCACCGCGTTCGAAGTCGAGGATACCGAGGTCTTCGCCGATTTCCCAGTGCGGTTTCGCCTCGAAGGATAACGCGGCGGGCTCGCCCCAGGTCCGCACCACGACGTTGTCCGCTTCGGACTTGCCGATCGGGGTGGTCTCGTTCGGGATATTGGGGACGGTCATCAGGAAGTTCTGCAGTTCCTCTTCCACGACCTTCAGGGACTCGTCGATTACCTTGATCTTCTGAGAGACCTCGCGCATTTCAGCCATGCGCTCCTGACCCTGGCTTTTGTCTTTCAGGCGGCTGATTTCTTCAGTCACCTTGTTGCGCAATGCCTTGAGGGTCTCGCTCTGCTGCAAGAGTTCGCGACGACGTCCGTCCAGTTCCTTGAAGAGGGCAATATTCACCCCTTCGCCCCTGGTTTTGAGCCGTGCCTCTACAGTCTCCAGATTTTCACGAAGGTATCTCGCGTCGAGCATCGGTTGCGCCTTTACAATCGATTTACCAAAGTTAAACTGTTTAACACCACGCAGCCCGTTAGTCAACGCTTTTTATCAACCAGGGCCACAACCGGAGCCCTAATTGTGGGCGGAGCTGACAATGCCAAGGTTATTTGTTGCCATTGAGATCCCGGAACCGATCAAGGACGACCTGATGAAGCTCACCAAGGAGCTCCCTGTTGCCCGTTGGGTCCCGGCCGAACAGAATCACCTGACCCTGCGCTTCATTGGTGAGGTCGGGCCGCAGGCCTTCGCCGAGATCAAAACCGCCCTGTCCAGCCTGCGCTTCGGCCGGTTCAGCCTTGCACTGGGCGGCGTCGGGCACTTTCCGCCGGGCAGACACCCTCGGGTCCTCTGGGTCGGAGTTGAGCCGAACCCTGCTCTGATCGAGTTACAAATGGATGTGGAACTTGCCCTGGTTGGCACCGGCATCGCGCCGGAGGAGCGTCCCTTTGCCCCCCACCTTACCATTGCCCGCCTGAAAGAGACCGTCCCCGCTGCGGTTTATGCCTTCGAACAGCGGCACGGCGGCCTTGCCTATCCACCGTTCGAAGTAAGCGAAGCCACCCTTTTTTCCAGCGTCCTTAGCAGCCAGGGTGCCACCCACCATAAGGAACTGGTGATCCGCAGCAGGGACGCGTGACTACCGCATAACCGCGAATCGGCACGCGCAGTAGGAGCCGTCGAACGGGTGCGGGTCGAGATGAAGCGTTGCTTCTGAGCTTGGCAGAAGCTCGTCCATTGCAAGGGAGAGACGTGTCAAACGGAGGGAGTTTTCGGAAGCGCCTTACGGTGGAAGGGTACGGGTCGTGGAGCAGGAATCGAGTATACGCTGGCAGGGCCTTCGCCGACGGCGAACTGTTACTTGGACGCCATCAGCTGACACGGTTCCACGGCGGAACGTGCTTGTCAGGCATGACTAAGGCAGCACTGAGGGGCACCCTGGAAACGTATGGAGCGGATCAGGAACCGAGGTACAACCTGCCCGCGGCGTGCGACAACTCACTGCCAAGGAAGAGCCGCAGCAGACAGGTTGCCAGGAAGATGCCCGGCAACAATACAACCAAAACGACGAGCAACGACATTCCTTTGAACGTTTTCCAGACCGCGTTGACAATACTCATGACGTCCTCTCCTCAACATCGTGCATCCGCGCAAAGAGACAGCTCGCCGGCTATTCGCCTGCAGGTAAAGGACTTATCGGTGCGACTCACGCGTTCTGAAGCAGAATGTGGAACCATGATACAACAATAATAATCCGCGGGAAAACGCACTCACCAACCATCCGCTGACGTGTCTTATGCCTGTGGACAACCTGGAGAACTGCCATCCAAGAAAGTCAAAAGCCCGCCTGATCGTTTTCAGATCAAGGCGGGCATCATATTTGGTACTCCAAACAATGGCGGGAAGGACTGTTCCGGCCGAAGGTGTCATCACTCGATAAACATCTCCTGCTTTTGCAGCCTCTTGTAGTAGAAGTTCTGACCGTAAAGGACGGCGGCGGGGTTGTGGCCGGTGACGCGGTCCTTCACGACCAGGGTTGTCACCGGTGCCTTCGAATGCTTGTTGAACAGCATGTCGTGCCCGACGCACAGGCCGAGGATGATGTTCATGTCGGTCTCGAGCGTGTTGCAGATCTCGGCTTGGGCAATCGGGTTGCAGGCCGGCTCGAAGGTGCCGGGCCGCACCTTGTCCTCCTCCTTCAGCCCGAGTTCCTTCTTGTCGATGCTGCCAGCCTTGCAGCAGACGCTCAGAGGGGTGAAGCCCTGGGCAGTGAGGATGGCGCTCAGCCGTTCGCACTCGTCGAGCATGCCGATGCAGGTGGCTATGCCGATCTTCTGGTATCCCATGAGTTTGGCAAAGGCGATGGTGTCCTCAACCCTGGTCCAGCGGGCATTGATGGTGTCGGTACCGGGAATCGGCTGGTAGCAGAGCCCCTCGACGCGGGCGGCGATAAAGGCTATCCGGGCGTCCTCCCCCTCCCCATTCATGATGTCCACGGCTCCCTGGATCGTTTCGGCGTGGCTGTTGGCCGGACAGTTGCCGGGACGCGGCGGCGCGGTCTCCGGATTACCGCTCCAGCAGTTCGTGGTGCCATTTTTCTGCCAGACGGCGTTGCAGCGCGAGCAGGACACAGCTGCGGCGGTTTCCTCTCCCATGGTTCCCTCCTGGTCACTCGTTGGCGGCTGTTTTCTCCTGGGCCAGCACAAACGGCGAGACGATGAGGCAGTGAAACTGCTTTCCCTGCTCCGCGTCCCAAATCTTCACCTGTTGCACGGTCGGCTTGCTCACCAGCCCGGCGGCAACCCAGCGCTCGATCAACTTCACATCGTCAGCCGCGACCCCGACTGCCACCTCGGCCAACTCCAATAACGGATCCACCAGGATGATGCCGCCACGCTCCAGGTGTGCCCGAAGGCTGATCCAATCGGTCACGTCGATCTTTGTAGCCAGCTCTTGCTGCGAGACTGCCTGTTCTGCCACGATAGTTCCCCCCTGCCCTATTTCGGCAGTCTATTCGAAAGATTTTCTGAAATCCGCCACGATCTGGCGCAGCTCCGAGACTTCCTGGCGCAGTTGGGCCACTTCTTCCTCCAACTTCTCCAGCTGCACGGGATCCGCCGACCTTGCCCTGCCGGTTCCTGCTTCCTGTGCCGCTTCCAGGGCTGCGAGGTCCGGCTCTCCGGCGAACAGGTGGCAATAGCGGGATTCCTTGCGGCCGGGCTGACGCGGCAGCCGGACGACAATGGCGGGGGTGCGCTCCATGAGTTCTTCGAGCACCTCCTCCACCTCGGCCAGGTCGGCAAGCGGGTGCATCCTTTCGCACCGGGTCCTTAACTCCCCGACGGTCTGCGGTCCGCGCACCAAAAGCTCGCAGACGATGGACAACTCGGCAGGCGAGAAACGGAACTTCTCCACCAGGGCGTGGCGGTATTTCGAGACCCGGCCACCGGAGCCCGAGAGCAGTGCGTACTGCTTGAAGCGCAAGGAGTCCAGGGCCTTGACCACCTCGGCCTCGTCGAGACTCAGGACCGGGTCGCGGTTGGACTTCTGGTTGCATGCGTTCACCAGGGCGTTGAGCGAAAGCGGGTAATACTCCGGGGTGGTGAGTTCCTTCTCGATCAGGGAACCGAGTACCCGTACCTCGGTGGCATTGAGAACGATATCCATGCGGCCCTCCTTATCACAGCGTAAAAGGTTTCCATTGCCATCCGCAAGGCTGCTTCTGCCCGCTGCACTGGCAGGTCGATGAGCGGTGCGACTTCACGTTGCGGGGTGATCCTAAAGCTTTGCCAGTCCGAGCCGCACGCCCAGGCCGAAGAACAGCGAGCCGGCCACCCGGTTCATGCGCCGCGCCACCGATTCGTGCCGGGTCAGGAATCCCGCAAGCTTGGCGCTGCCGACCACCAGCATCGCCTCCCATGCCAGCGAGACCAGGACCAGGATGACGCCGAGGGTCATGAAGATCACGAACTTGTGCGTCGCGCGGGGGTCGATGAACTGCGGCAAAAAGGCCAGGAAGAAGAGTGCCACCTTGGGGTTGAGCAGATCGACCAGGACGCCCTGGAAGAAGATCTTCCGGTCGCTTGCCGGCAGCAGCGACCCCTTTTCCGACTCGAGCGGTCCGCTGCGGTCGAAGAACGTCTTCACCCCGAGGTAGAGGAGGTAGACTGCTCCCGCGTATTTCACCGCGGTGAAGGCATGGGCCGAGGCCGACAGCACGGCCGAGAGACCGAGCGCTGCGGCGAAGGTGTGCAGCAAGGCTCCGGTGGAGAGCCCCCAGGTGGAGAGCAGGCCGGCCCGGCGTCCTTGGGCCACGCTCCTGGTTACGACGTAGAGGGTGTCCGGCCCCGGCATGACGATGAGTGCCACGCAGGACACGAGAAACAGCGGCAGATGAATAATCCCTTCCATGATCGATCCTTAAAATGGTTGTGCGGTACAAAAATGATTCCCGCTCACCTCCTCCCTTTGAGGAGCAATGGAGCCGGGGGGCTGCTGCCCCGCGTAATTAGGAGGGCGAGCAGGTTGTGGTTGCTACTTCCTGCTGTTCACCAGGTAGATGCCGCTCAGGACCAGGAGCCCGCCCACCGTCTGCGCTACACCGAGGGTCTCGCCCAGGATCGGTATAGAGAGCAGGGCCGTCACCACCGCCTGGCCCAGGAGCGAAACCGAAACGGCGGAGGCCTTCAGGTGCCCGAGGGCATAGTTGATGGCGAGCCAGCCGACCAGATGCGAGATCAGCCCGAGGCCGATCAGGGCCCACCAGGTCCGGGCGCTGAAACCGGTGAGCGGCAGCCCCAGGCTCAGGTTCAACACCAAAAGCAGCGCGGCACCCGCTACGACGGAGACCGTCATGAAGGTGAGCGTATCGTTGACCATGCGCGCCTTCTGGGTGGTCAACAGGTAGGCCGCGTAAAACATGCTGGCGGCGATGCTGAGCAGGTCGCCGGTGTTGAACTGCAGATTCCTGATCCCCGCGACACCGACGATGAGCGACATGCCGATGAGCGACAGCGCGAGGCCGAGCCAGAAGCGCGGGGCGAGGCGTTCCCGGAAGAAAAAGAGCGCGCCCAGCCCGACCCAGATCGGGGCATTGTTGGCCAAAAGAGTCGCGGTTGCCGCCGAGGTGAGCAGCAGGCCCGAGTTCCAAAGGACGAGGTCGGCGGCAAAGAGGGCCCCGCCGGCCGACATGAGCAGCAGGTCGTGCCGCGCCGGGAGCGGCTTGCGGAACCAGAGCCACGCCACGACCAGCGGCGGAGCGGCGAAGAGCAGGCGATAGTAAGCGGAAACGGTGCCGGGTACAGCGGCGATTTTGACGAACAAAGCCGAACAGCCTATGCAGAGGATGCCGCAGACCAGCGCGGCATAGGCGAGGCGGGTTTGTTTCATATCGGGTTACGCCCTTGTCTTTCGGTTAGGCCACACATCAAGGTACCCGATTCGCGGCCGGCGATCAATGGAAAACCTTCGGGCGTAGGCACCACTGGTTGCTGCGCCGTAAACCGCGGCAATCGCTGCCGAAATCGTGCAACGGCGCGGCAGGTTGCCGCCGCGGCAGAGCCGCTGTCCGCTCCCGAATCCGCGGCTTCTTTTGTTGTATAACAATTTTATATTTGGTATGGTGGCGTCGCTGCGCACCGCGCAAAACGCCTAACCAGAGGAGACTGCATGCCGGGCACGTTAAACTACAAAAAGGTCGCCAAGACGATCAAAATCTTCGCCGTGGCCCAGTTCGCGCTGGTGTTAATGCTGGTCTACATGGCTATCCAGTTCCAGGAAAAGTTCAGGTTAATCGGCAGGCCAGACAGGTTCATGCACGCGGTTATCGCCAGTTTCGTGATCCAGATGCTGCTCTTCTACCCGATCTATAAATTCTCCGGCAAAGAGGCGGAACGGGACCTCACCCTCACCTCCAGCGACCTCACAGCCGAGGAACTGAAGGCAATCACCAAGAAGAAACGGTACAGCGACATCATCAAGGCATCAGTCTTTTTCTTCTTCGGCATGTTCATCCTGCAGGCTCCCAACACTCCCATCGTGCTGAGCGTGCTGTACTTCAGCTTCATCCTGACTATCCTCAGCTATCTGCAGTGTTACAACTTCGCTGCCAAGAAACTGGTGAAGCAGAAATAGCTTTCCGAGGTTCCTGCCGAGTGGGACCGGCCTGCGCAGCTAGCGAACCGAAGAGCTGTCGCGGATCTGCACGATGCGCTCCTCGGGCAGGCCGAGCCATTCCAGGAAGCTCTGGTGCCCGGTCGGGTTCTCCCGCTCGAACAGGGAGTGCCAGCGCCCCATAGCGTCGTCGTCCAGGCCGACGGCACGGAACCGATCAGTCCATTCTTCCACGGTTATCTTTTTCCGCATGACCGCCTCCTTTAGCTGAGTGCACCACATTGTTTCACAACCGTGCGATTCCTGTAAAGAGGAACCGCATCGCGCCCCTCGGCGGGCCTGCCCGCAGCCCACCTCTCGGAATATACTTACAGTTTCCAGTAGTTAACAGGTCACAGCCAAGCCGGTGTAAAAAATTTGACGCGTTCCCGTCGATTTTGCTGGACTATCGGCCACCGTCACACGTACCATTCAGCGGATAAGTCACAGGAATCATCAAAATCATTCAAGAAGGAACACGTAAATGGCAACTGCAAAAAAAGGCGACAAAGTACTCATCAACTACACCGGCACCCTCGACGACGGTTCTGTCTTTGACAGCACCCTGAAGGAAGCTGGCTGCTGCGAAGACGACGACTGCAACTGCGACGACGGCGGATGCGAAGATGACGATTGCGGCTGCGGCCACGAGACCGGCCCCATGGAAATCACCATCGGCGCGGAAGACTTCTTCCCGCAGATCGAAGAGGCCCTGATCGGCATGGCACCCGGCGAGAAGAAAACCCTCGTCATCCCGGCCGAGGACGCTTTCGGCGAATACGACGAGGAAGAAGTTTTTGCCATCAGCCGCTCCCAGCTGACCGGCGAGATCGTTCCCGAAGTCGGCATGGAATTGGAACTAACCGGTGACGACGACGAGCCGGTCGAAGTGGTCGTGGTCGAAGTAAGCGAAGAGACCATCACCGTCGATGCCAACCATCCGCTGGCCGGCGAGGACATCACCTACGAGATCGAGCTGCTGAAGATCCTCTAGGACGCCTCACCAGCAACACCAACAACGCTCGACCAGCGGGGAGCCGGCTTCATTGCCGGCTCCCCGCTGCATGTCAGCCTCGCACAGGTCCCTGAACCACCCCTGAAGACATGAACTCTCCGACAAACGATATCGCCAAGCAGTCCGAACCGATCCTGACACGCGGCCAGAGCAGGCTCCCCTGGCTCCCGGGCGAGACCCCGCTCATGCTGGCACCGATGCAGGGGCTCACGAACCGCGCCCTGCGTTCGCTGTTCGTGTCGTGGGTGCGCCCCGACGTAGTCTGGACCGAGTTCATGCGGGTCAACCCCGTTTCGGCGAAGAAGCGCCTCATGCCGAGCGACCTGCGCGAGATCAGCCCCTCCGAGGGGGGCGTGCCGCTGGTGGTCCAGTTGATCGGCCACGGCCGGGACGCCCTGGTTTCCGCCGCCCGGTCCGCGCAGGACGCCGGAGCCGTGCATCTGAACCTCAACATGGGCTGCCCCTACGGCCGGATGACCAGCGGCCTTACCGGCGGCGGGATGCTGAAGCGTCCGGAGCTTTTGGAGGAGATCATCCCTGCGCTGCGCGAGGCGATTTCCGGCACCTTCTCCGTAAAGCTGCGCGCCGGGTATGACGATCCGCGCCAGGTCTTCTCCTTGCTCCCCTTGTTCGAGCGCTCGGGGGTTGACTTCCTGGTGCTCCACCCGCGAACGGTCCGCCAGGCCTACAACGGGTTTGCCGATCATGCCATCACCGCCGAGGTGGTGCAAAAGACCAGCCTGCCGGTCATCGCCAACGGCGATGTGAGAAGCGCCGACGGCGGACTCAAGGTCCTGAAAGAGACCGGTGCTGCCGGCCTCATGCTGGGCAGAGGAGGCGTCGGCGAGCCGATGCTGTTCGAGCGGTTGCGCGGACGGGCCGACGCCGAGCCGGACCTGGCCGAGCGGAAGGCGATGCTGCGCCGCTACCTGCTCGGGCTTATGCCCCTCTACGGCAAGCTTTTCTGCGGCGACGCCCAGGTGCTCTGCAAGATAAAAGGCGTGGTCGCCAACGTCGAGGATCCGGAACTGGACCAGGAACTCAAACGCCTCAAACGCTCGAAGACGCTGGACGCTTTCAAGGACGTCATCGAAGAGCTGTAAGCCTCCCGCACCTCTCCCCTTTTTGCTGCTGGCACCCGCTATTCCTCAGTCGGCTGTTTCCCCAGGTACTTTCTCTGTCGCTTCACGCAATAGCTGCGACCTCCAACCTCTCCCAAACTGTCGCCAGCTCCCCCTCGGCTGCCGCTGAGTCGGGTATTGGGAAAAGGTTTACGGGGCTAAGCCCTCACCCGCCACCTTCGCCAAAGCAGCATGGCTGCGGCGGCCTCTCCCGGAGGACGAGGAGTTCTCTAACCTTTTCGTTTGAAGTGGCCATCCCCCGATCACTTCTCCCAATAATCCTTCGCGAAAAAGAAGAGGGCGACCGCAATCGCCTGGGCCGCTACCGGAAACTGGAACGCGGCGTGGAAGGCCTGGGCCGAGGCGCCGGGGGTGTGCTTCACGAAGGATCCTACGATCACGCCCATCACCTGCTGCATTGATGCCGCCCCCATCAGGACGAAAAAGTTGAGCGAGGTGAGTGCGGTGCCCACGATGCGCACCGAGAACATAGAGCGCACGATAGGGTAGATCATCACTCCGCTGGAAACCGCGAGCCCCAGCGCGTAGAACAGTGCTGCCAGCACCGGTGCGGGGAGCGCCTCCGCCGGCCCCTGGAAGGCGGTCATCAGGAGCAGCAGGGCCAGTTGTCCGGCGAGGAGCGTCTTTTTGTAGGAGTGCAGCAGCTTCCGGGCGATGCTGTCGACCACCAGGCTCCCCGAGATGAAGCCGAGCGAGGTGCACATGAGCATGCGGCCTGCGCCGTCCCGGCTGAGCTGCAGCACCTCCATCAGGTAGGGCCCGCCCCAAAGTCCCTGTACCGCCAAATAGTTGCCGTACCAGGTAAAGGCAATTGCCCCGAGGAACCAGAAGTCGCGGTTGCCGAAGATCTCCTTCCAGGCCGCCAGCATGCCGATGGGTGCCAGCGCCGGCTCCATGCCGCCTGCACTCTTGCTGGCCGGGGGCCGGTCGCGCACCACCAGGAAAACCAGCACCGTCAAGAGCGCCTGCAGTATCCCCACGGCGAGAAAGGATTGACGCCAGCCGACGAGCGATACGGCCAGTGCGAGCGGGGCGGTGCCGCCAAGGTTTCCCAGGTTGCCGACCGCCACCATGAACCCGGAGACCCTGCCGAACTCCTGTTTGGTGAACCAGTGGCTGAAGATGGTGAAGGTGGCCATCAGCACGCACGAGGTGCCAAGTCCCAGCAGCACCCGCGCCACCATGGCCTGCCCCATCGTCCCGGCCTGTGCGAAGAGGACACCGCCCAAGGCCGTCAGGATGCCGCACCCGCTGATCACCAACCGGCTCCCCAGCCGGTCGATCATCGGCCCGAGCGGGAGTTGCGCCGCCGCGTAGACATAAAAGAGGATGCTGGCGAGCGAGCCCAACTGGGCCGGAGACAGCTTAAGCTCCCGGGCGACATCCTGCGCCACCACGGCCAACGAGACCCGATAGAAGTACACAAGGATGTACACCAGGGCCAGGACGAAAAAGATCACCCAGCGCTGACGACGTATCCGGTTCTGCTCAGACATGTGGTATCTCCCGCGGTCGACTCTA
>Ga0208789_1001546_pt1 | contig 12497 bp, 8 predicted proteins | sample Methanotroph_Enr_FD_187368 | JGI IMG/M metagenome (GOLD analysis project Ga0208789, IMG submission 187368) | Enriched soil microbial communities from Old Woman Creek wetland in Ohio, USA - Methanotroph_Enrichment_5 (SPAdes) (version 2) | ecosystem: Environmental > Terrestrial > Soil > Wetlands...
TAAAATGTCGTACTTCTCGAATTGATATTATGAATTTCACTTTTCTTTTACTTTGCGTTCTTTCCGTCTTTGCGCGATTTTGAGAATAATTTCACGCAAAGGTCGCAAGGAACGCAAAGAAGAAAAACACAACATTATATTAAAAACCCTAAGATCTTCAGATAAGGCAAAATATATCTTTTATGAGACTACTTTAGAATCTGTTTGGCATATTCAACACAGGTCTTCACTTCTTTTACTGCATTAGACCACGGTTTTACATCGTACTCCAGTTCAATATCGCAATAAATAGGGTATTTTTTATTTTTGATATATTGCAGAACTTCAGCAAGTGGCATTTCTCCCTGGCCCCAAACCTGATTGGTGTTTGGAGTTGGTTCAGTTTTGGGGCCGGTCTTGTCTTTAATGTGAATGCTAAAGATACGATCGTGATACTTCTCAATTATCGTGATTGGGTTAATCCCGGTTGAACCAAAAAAGTGACCTGAATCAAAATTGAACCTGATAGCGGGTGAATAAGCCAAAAATGTATCATAGTTAAAACCGGGGGTCGCAAATTGCATGTGCTGATGAAAAACAGCATACATTCCATGTTTTTCAGCAATAGGACCAAGCTTCTTACAGGCTGCTTCGCTTATTTCTTCGCTTACACCTTTAGCACCCATGGCTTTGGCAGCTTTAAACGCATATTCAATTTCCTCATCAGACCATTGTGAAGGAGAAAATTTGACAATATGTATGTTTATGCCTGCCTTATCGAACATTTTTTTAATATCTTCAAATTTAGACATTGGCTGAGCCAGTCGCCATTTTTTCATTTCAGCATTATATTTGGCTACAATTTCTTGCTGTTCGGCTGTCAGTTTTGGACGCTGCATTGGAGCAGGTGCAACACCAGGAGTAGCGGTAGGAGCAGGTGCCGGAGGACGCATGAAACTCATCATCGGATTTGCAGGTGCTCCAAGATAGGATTCAACGTCATTACTCATTAACTCAAGTGAATTGATGCCAGTTTCAATGCAATATTTGATTATATTATCAACTCCGCCTGGCATACTGCGCCAGCTATAGCTTATCGCGCCAATTTGAACACCACCGAATTTTGAATTCGGTTTTGCATCCGTAGCAAGTGTAGCGGCAGGTGCACTCCTGAACCCAAAATTTAAAGATACAATTGATAAAACTGCAATTACAGCGATATTGCTGAGAAGATTACGCCGTGAAACCTGACCGTTTGATTTTTTTCTGTTTGACATTTTTTACTGTTTTAGTAATATTTAATAATAAAGTTAATGTTAAGTGAAAGACAGCACTCTTTACAGGAAAAGGCTACTGCCTAAATTCCTTCTTATTATAAGCTCCAGCCGTTACGGTATTCATAATGGAAAAGACTATTTGCTTCAATATGATTGGTGATCTTCATATTAACAGCATCATACTCCAGTGTTTTATTAGCCTTCTGGCTCAATACCGCAATATTAGTCAACAGCATGATCTCGGTTAATTTTGATGAAATTGAGAAATCGTTGCATGACTTTTTGTTATTCCTTATCGCGTCAATAAAGTCTTCGAAAATATTTCCGGTACGCGGAATCCAGGCATCGGGACCTTTAAAGTTTGCATCTGCAGGAATCAATTCTGGCATGGCACCATGACTGCCGTGGGTAATAATACCACTAAGTCCATAATAGGTCGCATCCTTAACGGCAACACCGTCGGCGAGTGCATCGGGACGCGGAGGCCTTAGACCACCGTCGCACCAGGTTACCTTAACGGCCGGCATATTTCCGCGGGCCGGAAATTCATAGGTAATTATTTCGGCCAAAGGAAGGTACTCGCTGTTAAAAGGAGTCGTAGAAGCCTGTATTTTGGATGGCATCCCCAGGTTCAGCGCCCATATCGGGGCATCAAAAATGTGAGCACCCATGTCGCCCATTGCGCCGGTTCCATAATCCCACAATCCCCTCCAATTGAAATGCAAAGTTTCCGGATTATAAGGCCGGTCAGCGGCAGGGCCCTGCCACAAATCATAACTTAAAGTTTTGGGTATTTCCATCCCGGCAGGACGTTTAAGATCACCTTGTGGCCAGAAACCAAACGGACGGTTTGTTGAAAGATGCACTTCTTTAACCTGGCCAATAACGCCTGATTGTATCCACTCGACTGTTTTACGGGTACCTTCAGTTGCATGTCCCTGGTTTCCCATTTGGGTAACCACATCGTATTGTTTGGCCAGTTCAGCCAGTTTACGGCATTCATAAATGGTCTTTGCCATTGGTTTCTCAAGATACACGTGTTTTTTCTCACGCATAAAGGCCGCAGCAATCGGAGCATGGTTGTGGTCTGGAGTCCCAATCACAACAGCATCGATTGATTTTTCCTTCTCAAGCATCTCACGCCAGTCGGTGTATTTTTTTGCTTTAGGATACCCTGCAAGAATGTGACCCGAATAAATTGGGTCAACATCACATAAGGCGTAAATATTTGCCAGTTTAATCACTTTCCCATTTCCTGCTGCTCCCATTTGAACAATAGAATTTGCGTTACCAGCACCTCCGCGGGCTTTCGCCCTTTCGGCCATCCGTGCCTGTTGTTTTTCAAACTGCTCTTTTGTATAAGGTGTACCGTTGTTATTTCGTTGTGGTCTGACAATAGGTACATCGGGAGAAGCGATCTGCTGAATATCACTACCGCCTTGGTTACCAAGACCTATACCGGCAATATTGATCATATCGCTCGGAGCAGTAAAGCCCTCTCCTCCCATTACGAAGCGGGGAATGATTGTAAAAGCGGTAGCAGCAGCGGTCGCAGTTCCTAAAAAATTTCTCCTCGAAAGGTTATTTCCTTTGGGGGTCTTCTGGTTGTTTTTCGAATCCATGGATTTAAATTATTTAGTTGACACTATTTCAAGTACTTTAAACGTATTTGGTTTAAACTTTCTATCTGCTCCTGGTTCGCGTTCCGCTACAGAAACAAAAATATGGTGAGTTGTTTTGTCAAGCGTGATGGTTCTTGCTCCGGGTAAGGTGGGGAAATTTTCCACCACACGATATTTGTCAGCACTTTCCTGTTGTATAACTGTCATGTTTCCTTCGCCGTTGGATGCGAAAATCCGCTTTTTTTCCGGATCAAATGCTACGCCATCGCATCCGTCTCCGATAGGAACCGTGGTTATTAATTTTCCTGATATGGCATCAATTACTGTCATCATCTTATTTCCGCAGACTGAAAACAGGCGGTGATTTTCATTGTCAAGTGCCAGTCCTGATGGTTCTTCTCCCGGGGCGATTGACCATAAGTTTTCAACTTTTAATGAGGTGACATTTATCACAGCTATGCTGCTTTTATCTTCAATATTCACATATATCTTTCCTTTGCCGTCAGACTGAGGAAACTCAGGTTTGCCGGCCAATAGAATTGTGGCAATTACCTTGTTTTCTTTGGCATCAATAACTGTTGAATTGGCACCTCGGCCGTTGAACGTGAAAACCTTATTCGAAAACTGATCGTAAAGAATTGCATCGGGGTTCTGTCCCGTTACCTTGATTCTTGCAATCGGGTTAAAGTTGTTGAGATCGACAATTTTTACTGATGTATCCCTTCCGCACGAAATGAACGCCTTGTTCAGATCGTTGGCAATCGCAATGCCATGTACCCCGTTGGTTTCGGAGATAACGGAAATCTGTTCTCCCTTTTTCAAATCAACAACATTGACTTGTGTGCCATGAGATACAAATAACCGGCTGTTTACAATATCTGCAGAAAGGTAATCCCAGCCATCATCACCGGTAAGCCGGATGGTTTTGATAATTTTGTATTCCGAATTTCCAGTTTGAGCTTGTAAAAATGGCATGCTGATCACTGATAACAAGCAGTAAATTAAAAGAAACTTTTTTTTCATTTGCCTGAATTTTAAATTGAGTGTTTCAATTTCCACTGATCATCCCCGACACAAGACCTTTATCACTTGTATTATCTGCAATAATGACTCCACCTACATGAAAAAGCAAAAATGCATATATAAAATATTGAGTTATGCTATGGATTTCTTTTACTGTATTGTGAAGGCCTCTTGAGAAGGATAATTCCCTGCCAAAAGCAAGACCAAGACCGGTTAGTACCATCAAAAACAATAATACAAAAAAGAACAGGTAACTCCATTTAACAATCAGGTAATGCCTGTATTCCTTTTTGTTTTCTGAGTTTTGTTTATACAACAGAAATGAATTTTTCATCCTGGTGCGAAATTTTTCCTCCGGTTTGTGCATGAATTCAATCATAACCCTCGACAACAATAAAAAAGCAAGTCCGTAACCAAGTAATTTATGAACACCCCATAATTTGTCTTCATATTCACGCGAAACAGAAAAAGCCTGGTCTTCTGTAACTGTTATTCCTTTTGCTTTCAGCTGATTCTGTACCACCACGATATTATCTCTCTGGTTAAACAATGTTGAAGTCAGTAAAACCGTGATGATCGATGATGATAAAATAATAAAAGTTAGCCAGTGCCATGTGCGAATCATGGCTGAGTGTTTTTGAAGAAAAAGCGATGGTACTGTGTCTCCCGAAAAACTGTTCTTTTTCATAATTTGGAATTAATTATATGTAATTGATTGTCTCATTTTTTTTACTCACCCCGAAGCCCGATAAACGTTCGACTGAGCTCACGTCGAAGGCTCGGTCTTCCCCCCTCTCTTCACGAAGATAGGGGGCAGAACACCGAAGGTGTGATGGGGGTGAGTCACGATATTTGACAAATAAACTATACGACATTATTTGATTCTTATTACTTATATGTTTTTTGATATTAACATTTTTAATTGTACCTCAATTTTACAGATTGCAAAAAAAGAATCAGACAGAAAAATTCAGCTTAAAACTTGCAGGGTTTTGGGGTGAATTTTTTGATGGTAAAATATTGCGTATTCTCTTTAAATTTTTACATCCATAGCTTTTCCTTCGAAGACAACAATTCTATCAGCTTTTTCCGTGATTGCCACACCTGTCCCGTGATTTTCCCCAACCATGACTACCATAAACGTTCGTTTTTTAACCATCCCGGGAAAATTACCCTTGCAATCTGAAATGGAGAGTTTGCGTGCCTTGTCGTTCCACAAAAATGTAATCGTGGCATATTGACCTTTCTCATAATTATAAGTATCGTTTTCATCCTCATAAAGGATAAATTTACCATCAGCCCCTGCATAGATACGAAGTTCGATCGGGTCAGCTGGCTTCTCAGTTGCGTATTGGACAAACGGCCCCATTGGTACTATGGATCCTGCTTTTACGTAAAGCGGTATAGTTTCTACAGGTGCCTGTGCATCAATTGTGCGCCCTCCCAAAAGTTTTTGACCTGTCCAGAAGTCATACCAGTTATTCGATTTCGGTAAATATACTTTTCGCGTTTTATTTGCAGGTTGAGTAACAGGGCTGACCAGAAATGCCGGACCAAACATATATTGATCGGGAATCGAATTGACTTTGGCATCGTTTCTGAAATCGAAGGCAAGTGAACGCATAATGGTGTAACCTTCATTGGTTACTTTCCATGCCAGCGAATAGTTATAGGGTAATAAACGATAGCGGAGGTTATCGTAATTCAGCAGGATTGCCTTAGTCTTTGCGTCCCAATTTTCCGAAAATAGTGCTCTTTCCCCTTTCCCATGAATTCTGAAAACAGGACAAAATGTTCCAAACTGGAACCAACGGGTAAATAATTCCCGGTTGGAGGCTGTTGACCAATCGGGGGCAGTCCAGTTAAAGTGGTAACCGCCAATATCGGAAGTCCAGAATGGGATACCCGATGCACAGGCATTGATACCTTGTGGCACCTGACTTTTATAAGCTTTCCAGGTGCAGGTAATATCCGACGACCATAAAGTTGCAGCATTTCGTTGTTGTCCTGCAAAAGCCTGGCGAACCAAAAAGAATGCCCTTTTTCCGGGTATGTCTTTTCTCCAGTTGTTGTACAAGCCAACAGTGTGCATCAGTGAATAAGTGTTAAAGTAATCGATACCTCTGCCAATGGCAAAATTGCATTGCCTTCTCAGGTCAAGAAGGGCACCGTTATCAGGTTCGCATTGATCCACCCACCAGGCATCCCATCCATGGGGGGCTATTAAACTGTCTTTGGCTTGTTTCCAATACATTTGGCGGGCCTTGAAACTATGGGCATCATAGTAATTATCAAAGGTATGGGTCATAACATTGTCCCAGGTGATCGTCGTTAAGTTGCCCGCTTTTTCCATTTCATTGTAGTTGGCAGTGCCTTTTGCCATAACAGGCCAGATGGAAATCATGGCGTGAAGGTTGGCTTTGTGCAGCTCATCGACCATTGCTTTAGGGTTCGGATATCTTTCGGGCCACATAATATGCGAGCCTATTACATTTGGTTCCCAGTAAAACCAATCCTGTACAATACAGTCAAGAGGTATTTTGCCGTTGCGGTATTTATCTTTTACCGATAAAACTTCTGCCTGACTCTTATACCTGTCCTGTGACTGAAAAAGTCCGAATGCCCATTTTGGAAACATGGGGGCTGCTCCTGTAGCTTCACGGTAGGATGCAATAACCCGGTCAAAATCAGGTCCGTAAAAAAAATAATAATCCACCATTTTACCACTTTCCGAAGTGTATTTATATTTCGAATTCGAAGCTTCTGCCCCGTAGAAGTTTGAAGGTGAGTAATTGTCCCACAAAAGTCCATAGCCTTTATTGGACAAAAGAACAGGAATGGCTCCCGTCATGTACCTGATTGCCAGGTCCTGGTTACGACCTTTGTAATTTATTGACAAAGTGTCTTCAGGATGGCACCCCAGGCCAAAAAGGGCTTCATCGGCCGGCGAAATAAACTGAGTCCCACAATTGTAAGTCTGAATACCGGCAACTGTCGCCTGAACCATCGTTTTTCCATTGGCGCCGTCTTCGGAAAGGATTACTGCATCCTGCAAATCGGTGTACCTGACTGCATTTGTTGATTTGTTAATTTTAATTTTCAGCCTGCCCGTAGCAATAATTACTTCGCCATTGGCTTCCGAAATCTTAAACTTAGGCGTTACTTTCCACGTGTTATCAACGACAAGTGATGATTTTAAAGGTAATGTATCTGATATTGCGTATTTTACCTCGATAATGTCGTCTTTACAGATTTTTATCTTCAAAATCCCCTTGTCCAGTTTAAAAACTACACCATCCGCTTCTGTTTTATAAGAAATAACAGCAGACTTTGCAGTATTTGTAATGGATCCCAGACAAATGATTAAAACTGCTAATAATGCCGATAAAGCATTTGATTTGATAATATGCATAACGTGTTATTTAATTAAGATGAAATTTGATTGGCCTTTTTTTGTTCAATTGACAAATTTAACAATTTAAGCAATTCCTAATTTCCAGGATTGAACATATCTGACTATTTATTTTGGAAATGAGAATTTACCCGATAATAAAGATAAAGCAGATGGGGTTAAAGTTTTCCATACTTTGGCCCTTAAATTGTTTCTAATGATAGCGATTTTTAAGTTTGAACAATAGTTAAAGCCTGCCGCCAACCGCTAATTGCTGCCTTCAATTGCGTTCTTTTTATATTTGAATATATTTGTATTTATATTTACTGATAACTAAAACTAATACAATGAAGATGAAAAACAGGTTGATGATTAAGATGGTTACAATGGCTCTGCTCTTGCTATTTGCTGTGCAAGGCACTGCCTGGGCCCAGTTGAAAACTGAAACGCCCGAACAGAAAAGCAAACGGATGGCATGGTGGACAGATGCCCGTTTCGGGATGTTTATTCATTGGGGCTTATATGCCTTGCCCGCGCGTCACGAATGGGTAAAAAACCAGGAACGGCTTACTAACGAACAGTACCAGAAATATTTCGAGGAATTCAACCCTGATCTTTACAATCCAAAGGAATGGGCTCGAATGGCCAAAGAGGCAGGGATGAAATATGTTGTACTTACGGCCAAACACCACGAAGGATTCTGCCTGTTTGACTCAAAATTTACCGACTACAAAGCAACCAACACTCCTTTCGGCAAAGACATTATCCGCGAATACGTGGACGCTTTAAGGGCAGAGGGGCTTAAAGTTGGTTTTTACTATTCACTGATTGACTGGCATCATCCTGATTATACAATTGATAATGTTCATCCGCAGCGTCAGAATTCAGATTCTGCATATGTACGGCTGAATAAAGGTCGGGATATGGCCAAATACAGGGAGTATTTGAAAAACCAGGTGCGTGAGTTGCTTACTAATTACGGTGAGATCAGTGTGATCTGGTTCGACTTTTCATTCCCCGGGAAAAATGGGAAAGGGCGTGACGACTGGGGTTCTGTCGATCTTTTGAAAATGGTTCGCACGCTTCAGCCCGGTATCATCATTGACGATCGTCTTGACCTCAAAGATGTTGATGGCGGCTGGGATTTTGAGTCTCCGGAACAATACAAAGTGGAGAAATGGCCTGAACGCAATGGTCAGAAGGTAGCCTGGGAAACCTGTCAGACATTTTCCGGATCGTGGGGTTATTACCGTGATGAGAATACCTGGAAAAGCACGTCACAATTGCTGGAACTGCTTATCGAGTCGGTTAGCAAAGGAGGTAACCTGCTATTGAATGTTGGACCGACAGGCCGCGGTGTTTTTGACTTCAGGGCCCAGGACCGGTTGAAATCAATGGGTGAATGGATGAAATATAACAATCGTTCGATTTACGGATGTACTGAAGCTCCTGCCGATTTTGTTGCCCCTGCCAATACTATTTTGACCTATAACCCAAAGACGAAACGGTTGTATGTTCACTTGCTCAGCTATCCAATGGGCAATTTGAAACTGAAAAATATGGGGGATAAGGTTAAATATATTCAATTTCTGCATGATGCTTCCGAAATTAAATACCGTGCCGGAAAAGGGGAGGAAAGTAATAACCTGAATCTGCAACTTCCTGTACAGAAACCCCCGGTAGAGATTGTGGTTCTTGAAGTTATCCTGAAATAGCCTTTAAATCAATTTGATATTCGCGATGTCTTTGCGTTTATTCCGGGTGCGACTTTGAATCGCGCCCGGAATGGATTTGCATTTATTCCGAGTGCGACTTTGAGTCGCGCCCGGAATAAACGCACCGGGAATAATTATCCAATAGTCATGGGGTCGAAGTTCATATCGGTTGTTTTACTGGTTTCATACGCATATAATTTGTTTTTTAATTGCCGTATGGAACTCGATGAAGGAAATATTCATTCCGATTTATGTATTCCAATCATGCTCGTTTCATATGGTTGAATCACAAGCTGGTTTCTTAATAAACCAACTATTTTACTGTACAATAACTGCTCGTCAACTGGCTTTGAAATGTAATCATTCATTCCTGCGGCTTCACATTTGGTTAAATCGACGGTGGTTACGTCGGCCGTTAAAGCAATAATGGGAATTTTGGAATTTAAGTTGTTGCGAATGTATTCGGTGGCTTCAAACCCATCCATTTCGGGCATTTGCAAGTCCATCAAAACAATATCATAAGAATTCATTACGAGTTTTTCGATAGCTATTTTGCCGTTTGCTGCAATGTCGCATTCAAAACCGAAATCATCCAGTATTGTCCTCATCAGTAATTGATTGAGCGCTATATCTTCGGCCACCAATACTTTTATGTTTTTAATTTCCGTATCTAAATCCGCTATTTCCTGTACTGATTCAGCATCATCATTTGTTTTCTGAAAGCTTAAGGTAAAACTAAATGTAGAGCCCTCGTTAATTTTGCTTTCTACATGAATAGTTCCACCCTGTGGTTCAACTAATTGTTTAACAATGGCAAGCCCCAGTCCAGTTCCTCCGTACAATCTCGAGGTGTCGCTGGTTGCCTGCTGAAAATTTTCAAAGATATTTTCAATTTTATTCTCTTCTATTCCAATTCCGGTATCAGTAACTGCAAATTTAATGGATGCTTTCTCTTCATCTTCATTCAGCAGATGTACACTAACCGTGATTTTTCCTGTTGTAGTAAACTTTACTGCATTGCTCACCAGGTTTAAAATAATCTGGTGTAAACGCACAGGGTCGCCAATCAATACTTCCGGAATTTTAGGATCGTATTCTAAAATTAACCCCAGGTTCTTTTCCTGGACTTTTGTTTCAAACACTTGAAGCATCGAGGAAATGGATAATTCCATTTTAAAAGGTGTTTGCTCAAAAGTCATTTTCCCTGCATTTACTTTTGCAAGATCCAATATGTCATTAATGAGCACGATCAAGGCATCGCCACTTGTTTTTATGGCGGTTATATATTCTTTTTGTTTTGCAGACAAATCTGTTTTCAACACCACCTTGGTAAACCCGATAATAGCATTCATGGGTGTTCTTATTTCATGGCTCATATTTGACAAAAATTGCTGTTTGGCTAGCACTGCCTCTTCTGCAATCTGTCTTTCATGTTCGGCATTACTTTTTGCTTCAATCAATTCATTTTCAAATCTTTTCTGAGCAGTAACATCCCTTGCAACAATAACCACTCCAAGTACATTTCCCCGCTCATCTTTATATTCCGATCCGTTGAATAACACATCAGTCAGTTTACCTTTATTATGGCGAAGCGTCAGCGGAGAATCAGCCACCGATCCATTTGCGAATACTTCCTGGTATACTTTGCGAGCCTTTTGAGGCTCAGTAAAATAATCAAAAAAATCTGTGGCAATTAATTTTTCACGAGACAGGCCAATGATTTTTACCGAAGCATTATTCATATCGGTTATTTTTCCTTCCGGGCTGATCGCGAATAATGGGTCGTGGCTTGCTTCAATAAGACTAAGCGAATATTTTGAAAGTAATTTCTGAGCGGTAACATCGCGGTAAAGCGCTTTGAGTTGTTCCTTTTGAACCAGTAATTCACGGGTTTTTAAGTACAGGTCAACAAAAACTGTCACTTTTGCTTTTAATATTTCCGGATTTAGCGGTTTTATCATATAATCAACTGCACCTGCCTGGTATCCCTTAAAAATATGCACCGCATTATCCATACTGGCAGTTAAAAAAATAATAGGAACATGTTTAAGTGGTTCGATTTCTCGAATTAATTCCACTGTTTCAAAACCATCCATCTCCGGCATTTGCACGTCTATTAATATGATGGCGAAATCTTGTTCGTGAAGCAGAATTTTTAATGCTTCATTCCCGGAATTTGCTTTCACACATATATAATTTTTGTTTGAAAGAATTAATTCCAGGGCGAACAAATTTTCGGGCAGATCATCAACCAGTAATATTTTAACAGGGCTATTTGCTTTCATTTTTATTAGCAATTATTCTAATCATTTAATTATTCCTGGCTCCTTAAAGGCTTAACCAGACACGCATCAATGATAGCAGGCGTTCTACATCAATAGGTTTGGTAATGTAATCATTGGCGCCTGCGTCAATACATTTTTGTTTGTCATCTTTCATGGCTTTTGCTGTGAGTGCAATTACAGGTAATCTTTTGTATCGCACCTGGGACCGAATTGCCTTCATAGCCTCGTAGCCGTCCATTTCGGGCATCATGATGTCCATCAGTACCAGGTGAATGTCAGGATGTAACTCCAGCATCTGCAACGCGTTTTTTCCATTCTCCGCTTTAATGATCTCCATTCCGCGTTCTTTTAATATTTTGGACAATGCAAATAAATTTCGCATATCATCATCAACCAATAATATTTTTTTAGCATGAAATACAGCTTCCTTATCGTACAGATTATTTATAATCATTTGTTTCGATTTCGGCAGATTACTGATGGTCCGGTGAAGGAAAAGAGAGGTTTCATCAAGCAAACGTTCTTCCGACTTTACCCCTTTGATAATAATGCTCTCTGCATATTTCTGAAGCTCATTGTTTTCTTCTTTTGTAAGTTCCTTGCCGGTGTATACAATAACAGGCGGCATGTGATGATCTTTTAGTTGTTCCAGTTTCCGGATCAATTCAAACCCGCTCATGTCGGGCAAACCAATATCCAGTATCATACAGTCGATGTGATTCTGCTCATACATTGCCAGGGCTTCTTTCCCTGTAGCGGCTTCAAAACATTGTACATCGCCATTCCCGATTAGAATGCGCATTGCCTTCCTTGAATTTTCACTGTCTTCAATGATGAGTAGATTTTTAATTTTTCTGTTGACAAAATTTTCAATCCTGCTAAACGCTTCTTCCAGATCTTTTTTTGCTACCGGTTTCATCAGGTACTCTACTGCCCCTTCTTTGATCGGTTCAAGCGTACGTTCTTCTCCTGAAATAATATGTACCGGTATATGCCTAACGGATGGATTTGCTTTTAATTCAAATAATACGACATGTCCGCTGATACCCGGCAAACTCATATCGAGAATGATTGCTTGCGGTTTGTATTTTGAGGCAAGCATTAAACCATCTTCTCCGCTTGCCGCCGACAGACATTTAAATCCTTTTGTGTTGGCTAGCTTTAAAAGTATAGAAGCAAAATTCAGGTCGTCTTCAATGATAAGT